>Ga0182737_1002090_pt1 | contig 17307 bp, 15 predicted proteins | sample eDN5th30CBELigOP_FD_128878 | JGI IMG/M metagenome (GOLD analysis project Ga0182737, IMG submission 128878) | Enriched Organic Plus compost microbial communities from Emeryville, California, USA - eDNA 5th pass 30_C BE-Lig OP (version 2) (version 2) ...
CACTGCGCACTGGGCCGCGACGACGGCGAGGTGACGATCTCGACCGAGTCGCCGCTGCGAAGTTCGGTGCGCAGCGGCGAGTACTCGCCGTTGATCTTTGAGGCGATGGCATGGTTGCCGATGTCGGTGTGGATGGCGTAGGCGAAATCCACCGGCGTGGCGCCACGCGGCAACGAGATGATCTTGCCGCGCGGGGTGAAGACGTAGACTGCGTCGGGGAACAGGTCGACCTTGACGTGCTCCAGGAACTCGCTGGAATCGCCCGTCTGGTTCTGGATGTCGAGCAGCGACTGCAGCCACTGGTGGGTGCGCTTCTGCAGGTCGTTGAGGCTGACGTCGGCTTCCTTGTATAGCCAGTGCGACGCCACGCCTTCCTCGGCGATGTGGTGCATGTCGCGCGTGCGGAACTGGAACTCGACCGGCGTGCCGTACGGGCCCACCAGCGTGGTGTGCAGCGACTGGTAGCCGTTGACCTTGGGGATGGCGATGTAGTCCTTGAACTTGCCCGGTACCGGCCGATAGAGCTGGTGCAGCGTGCCCAGCGCCAGGTAGCACTCGGGCAGGGTGTGCACGATGACGCGAAAGCCGTAGATGTCGAGCACCTCGGAGAAGGACTTTTTCTTCTCCTGCATCTTGCGGTAGATGCCGTACAGCGTTTTCTCGCGCCCGGTGACCTCGGCCTCGATGCCCGAGGCGGGCAGGGCCGCACGCACCGCGTCCTCGATCTTGCTGATGACCTCGCGGCGGTTGCCGCGGGCGGCCAGCACGGCGCGGTACAGCACCTGGTAGCGGTTCGGGTACATGGCCGCGAAGCACAGGTCCTGCAGCTCGCGAAACAGCAGGTTCAGACCCAGGCGGTGGGCGATGGGCGCGTAGATGTCGAGCGTCTCGCGCGCGATGCGGCGGCGCTTCTCGGGGCTGACCGCGTCCAGCGTGCGCATGTTGTGCAGGCGGTCGGCCAGCTTGATGAGGATGACGCGCACGTCGCGCGCCATCGCCAGCAGCATCTTGCGAAAGCTCTCGGCCTGCTGCTCGGCCTTCGTAGCGAAATCCAGGCGATCGAGCTTGGACAGGCCGTCGACCAGTTCGGCGACCTCGGGGCCGAACTTCTCGGCCAGTTCCTGCTTGGTGATGCCCTGGTCTTCGATGACGTCGTGCAGCAGGGCGGCCGAGAGCGCATTGGCGTCGAGCTTCCAGCCCGCGCAGATCTCGGTGACGGCGATGGGGTGCGAGATGTAGGGCGAGCCGCTGGCACGGAACTGGCCCAGGTGGGCCTGGTCGGCGAAGCGATAGGCTTCGCGGACGCGCTCGACCTCTTTCTTGTCGAGGTAGCCGCTGATGATCTCGGTGAGGGGAGCCAGCGAGGCGACCGGCGAGGCGGCGGGCTCGGTGGCCTCGACGGGGGTGGCGGGACCCCGGCCCTTGCGGCCGGAGCGCCGGCCCAGCCGCGAGCCGGCGCGTAGCGCGGCAAGCAGCCCCGACGATGCGTGTTTCAGCCCGGGAAATGCCATGCCGCCGCCTCCCAGGCCCCGATCAGGTCGGGACTTTACGCAGCATTTCCAGGCCGGTATGGCCGGCGGCGATTTCGCGCAGCGCCGTGACCGTGGGCTTGTCCTTGCTGTCCAGGCGCGGGGCATGGCCCTGGGCCAGCTCGCGCGCGCGGTAGGTGGCGGCCAGCGTGAGCTTGAAGCGGTTGGGGATCTGGTTCAGACAGTCTTCGACAGTGATGCGGGCCATGGACGGTACCTGGAAAGTCGGGAAGGGGTTGTGCCGGCGGGCGGCAGGCGCCTAGTGCGACGCAGGAATGCCCAACTGCGCGAACAGCTGGGCATTGCGCACCGCCTGCGACGAAAAACGTAGCCGGGCGGCGCTTACGATTTGGGAAAGCTCCGCCAAGGCTACGCTAAATTCTTGATTAATAATAACATATTCGCATTCCGGGGCATGCGCGATCTCGCCGCCGGCCGCCAGCAGGCGGCGCGTGATGACGGCGTCGTCGTCCTGTCCGCGGGCCTTCAGGCGGTTGGCCAGCTCTTCGATGGAGGGCGGCAGGATGAAGATGCCGATGGCCTGCGGATAGCGCTGCTTCACCTGGCGCGCGCCCTGCCAGTCGATTTCGAGCAGTACATCCTGGCCGGCGCGGGTGGCGGCGTCGATGCGGTCGCGCGGGGTGCCATAGAAATTGCCGTGCACCTCGGCCCACTCCAGCAGTTCGTGGGCGTCGCGCATTCGCGTGAAGGCGTCGGACGTGACGAAGCGGTATTCGCGGCCGTCGGCCTCGCCCGGGCGCGGGGCGCGAGTGGTGCAGGAAATCGACAGCACGATGGACGGGTCGCGGTCGAGCAGCGCGCGCACCAGGCTGGACTTGCCGGCGCCGCTGGGGGCCACCACCATGAACACGTTTCCGGAAGGGTCGGACATGAGATGCAACAAACACGGGCGAAGAGTGAAGAATAGCAAATCGGCCGCCCCACGCGCATCGTGGCTGTGTATGCGCGGCACAATGCTGCTAGCATGCGGCGATCGCTGCCAACCAACAATAAGGAGTTGAGGATGCAAACAAACGACCATCCCGTGGCACTGGTAACGGGTGCAGGCACCGGGATCGGGCGTGCCGTCGCCCTGGAATTCCTGGCCCGCGGCTACCGTGTGGTGCTGGCCGGCCGGCGCCGCGAACCGCTGGAGCAGACCCGCGTGTCGGCCGGGCAGGACAGCGCCCGGGCCCTGGTGGTGCCCACCGACGTCACCAAGGAACAGTCGGTGCGCGAACTCTTCGACGAGACCCAGCGGGCCTATGGCCGCCTCGACGTGCTCTTCAACAACGCCGGCCGCGGCGCGCCCGCCGTGCCCATCGACGAGCTGCCGGTCGAAACCTGGCGCGACGTGGTCGACGTCAACCTCACGGGCATGTTCCTGTGCGCGCAGGCGGCCATCCGCCTGATGAAGGGGCAGACCCCGCGCGGCGGCCGCATCATCAACAACGGCTCGATTTCGTCGCACGCGCCGCGGCCGTACTCCATCGCCTATACGGCCACCAAGCACGCCGTCACGGGCCTGACCAAGTCCATCTCGCTCGATTGCCGCAAGGATGGCATCGCGTGCGGCCAGATCGACATCGGCAATGCCGCCACCGACATGACCGAGCGCATGGCCGCGGGCGTGCTCCAGGCCGACGGCAGCACCCGGCCCGAGCCGCGCATGGACGTGGGCCATGTCGCCCGCGCCGTGGCCGAGATGGCTGCTCTGCCGCTGGACACCAACGTGCAGTTCATGACCATCATGGCGACCGAGATGCCGTTCGTCGGACGCGGCTAGGTTGGGCCGGGCGCGGCAAGGCTGCGCCCGCCGGGCGGATGCCGGCCGCCGCGGCGGTTGCGCTTAGCGGCTGCGGTTTTCCGCCTGGGCGACCAGGCGCTTGGTGCCCGGCACGTCGATATAGCGGCGGGCGCCGGCGTAGCGCTTGCCCCAGTAGGGGCTGTCGAGCCGGTCGACGCGCACGCTGGCGCCGCGGCTGGGCGCGTGCACGAATTCATTCTGGCCGATATAGATGCCGACGTGTGACACCGCCTTGCTGCGGCCGCGCGTGGTGAAGAACACCAGATCGCCGGGCTGGAGCTGCGGGCGGGCCACGGTGTGGCCCTGTTTGCGCTGCGCCCGGGCGGTGCGCGGCAGGTCCATGCCGGCGATCTCGCGGTAGACGAACAGCACCAGGCCGCTGCAGTCGAAGCCGTCCTGGGGATCGTCGCCGCCCCAGGTATAGGGCGTGCCGATGGCGTCCAGGCCGGCTCGCACGACCATGTCGCGCAGCGTGGGAACGGTAGGCTCGCCGACAACGCGCAGGCCTTGCAGGCTGGCAAGCGCGTGCGGGGCAACGGTGGCGTGGGCGGGGGAGCAAAGCAGGCCGAGCGCGAGAAGCGGGGCGGTCAGCAAGGAGAGCGGTAGGGCGGGAATTCGGGTTTTTCGCGTGGGCGGGGTCATTGGACGTCGGTGAGGCAGGCGTGGATGACGAAGGCTTAACTGGAGAAGCCAGCGAAAAGGGATAAGGATGCCGGGTTTTGACGCCAACATCACTTATCCCGGTTCGATTATAGTAGAACAAAGTTTCATTGCGATTGTCATATTTCACCGATTGTCTGGACGCAGTAGGCAATAGGCATGAGGCGCTCGGCACTCCCGTCCGCGGCGCTGGGGCGCAGCAGACGGGGTCGGGCAGCCTCCGTCCTGCTAGAAGGTCCCGCGCAGTCCGACCATCACGGCGCGTCCGCCTTCAGGGGCCACGTCGCGCAGCACCGAGGTGGCGTAGCGGATGTCCTGGTTGGTCAGGTTGATGCCGCGCAGATAGGCCAGCCATTGCGATCCGGGTATCTTGAAGCGGTAGCCCAGGCTGGCGTCCAGGCTGTAGTAGCCGTCCGTCGGTGTGTCGTTGTCCGGATGACGATGCTGGGCGAACGCCTTCGACACGCTGACCCCGGCGCTGTACGGGCCGTAGCCGTAGTCCAGGGCCACGCGCAGGCGCAGCGGCGGAATGCGCGGCAGCGGCTGGCCGCTGTCCAGGTCGCGGGCAATGGTGTAGTCGCCCGCCAGGCCCAGGTCCAGCGCATGGCCGGCGCGCGCCAGCAAGCGCGTCACGCTCTCAGCCTCCAGCCCGTACAGCTCCGCAGCCACGCCGCGGTAGCGGGCTTCGGGCAGCGCATCGTCGGCCTCGGGACCGACCACTTCGCCGCCGTCGGTGCGGAAACGGCCGGTGTCCAGCTCGGCCAGATAATTGCCGAAGCGGCTGTAGAACACGCCGATGCTGGCCTTGTTCGCGTCGCGCTTATAGCGAAGCGACAGGTCGCCGGACCACGCGCGCTCCTTGCCCAGGGCTTGGTCGCCCACCAGGAACTGGCCGGTGGCCTCGTGCGGGCCATTGGCATAGAGCTCGTAGAACGTGGGCGCGCGCTCGGTGTATGCGGCGTTGGCCGCGACCGACCAGGCGGAGGTCAGCTTATAGACGCTGCCGAGCGAGAAGCTGCCGGCATTGAACTCGCGGCTGTCCGCGCCCCGGAAGCGCTCCACGCCGCGTGCCGATGGCGACAGCCGCGTATGGTCGACGCGTGCGCCGGCACTGACGGTCAGGCGCTCGTTCACCGTCCATTCCTCCAGCGCGAACAGCGCGGCCGAGTCGGTGTCGGTGGTGGGCACCAGGGCTTCTTCGCCCAGCGCCGAGAACGTGCTCTGCCCCAGTTGCAGGCCCAGCGCGCCGTGCAGGGGGCCGATGTCGGCATGGCGGGCCTCCAGGCGGGCCTCGTAGCCGTGATTCTTGAAGATCGTGCCGGTTTCACCGTCCTCGATCTCCTTGTGCTGGTAGTCGGTATAGGCAAAGCCCAGCTTCACGCTCTTGAACGGGCCGTCCAGGTCACGCAGCTCACCGGCCAGCCCGAAGCGGTCCTGGCGCATTTTGATGCGCACGTCCTGCTCCGCGACCGAACCGTACTCGGCGTCGTAGCCGCTGTAGGACAGGCCCGCGTAGCCGTGCTCGCCGGTCCACGACATGCCGAGCGCCCCCCCGTAATCCCAGCCTTCGCTGTTGGGCAGGCGGTCGCGCGCCCGGCCTTCGCCCGGCGGGTCGATGGCGCGCTGGCGCGCCGAATGGGCCAGGCCCGGGATGCGCAGCTCGCTGGTCTGGCGACCGAATGCGTCGGCGTGCACGGCGAAGGTGCCGTCGCCGCCTTCCACCCGTACCGCCCCGTTGCGGTCCCGGCCCGCGCCGCCGTAGCTGCTGAGCACGTCGCCCTGCACGCCGTCGATGGGCTCGGTGGGAATGCGATTGTCGAGCGTATTGACCACGCCGCCGATGGCGTTGCCGCCGTACAGCAGCGCGGCCGGGCCGCGTAGGATTTCGACCCGGTCGGTCGACAGCGGGTCCTGCGGCACGGCGTGGTCGACGGACAGCGAGGAAGCGTCCAGCGCGCCGACGCCGTTCTGCAGCAGACGGATACGGTCGCCATCCATGCCGCGGATGATGGGACGGCCGACCATTGGTCCGTAGGTCGTGGTGGAGACGCCGGGCAGGCCATTGAGCGTCTCGCCCAGCGTGGCGGCGCGGCGCAGGTCCAGCTCGCGCCCTTGCAGGATGGTGGAGGGCGAGGACAGCTGGTCGTTGCCCAGCGGATTGCCGGTGATGATGACGGGCGCGAGTTCGAGGGCGGCAGCCCCGGCGGCCGGGGCCGTGGCCTGCGCGTGGGCGGCCGGCGTCCCGGCCAGCAGGCAGGCAAGCGCCAGGGCCGGCGGTGTGTAGACGTGCAGCGGCGCAGCGCTACGCGCCGGCCGTCCCGCGCGGGGCGGGGTCGGAATAGGTGAGGTCATGTCGGTTCCAGGATGCGACCGCGCGGCCGGGCGGGCCGGCGGACCGTAAGAAAGTCGCTGCGGGCTTTCAGTCCTGGCGGGGCGGAGCGCGCGAATGGAACCAGCGCGGCGGCGGTGCGGTGGCGGGTCGGCAGGCGGGTCCGCACGGAACGGGGGGATGGTGGGTCGCGACCGGCACCCATGGCGCCTGCACGGGCAGGGCGCTGCCCAGTGCGTTCCATGAGGCGCACAGGTCGCACCCGCCGCTTGTCTCTGTGGTCGGCGCGTCGTGCCTGCTTCCCGCGGACTCGGCGTAGTGCGTCAGCAGGTGCAGCGTCGCGCCGGCCGGCGCCGCGGCCAGGCACGCCAGCAGCCACAGCAGCGCCGCCAGCCGTCGCATCGGCGGCCGGGACGCGAGCGGAAACGAGCCGGAGCGCGCGGGCATAGGGGGACAGGGTGATAAGGAATTGTGATGATATATTATTTCAATAATTCCGGCACGTTCCTCCGCATTCTTGAGGATGGCGCGCCGCGCCATGGGGGCTCGGGCATAATCGGCGAGCAGGGCGGCGCGGCAAGGCGCCGTGCCGCCGAGTGTCTCCGCGGAGCAAACGATGACCCCAGCAGTACCTGGTTTTTCCGCCGTGCGCCGGCCCCCGCTCATGCCTTTCCAGCCGTACGACGACGCGACCGCCGCGGTCGCCCGCCTGGTCGAGATCTACGAACGCAACACGGCCTTCCTGCGCCAGGCCTTCCAGGAGGTGTTGAAAGGCGCACCCCAGGAGCGCGTGCGGGCGTGCTATCCCGCGGTGCGCATCGCTGTCGGCACGCACGATCTGATCGACTCGCGCCTCTCGTACGGGCACGTGGCCGAACCAGGCGGCTACCAGACCACCATCACCCAGCCACTGCTGTTCCGCGACTACCTGGAGCGGCAGATCGGGCTGCTTCTGTCCAACCATCACACGGCCGTCGAGGTTGGCGAATCGGATACGCCGATCCCGCTGCATTTCGCGTTTCCCGAAGGCGCGTATGTGGAGGGCGAGCACCTGGAAAACCTGGCGCGGCCACTGCGCGACCTGTTCGACGTACCCGACCTGGCGGTGACGGACGATGCCATCGTCAACGGCACCTGGCGCGGCCGCGACGGCGAGCGCCGGCCGCTCGCGCCGTTCACGGCCACGCGCGTCGACTATTCGCTGCATCGGCTGCAGCACTACACCGCCACCGCGCCCGGGCATTTCCAGAATTACGTGCTGTTCACCAATTACCAGTTCTACGTGGACGAGTTCTGCACGCGCGCCCGCGCCCTGATGGCCAGCGGCGGCGGCGACTACGAGGCGTTGGTCGAGCCGGGCAACCGCGTCACGCGCCGCGGCGAGCGCAGCGCGGGGCAGGAGGCGCTGGTGCGCCTGCCGCAGATGCCGGCCTATCACCTGGTGCGGCCGGATCACTCGGGCATCACGCTGATCAACATCGGCGTGGGACCCTCCAATGCCAAGACCATTACCGACCACATTGCCGTGCTGCGCCCCCATGCGTGGCTGATGCTGGGACATTGCGCGGGCCTGCGCGATTCGCAGCGGCTGGGCGATTACGTACTGGCGCATGGTTATGTACGCGAGGACCATGTGCTGGACGCCGACCTGCCCACCTGGGTGCCGGTGCCGCCGCTGGCGGAGGTGCAGGTGGCGCTCGAGCAGGCGGTGGAGGAAGTGGCCGGCCTGTCGGGCTGGGAACTGAAGCGCATCATGCGCACCGGCACGGTGGCCACCATCGACAACCGCAACTGGGAGTTGCGCGATCAGGGGGAACTGGTGCAGCGTTTTGCGCAGTCGCGCGCCATCGCACTGGACATGGAGTCCGGCACCATCGCGGCCAATGGTTTTCGCTTCCGCGTGCCATACGGCACGCTGCTGTGCGTGTCGGACAAGCCGCTGCACGGCGAGCTGAAGCTGCCGGGCATGGCCAGCGCGTTCTACCGGCGGCAGGTCAACCAGCACCTGGAGATCGGTATCCGGGCGCTCGAACGCCTGCGCGAAATGCCCCCGGAACGGCTGCATTCGCGCAAGCTGCGCACCTTCATGGAAACGGCGTTCCAGTAAGGGTGTAGCGGGTGGGGGGCACGATGTGGCACCAAAGTAGTATTCAGTCTCGAAATACTACTTTGATGCTATTTTTTTTGACCCATCATGGCAATAAAGTAGTAAATTAGTTGGAAAGACTACTTTGGTGCCATGAATACTCATCGAGACATCGCCGCCCAGCTGCGTGCCCGCCTGGCCCGTCAGCAACTGACCCAGGCTGAACTGCGCGAGGCCGCCGGGGTGTCCCGGCGCACACTGACCAACGTGCTCGGCGGCGAACAGGACTTCAAGCTCAGCACGCTGCTGGCGCTGGCCGACCGGTTGGGGCTGGACGTGGTGCTGGTGCCCAAGGGTGCGCGCTCGGCCGTGGACGAGGCCGCCGCGGCCGAGCCCGCGCGCATTCCGACACGGGTGCAGCAGGCCCTGCAGCGGCTACGCGGAGCACGTGATGAACGTTAAGGCGCTGGCCGTCTTCCTGGGGGCGCGCCGCGTGGGCGTGTTGTTCCAGTACGCCATGCCGGGGGCGGAGGTCGTCACCCGCTTCGTGGCCGACGCGCCGTACGCACGCGATCCCGCGGCGCCGGTGCTGTCGGCCGCCTACCTGGCCGATACCCCGGACAGCCAGGCCGCCTTCTGGATCGACGTGCGCGCCGAACCGCTCAATGGCCGCCATTCCCCGCACAACAGCTGGCTGCTGCCGGCCTTCTTCCAGAACCTGCTGCCCGAGGGCGTGTTCCGCGACCAGGTGGCGCGCGTCCGCGGCTGCGATCCCAAGGATCACTTCGAGATGCTCGCCGCCTGCGGCGCCGATCTGCCGGGAAACGTGTATGCCCGCCCGGTGGAGTTGTCGCGCGACGAGTTGGCCGAATACGTCACGCAGAACCAGGACGCCCTGGAGATGACGGTAACCGCCGATCCGATGGACGACGGCGTGTCGCTGTCGGGGGTGCAACCGAAGGTGGGCGTGATCGCGTCGGGCGGGCGCTACGTCGCCCGCACCAAGGACCACGACACCCACATCATCGCCAAGCTGCCGGTGGTGGGGCAGCCCTTGTTGCCCGAACTGGAGGCCTTGTCGCTGCAATTGGCGGGCGCGGCGGGGGCGCAGGTATGCGAGGCTCATCTCGAGCCCCTGCGCAAGCTGGCCGTGGAGCACGGCTACGACCTGGGCGATGCCGGTGCCGACACGCAGTTCCTGGCGGTGGTGCGCTATGACCGCACGCCGCAGGGGCGCGTGCACTGCGAGGATTTCGCGCAGATCCTGGGCGCCATGCCCGAGGAGAAATACGCCGCGGCCAGCTACCTCGACGTGGCCGCCGCGATGCTGGCGTTCCCGTCGCTGGGCGAGCCGGCCGTGCACGAGCTGCTGCGGCGCATGGCCATCAACGAGATGCTGGGCAACCCCGACATGCACCTGAAGAACCTGGGGGTGGTGTATCCGGACGGCCGCACGCCGCGGCTGGGGCCCGCCTATGACGTGGTGGCCTACGCCGCCTACCAGCCATGCTGCGGGCATGCACTGCGCATCCTGCCCGCCGGACTGGAGCCGCGCCGCGCCGAGGCGGGCAATGGCCGCACGGGGGCGGGCCGCAAGCCCTCGCTGACACCCGCAATGCTGCGCGCGTTCTGCGCGCAATTGGGCATCCCGGAAAAACCGGCGGCCAAGACCATTGCGGATTGCGCGAAGGCCGCGCTGGCCGAGTGGCCCGGAATGATCCAACGCGCCTCGCTGACGCCGCGCCAGCGCGACAACCTGCTGGCGCATTTTCACGCGCAGCCGCTGGTGCAGTCGCTGGCGCGTCGCGCGGCCAGGTAGGCCGGCGGAAGACAGGCCGGCCGCTATGGAATCGCGCCGATGGTCTGGTCGGCGCGCAGGCAGCGCACGGCATGGTCCGCGGACAGTGATTCGAGTCCAGGCACGCGTTCGCGGCAGGCAGGCAGCGCCAGCGTGCAGCGATCGGCAAAGGCGCATCCGGGCGGCAGCGCCGCCAGGTCGGGCGGCGAGCCGGCGATGGTGTCCAGGCGTTCCCCCTTGCGCAGCGCGCCGTGCGCCCGGCTCTTGAGCAGCGCGATGGTGTACGGGTGGCGCGGCGCTTGCAGCAGCTGGGCCATGCTGCCCTGTTCGACGATGCGTCCGCCATACATCACGGCCACGCGGTCGGCAATCTCGGCCGCCGCGCCGATGTCGTGCGTGACGAACACGATGGCCAGCTGCAGCTCGCGCTGCAGTTCGCGCAGCAGCAGCAGGATCTGGATCTGCACTGTGGCGTCCAGGGCCGTGGTGGGCTCGTCGGCCAGCAGCAGGCGCGGCTGGCACGCCAAGGCCAGTGCGATCATGGCGCGCTGGCGCATGCCGCCCGACAGTTCGTGCGGATAGGCCTCGAGGCGCCGCTGGGGGCTCGGAATGCGCACGCGCTCGAACAGCGACAGCGCCCGGGCGCGGGCTGCCTTCGCGTCGATCGCCTCATGCCGGCGGATCATCTCGACGATCTGGTTGCCGATGGGATAGACCGGGTCCAGCGCCAGCAGCGGCTCCTGGAACACCATCGACACCACGGGGCCGCGCAGCGCGGCCAGCTGGCGCGCGCTCATGGCCAGGACATCCTGCCCCTCGATGCGGATCTCGCCTTCCACCCGCGTGTGGCGCGGCGGGTGCAGGCGCATCAGCGTGCGCAGCGTGACGCTCTTGCCGGAGCCGGACTCGCCGATCAGCGCTACGGCTTCGCCGCGACGAACGTCGAGGTCGACGCCGCTCAGGGCCTGCACCGTCTTGCCGCCGCCGCCAAAGGCCACGCGCACGTCCCGCAAGCGCAGCAGCGGGGGGGCGCCGGCCGGGTCGGGATGCGTCATGTCAGGGCCTCCGAGGCGGCGTAGCCCGACTCGGGCTGGTGGATCAGGCAGCGCACGGCGTGCGGGCCGTGGCGCCGCAGTTCGGGCGCCTGCTGCCGGCAGATCGCGCGCGCGTGGGCGCAGCGCGTGTGGAAGCGGCAACCGGGCGGCGGATCGATGGGGTTGGGCGGGTCGCCCGCCAAGGGGGCCGCCTCGGTCCGTTGCGCGGGATCCATCGAGGGCATCGAGCGCAGCAGCGCCTGGGTGTAGGGGTGCATCGGGCGGTGGAACACGGCTTGCACCGGGCCCAGTTCGACGACCTCCCCCAGGTACATCACCATCACGCGGTCGGAGATGTACTGCACCACATTCAGGTCGTGGCTGATGAACAGGTACGTCAGGCCGAAGGCGGCCTTCAGGTCCAGCAGCAGGTTCAGCACCTGCGCCTCGACTGACTTGTCCAGGGCCGAGACGGCCTCGTCCAGGATCACCAGGCGGGGCCGCAGCGCCAGGGCGCGGGCGATGTTGACGCGCTGGCGCTGTCCGCCAGACAGTTCGTGCGGATAGCGGCCGGCGAAGCGCTGCGGCTGCAGGCCGACGCGCTCCAGCAACTCGCGCGCCGCGGTGACGGCCTGGGCGCGCGGGACGCCATGCACCGTGGGGGCGAAGGCCACCGAGTCTTCGATGGTCATGCGCGGATTCAGCGACGAGTAGCTGTCCTGGAACACCATTTGTGCCTGGCGCCGGAACTCGCGCAGCGACAGGCGGTGCGAGCCCACGGTGAGCCCGTCGAACACCAGCTCGCCGCGGTCCTGGGCGAGCAACTGCATCACCAGGCGCGCGGTGGTCGACTTGCCGCAGCCCGACTCGCCCACCACGCCCAGGGTCTCGCCCTTGAGCACCTCGAAGTCCACGCCGTCGACGGCGCGCACGGCGGTGCCCCCGCGCCGCTGCCATGGCGCCTGCTTCAGCGGGAAATGCTTGACCAGTCCGCGCACGCTGAGCAGCGGCTGCGCGGGTCCGCCCACGTCGGCGTGGGCGGGCAGGACGGTGGCGCTCATTCTTTCACCTCCATGGCGCTGCGCAGGCCATCGGACAGCAGGTTGAACGAGATCGACGTGACGAAGATCATCACGCCGGGCAGCGCGGCCACCCAGGGCTGGGTGTAGATGGCGGTGCGCAGCGTGTTCAGCATCAGGCCCCACTCGGGCTCGGGCGGACGCACGCCCAGGCCCAGGAAAGACAGGCCCGAGGCCAGGATCATCGATACCGAGATCAGGCTGGTGGCGTACACGAAGATGGGGCCCAGCACGTTGGACAGCACGTGCACCCGCACGATGGTCCAGGAACGGGCCCCCGAGGCGCGCGCCGCGTCGACGTAGTCGCTGCGGCGCACCTGCGTCGTCACGCTCTCGGCCACCCGGGCGATCTGCGGCACGAATACGATGGTGAGCGACACCAGTGCGTTGAAGATGCCCGCGCCGAGGGTGCCCGACAGGGCGATGGCCAGCAGCACGGAGGGGAATGCATAGAACACGTCCACGGTGCGCATGATGACCGTATTCGCCATGCCGCCCGCGTAGCCCGCGATGACGCCGAGGGCGCTGCCCAGCACGAAGGCCGCGATGACCGGCGTGATGCCCATGAACAGCGACAGCCGGGCGCCCAGCATCAGGCGCGAAAGCAGGTCGCGGCCCAGTTCGTCCGAGCCCAGCGGATAGCCGGGCGTGCCGATGGGGCGCAAGCGGCGCAGCATGGAGGCATGGAAGGGATCGGCCGGGGTGATCCAGGGGGCCAGCACGGCCATCAGGATCAGCAGCAAGATCAGGCTGCCCGCCGCCATGGCCACGGGGTCGCGGCGCAGCCGGCGCCACACGTTGGACCAGTAGCCCGGCGAGCGTTCGACCGCCGCGGGCTGCGGTGCGTGCACGGCGGCGCTTGCGCGGGAATAGGCCATGGGCGTTCAGCTCCGTTCGATGCGCGGGTCGAACACGCCCTGGAGGATGTCGACCAGCAGGTTGAGCACGACGAAGAACAGCGCCAGCACCAGGATCGTGCCCTGCAATAGCGGCAGGTCGCGCTGGAAAATGGCGCTGTTGAGCAGGAAGCCGGTTCCGGGCCACGAGAACACCGTCTCGACCAGGATCGAGCCTCCCAGCAGATAGCCCAGCTGCAAGCCCATCACCGCCAGCGCGGTGGGCGCGCAATTCCTGACGACGTGCAGGAAGATGCCGGCATCGCGCAGGCCACGCGCGCGCAGGCCCACCACGAACTCCTGCGCCAGCGTCTCGGCCACCAGCGCGCGCACCGTGCGCGCGATGATGCCCATCGGGATCACCGACATGGTGATGGCGGGCAATACCATGTGGCGCACGTGGGCCCAGTCCGGCGCCCAGGAAGACGAGCCGCCGGGTCCGGCGCCGGTGGGTGGCAGCCAGCCCAGCTTGGCCGAAAATACGATCACCAGCACCATGCCCAGCCAGTAGTGCGGCACGCTGACGCCCACCACCGACAATAGCGAGGCCGCGCGGTCGAGCGCCGAGTGACGGTAGTAGCCGGCCACGAAGCCGAACAGGCAGCCGAAAAAGAAGCCGATGGCCGTGGCCACGCATGCCAGCATCAGCGTGTTGCCCACTGCGTTCAATACTTCCGAGGCCACCGGTCGGCCGGTGGCGATGGACGTGCCGAGGTCGCCGTGCGCCGCGCGCCACAGCCAGTTGACGAATTGCTCGGGCAGGGGCCGGTCGAAACCGTAAAGCTGCATCAGCTGCCGCTGCAGCTCGGCCGAGGCATCGGGCGGCAGAATGGAGACCAGCGGATCGCCGGGCGCCAGGTACACGAGCATGAAACAGAGCAGCGAGACGCCCACCATGATGGGCAGGGCATAGGCCACGCGGCGGACGACGTAAGACAGCATGGGCGCGTCGGTAGCAAGAGAGCTGCGGGACGGCGTGCGCGGCCCTGCGGCACGCGCGCGCCGGGCGGCGTCAGGGTTGCATGGACATCGTGGCGATGTCGATGAACCAGCTTTGCGGCTGCACCACGCCCTTGACCTTGGGCGAGAGGGCACGCGGGCCGACGTCATGCGCGATCCACACGAACGGGGCTTCCTCGACGATGCGGGCGTGCAGCTTGGCCAGCGCCGCATCCAGGGCCTTGGGTTCGAATGTGGTGCGTGCGTCGGCAATCAGCTTGTCGATCTCGTCGTTGCCGAAATAGCCCCAATTGTTGGACACCGGCGGGAACGCCTTGGTGCTGGCAAAGCGCACCATGGCGAAGAACGGATCCATGGCGGCGAAGCTGACGTTGATGGCGTTGCTGCCGTTGGCCGAGGGGTCCTTGGCGCCCTTGCGCCAGTTGGTGAACAGCGTGTTCCACTCGACCACGTCGAAGCTTACGTCGAAGTAGCAGTCCTTCAGGTTCTGCTGCACGTATTCGTTCATGGGCAGCGGCTGCATCTGGCCCGAACCCGAGGCCGAGGTCTGGATCGTCACCTTCAGCGGCTTGCTGCGGGAGTAGCCGGCCTCGGCCATCAGCTTGCGGGCGGCGTCCGGGTCGTACTTGATGTCGAACTTGGGATCGCCCCACCATGGGTGGCCCGGCGGCACGGTGCCCTTGGGCTCGGCCATCATGCCGCCCAGCAGTTCCTTGAGCTCGGTGCGGTTGACGCACAGGTTGGCCGCGTAACGCACCCGCTTGTCCAGCCACGGCGAGCCTTCGACGAACGACAGCTGCCACGGCCACACGTGCGGCTGCTGGTTGGAATAGATGACGAAGCCGCGGCCCTTGATGGCCTCGAAGGCGTCTGGCGCGGGCGCCTCGATCCAGTCGACCTGGCCGGACATCAGCGCGGCCGTGCGCGCGTTCGCCTCGGGCAGCGGCAGCATCACCACGCGGTCGATTTTCGGGCGGCGCCCGGGGTCCCAGTACTGGTCGTTCCTGACCAGTTCCAGGCGTTCGCGCGGCACGAACTTCGCCATCTTGAACGGGCCGGTGCCCGAGGCGTCGGCCGCGAAGGCGGTCCAGGCCTGCTGTGAGCGCTCGGTTCTGTCAGCGACAGAGGCGGGCACGGCGGCCAGCTTCTTGCGCCAGTGCGCCGGCGAAGCCATGAACAGGTTGCTGAGGTTGATCGGGAGGAACGAATCGGGCTCGGAGGTGACGAGCTCGACGGTGAGATCGTCGATCTTGCGTGCCGAGCGGAGCGTGGGCATGCGCGAGGCGGTGACCCCCACCTGGCTGGGGTCGAATTGCTCGGCGTCTTTCTTCAGGACTTTGTCGACGTTCCATACGACCGCATCCGCATTGAAGGGCGAGCCGTCGTGGAAGGTTACCCCGGGGCGCAGCTTGAAGATCCACTTGGTCTTGTCGTTGGCGTCTACCGACCAGGATTCGGCCAGGCCGGGGATCAGCGCGCTGGGCGCGTCGGCCTTGGATAGATCCCATTGCGTGAGGCCGTCGTACAGGGGGATGCCGGTGAAGCGGTTGCCTTCGAAGCCCTGGTCGGGCTGGCCCAGCGTGCGTGGGATGTCGCCCGCCGTCATGCCGATGCGAAGCGTCGACTCGGCCCGGGCCGCGCCGGGCAGGGCGGCGACGAGGCCCGCCAGGGCCAGCCCCGCGGCCAGCGATGTCATGCGTATGCGCGTTTGTTGCATTGTTCTGATCTCCAATGTCTTGAACGGCAGTGCCGGAAGAAAGGCCAGGCAGGCACCGGTCACTCTCATGCAAGGTCCATGCCATGAGGGGCCGGGTTGCGGGTAAACACCGAAACAGGGGATGGGGGACGGGCGTTACGCGGGCCGTTGTGCGTCCCGCGGCGGGGCGCCGGCCGGGGCGTTGCCCCATGCGGTGCATGCTATTGGTGCGCCAGCGTGCCGCGATGGTGCCTGCCGTGCGGGGCGCGCCGCACGGTCTTCAGTCGATGCCGTCCAGCCGCACCCGCGCCGGCGCGAAGCCTGCGCGGCGCTTCCAGGTAAGCAGGCCGGCGCCGCCGTGCTCCAGCGCGCCGTACCAGATGGCGCGCACGCCGCGCAGCCAGGGCTCGTCGCCCTGTAGCAGCGACTCGGCGATGCGGGCATGAAGCAGCACCATCACGCCGTTCGCCAAGTGATCACGATGGCCCATCACGTCCAGGTAGTGCGCCACGTCGCCGCAGCGCGCCAGCTTCACGTAGGCCACCAGCCGTTCTCCCGTTTCGACCTGGCCGTTGCGGTGGCCGGGCGCCGGCTGGAACACGCCCCACCACAGCGTCCAATGGGTGGGGCAGGCCGGCTCCGGCACGGCCTGCGGGCCGTCCGCCGGGCGGGCCAGATGTTCGGGGCGCAGCAGCCAGCGGGCAAGGACGGGGCCGCCGCTGCGCATGGCCATCGAGGTCTTGATGGCGTGCACGTCGTACACGTGGACGGGCAGGGCGAAGCGGCCGACGCGATAGCCCAGCCGCTCGGCGCGACGGATCTTCGAGGGCGTGCGCGAGGAATGCGCGCGCAGCAGCGCATACAGGCCGGCGGCGTCGCCGCAGCCGGCCAGGTCCAGCATCATGGGGGTGGCGCGCCGCGCGGCGGCGGCATCGGCTTCGTCCGGGCGGCACATGTCGTAGCGGCCGGCCACCCGCAGCATGCGCCGCAGCGCCTGCGGCGCGCCGGCACCGCGCGCCCGGTGCGCCAGCAGGTCCAGCGCCAGCCGGGGCAACGGTTGCGGTGCCCCCCAGTCGCGCAGGCGCCGCCGCTTGCGCAGGCGCACCAGCAGGGGGTCGCCCACCCGGTAGTAGGCGCGCATCAGCAGATCGAGCAATCTCGGCGTCGGCATGCGGCGTTCACGGTGACGGGAACGGATCTATTCTGCATGCCCGCGGCGCGCCGTGGGGGGCACTGTCTTGCCAAACGTAAGCGACCGAGGCTAGACAGCTTGCCGGAAACCCCCGCGCAGCGCCTCGGCAAACTGCCGTTCGGCCGCGCGCGCCGTGCCTTGCGCGCGCGTGAACAGGGCGACGGGCGGCAGGCTCCAGGCGAACGAATACGGAATGATGGCCACGCCGGCCACGCGCACCAGCTCCTCGGCGATGTCGGCC
>Ga0182737_1002091_pt1 | contig 17277 bp, 13 predicted proteins | sample eDN5th30CBELigOP_FD_128878 | JGI IMG/M metagenome (GOLD analysis project Ga0182737, IMG submission 128878) | Enriched Organic Plus compost microbial communities from Emeryville, California, USA - eDNA 5th pass 30_C BE-Lig OP (version 2) (version 2) ...
CCAGAGCAGCAAACGTTCGGCGTCGCACGTTCCGGTGTCATAGGCAGCCAGCGGGTGCTGACGCACATAGACGTCGATCCAGTGGTCGAAGTCATCGAAGACGCCAGCCACGAACTCGAGCTGACTGCGCAGCTTCTCCACGCGTTTTTCCCGATTGCGATCGACGAACAACCGAACCCGGTCTATCGAGGAATCGGGATGCAGGTCGTCCGTCAGATCCTGGAATCGTTCGCGCCCCAAGGCATCCACAACCCGCGACACCTGCTCCTCATACGTCTCACACATCCAGTTACCTCGCTAAAATTTTCTAAACGCCCGCATGCCCCAATTGCAGCAAGGACTCACCCCGCCCGCTGCAGCACTCCTAGATCGTGACAGACCTGCAGTGCTATCTCGCGGGCGCGGCCCAGTTCGTTGCGCGAACTTGCGTTTGCCGGGGAAGCCTCGTTTCGCCCGAGAAAAACGGCTTCCACTTTGGGGCCAGCCTGTTCCAGCGCGAATCGATAGAGTTCCCAGCCTTCCTCGGGAATCGAATGGGAGTGACATTCGATGTACGTGCCGGAGGCGCTATCGAGATAGCCGCCGGCGAGATGAATTTGTACCCGGGCTGCGTCTGGCATGATCCGACCGATGAAATCGTACGGATCGAAGCCAAAGTTGATGGAGTTGGCATAGACGTTGGTAACATCGAGCAGCCAACCGCAACCCGTGCGTGAGAGAACGCGAGTCAGAAACTCAATTTCCCCCATTTCTCCTTCGAAGCGAAACAAATACGAGATGTTCTCGAGGAAGAAGTTGAGCGGAGCAAAGTACTGCTGAATGCGATCGATATTCCGGCAGGTCATCTCGACCGCGCCGAGCGTAAACGGCACGGGAACGAATTGCCCGAGTTCAATCCCATCCTGTCGATCGCGAGTAATTCCCAAGTGATCGCTTACCGCTTTGGCGCCATTCTCCAATGCGACCGAGCGAATCGATTCGAGATACCGCCGCGGTGGCAACTCGCCGCTGCCGGGCGACAAATTCGACGAATGGACACTCACATAATCGAAGCGGGCGTTGCCCAAATAACGATCGATACGGAGCGGATCGTCGGCCCGCTCCAAGCTGATTTCACAAGCATTCCCTTTCGGCTCCTCGAGGATCAACGTTTGGCCTCGCTCACGCAATGCATATCCAAAAGCGGGCGACATACTTGTTTCCTCCCAAGTATTTGGATCTCGAACGTCACCGTTAGTCATTGGGTTCTCGCGTTCTTCTTTTTCTCTTGTTCCGTACCGCTCAGCGGCGTCCGCAGAGCGGGTCTCTGGATCCAATCAACCTCCGCATCAACGCGTCTTGCAGGCTTCCCTCCAGCGTACGAGTTCTCCCCTGTCCGTACTCTTCGCCCCCCGATCGCGCAGTGCGCCTGGGCGAACAACGCTTACCACCGTGCAGCAAACGTGCCGAACGCGAAACTACAACCCGCAAAGCGTGACGTGCACGAGACTTAGAAACTGTCCAACGTTCGCGACCGTTGGCCGAACGGGCGGAAAGTCGTTATCAGATTGATCGCGACGCCAATCGAAGCGAGACGGTTTCGAGGCAGCCACAATCGGCCTTCGGGCGTGGTAGGTCGTTACGTCCGCACAAACGACCCAATCGCTTGCAGATCGGAATCAGCAAAAACAAGTTGCGATCGCCCTTTGATTTGCTTGTAATGGCCGGCAAATCCAAGCTCATACGATTCGCTATCTTCGAAGCGACGCATCATGGCGACGAAAGCGATTCCGATCGTTCCGCTCTCCGAGATGATTGACGGGCAGGAAGCCGACACATTTGTGCTCCTGGCAGCTAAGACGGAGAGCAAAACCAGGGACGGAAAACCTTATTGGCGAGTGTCGCTGAGAGACGCCCAACGAGAGGTGACTTTCCCGATCTGGAACGAGTCGCCACTGGCTGAGCAGTGCCGCGAGCAATGGCGGCCGGGAATGTTCTTCAAGGTGCGGGCCACCTATCGCGAAACCAGCTACGGCCCGCAACTCGACATTCGCAAGATTCGCGAAGTGCTGCCGGAGGACAAGAACGACGGCTTCGACGAGTGGATGTGCCAGCCGCGGAGCAAGTTCGACCCGCTCGAACTCTACAACTCGCTCCTCGAAATCGCCCAGCGCGAAATCAACGACCGATCGTTGCAACAGATCACCAGCGAACTATTGCAGCAACACCGCGACGCTCTGCTTCGCTTCCCCGCCGCCCGTCGCAATCACCACGCGTTTACGGGCGGTCTGCTAGAACACCTGTGGAGCGTGGCCCGCAACGCCGTTTTCCTGGCGCAGAAGTACAGCGAGGACTATCCGGAGATGCAGCCGCCGCTCAACCGCGATCTGGTCGTCGCCGGCGCGATCCTGCACGACATCGGAAAGGTCCACGAACTGCAACCGACGCCAACAGGCGCTGAATACACCGCTCGCGGCGAACTAATCGGGCACATTCTGATTGGCCGCGACATGATTCGCGAAGCGGCCGCGCGAACCACGCTCGACGCCGAAACCTTGCTCCGTCTGGAGCATATCATCGTTTCGCACCAGCGGCTGGCGGAGTGGGGATCGCCCAAACCGCCGATGACGCCCGAAGCCTTGCTCGTCCACTATGCGGACGATATCGACGCCAAGTTTCAGACCGCACTCTTCGCCTTGGCTGATCGGTCGGACGACGAGTTCACGAGCGCTCGAAATCCACTGCAATACCGCATCTTCCGCGGGCTAAAGTCGGACGCGTGACTCAGCCCGCGAAATTTCGCGCTCCGCCACCGCGGTTCAGAAGCGGAATTCGCCGCCGAAGCTGATGCCTTGCACCCAGAAGTCGTTGTTGTGGAATGCGAAAGCAGGCAAAGCGGGGTCCGGCAACGTATCCTGGTTGAGGTTTACCCGAGGATCGATCTGGTTGCCGGCCAGCAGCACGTCGTTCCAGTACATGAACGAATAGCCCACGGTCAGCGAAAGCTTCGCAGTGACCTGATAGCCGACCGTGAAACCGATCTCCGGAATGAACGAGAACTGATCGCGCTGGTAATCGCCGCGGTTGCTGTCTTGCACGAGCAGACCGCTATCGCTCACGGTCATCACCCCAGGCGGCTGGGTACGAACCGTTTGACCGGACAGCATCGCTCGCTGCCGCATGTTGCCGATCGCAATCTTCGTGAGCAGTTCGAACCAGGCTCGGCCCCGCTGCCACTCCGTGATCACGCCGAACTGCGCCCCATGAAATTCGTTCTGCATCCGGAACGAATCGGTCACGTTGAACGTGGTTCCGACGGGAATCCCCGACGAGTTATCGACCGAAGTGCGATTGCTTTCGATCAACAGCGAATCGTCCACGCGAGTGAACTGATAGCCGACCAGGAAGTCGATCCGTTTGCACTGGTCCCAGTAGAAAATGTTTCGCAAGTAGACGTCGGCTCCCAGCACATCGTTGCTGGCCTGAACGCCGATGCTTCCGTTCTCGCTAACGTTCGGATAGGCGACGAGGAGCGAATCTTGCTGCGCGAGGACCGCGTTGTAGAACGGCTGGGCGAGGATTGGATCGCCAGTCGCCGACGAATCGAAGAAGACAGCCGAGCTGTCCCCGAGCGCAAAGAACCGGCCATTCAACGAGAACTCGCCAGTCCGGCCAAGCGAGCGACCAACGGTCACGCGACCACCGCTCCGCATTCCAGCCCCATAGTCGCCGCCAAACAGCACCTCGGTCCCCGGCACCCCAAGCACCCCAGCGTCATCTTGGAGCGTGTTCACAGGACTCGTGGTCACTAGCGGCGGCGTGTTGCGGCCGTTGCTCCACCACATCAAATACTCAACCCGGGCGTAACCAGAAGGGCAGTAGCAGTTGCCGCCGCAGTCGGCTGCACAATACCCCGAGTTGCACGCGCCGCAGCCGCAGCCGTAGCCTCCGGCGACCGTTGGATCAAAGTATTCCTGGCCATAGTCGGCTGGCGGAGCGATCGGACTACCGGGCAGCGGCGGAGCGGCGCCGTCCTGGGCGAAGGCGGAAACGCAGAGTCCGCAAGCCAACGCAAAGCTTACGGCTTTCAGGAAACAGGCAAGCTTTCGAATGCTGAGTTTCATAGACCTCGCCCTGGCTCAAGAAGCTCGTCTGACCCGACCTGACTGGTGGTTACGGTCGGACCGATTTCGTAATGGTTCCGGATATTTCTAGTTATGTCGGCTTTGACGGTTAGAACACTCCGTCACTCTCCCGTTTGTTCCGGTCAGTAAAGACGCGCAAACTTTTCCAGCTATCCGCCGTTGCTAGCGAGCCAGCTCCATCCGACGCTTGGAGACAGTTGGGCCTGTCACGGCCGCATCGCTTGCTTGCAATATCTGCCAACGTAGATTTGTCCGGCTTCGGGTTCCCCGATCTGTCCATCTGCGGAGGCGTACTTCGTCGTGGCCGTTTTTGTCTTCATTGTCGGAGTGCTGAACTTGGCGCTCGGATTTGCGCTGGCCGTCGCGCTGGCGCATCCGTGGGACCTCGCTCTGCGCTGGCCGAAATGGACCTGGCTGCAACGCACGCCTTTGAAGCTGCTGACTCGATTCTTCGCACGAACCGGCGGCGCAAAACCTAGCGAGCCCGTTACTGCCGTTGCTACCCAACAGGCGACCGAAACTGCCCCCTCACGCGGCCTCGACGACCTGCCGCGCCGCTGGCTCGAAGAACTAAAGAGCGAGGGCTTGCACGTCGAATCGTTCCTCGAAGGCCTGATGCAGAGCCTGCGGTTGGAAGTCGGCAAATATCGCGAGCAACTCATTCTGGCCGAGGGACGCCTCAAGCAAAGCCGCGCCAGCCGAAACGGCGACGCCATGTCGGTCCTCGCCAACGACATCAAGGTGATCAACGAAGACTGGCTCCAGCGGCTGCACACCGCCGCACAACTTCTTCGCGAACAGCGAGGCAGTCTCGACCAGTTCGAAGCAATGGGCGAGGCGCTCGAGCCGCTGTTTCTCGATCAGGCTGGCCAGATCGAATCGATCTGCGCCAGCACGCTGAACATCAATTTCGGCGACGACGTCGACGCCGCAGCCCGCGAACTCGGTTCGCACCTTGCTCAGCTCGTCGACCTAGCCCACGTCCTCCGCGACCGCATCCACGGCAACGTCGCGACATTGCTCCGCGTTCAGGGCCGGCTCGCTTCGCTCAGCCGCAGTCAGCAGGTTGACGAAGGAACCGGATTGCTCAATCGAACGGGCATGGAGTTAATGTTCGACGATTGGTGGCGCGACGATCCGCAGCGATTGCGGCTGCTGAGCGTTGCCGTGATCGACATCGATCGCTTCGGCAAACTCAACGAGCGACTCGGCACCCGTACCGGCGATCGCGTATTGAATGCCTTCGGCAAGGTGCTCGCCGACTTCGTTCGCAAGGACCGCGGCCACGACCGCTTCGCCCGCCTCAGCGGCCAAAGCTTTCTGCTGTTCTTCGGCGACATCGGCCCGCGCAACGCCAGCGTCGCAGCCGACCGCGTGCGACAGGCGCTCGAAGCCGTCACGTTCGACTATCAAGGCAATAAGTTCGAGCTGAACGTCAGTTGCGGCGTGCTTGAAGTCGGCAACATGGAAACCATCGACGACGTGCTCCGCCGCTCAGCCGCCGCAGTGAAAGAAGCCAAACGGGCCGGCCGCAACCGCACCACGCTCGACGAAGGAGAAGGCCCGAAACCTATCGAGCCGCCGAAGTACGAAGTCACCGGCCGCGTCGTGCAGGTCGAGGACGAGCAAGATATTGCGGTCACGCTCCGCTAACCGGCTGACGCCGATTGGGCCCAGCTTTGTGCGTTAGGTAGAAAGCCGCTTCGCTTTTACGATCCGCGCCAGCCCAGCCAGGTCCTTCGCGATCGAAGCCGGCTCAAAGCGGCCGTCTTGCTGAATCCGCTGCGCCACTCCCTCGGCGAGCATCGGGCTCAGTTCCAAAACGAGCCAACCGCCCGGCTCAAGCCGCTCGGCTGCCTGCGGAATGAGCCGCGCGATCAGCTCGTCGCCGACGCTCCCGGCGAACAGCGCCACGTGCGGCTCGTGCTTGCGAACTTCGTCCGCCACGGTCCCCTGCTCCGCCGTGCCGATGTACGGCAAGTTTGCGGCGACCACGGCGAAACGAACGCCAGCGTCAACTGGCGCGAGCAAGTCGCCGGCCAACAGCTCAACCCGATCGGCCACGCCATGCCGCTCAGCGTTTCGGCGAGCAACCGCCAGCGCCGCCTCGCTCACGTCGGTCGCAACCACGCGAACTTCCGGAGCGTGTTTCGCCACGGCTACGGCAATGGCGCCGCTCCCCGTGCCCACATCGGCGACGACGGCTGGCCCCAACTCGGCTGAGCGTTCCTTCAGCGCATCGAGCGTGGCAGTAACGACGTGCTCCGTCTCGGGCCGGGGAATCAGCACGTCGGGCGTGACTTCGAACGTGAGCGAGAAAAACTCGCGCCGCCCCACCAGGTACGCCACCGGGCAACCTTCAGCCCGCCGCTTCACGAGCGTGCGAAACTTGTTGCGAACCTCCTCGGGTACCTCCTCCGAGTAGGCGGTGTAGAGCATGATCCGCTCGCAACCGCGAGCCTCGGCTAGCAGCACTTCGGCATCGAGCCGAGCGCTCTCCGAACCGGACTTCTTCAAATAGTCGGTCGTCCACGTCAGGAGACGCCCAACGGTCCAAGGTTCGGAGGTACTCATTCGAAGTTCTCAGTTTTCAGTTCTCAGCGGTCAGTTCCAGAACCATTTGGGCTTAACTGCCCTTACAGAGAACTGACAACTGAAAACTGACTACTAGTTTACCCGTCCAGCCCGCCCATTTGTTCTCGTAGGGCGTTGCGGTCGTGTTCGATCAGGGCGTTTACTACCGGCTGCAGGTCGCCGGCGATGACCTGGTCGAGCTTATAGAGCGTGAAGCCGATGCGGTGATCGGTCACGCGGTTTTCCGGAAAGTTGTAGGTCCGAATTCGCTCGCTGCGATCGCCGCTGCCGACGAGGCTCTTGCGCTCGGCGGCCCGCTTGGCGTGCTCTTGTTGCTGGTAGTAGTCGTAGAGACGGCTCTTCAAAATACGGAGCGCCTTGGCCAGGTTCTTGTGCTGGCTCTTTTCATCTTGCATCGACACCACGATGCCGGTCGCATAGTGGGTCAAGCGCACCGCCGACTCGGTCTTGTTCACGTGCTGACCGCCAGGGCCGCTCGCGCAGAACTTGTCGATTCGATAGTCGTCGGGGCTCAGCTCGATTTCGACGTCTTCCGGCTCGGGGAGCACGGCGACCGTCGCAGCCGACGTGTGCACGCGGCCTTTCGATTCCGTTTCCGGCACGCGTTGGACGCGATGGCCGCCGCTTTCGTACTGCAGCTCGCGATAGGCGCCTTCGCCGTCAAACGCCAGGATGATTTCCTTGAAGCCGCCCATTTCGGTCGGGCTGGCTTCGATGATTTCGCACTTCCACCCCTTTTTGTCGGCGTGGCGCTTGTACATCTGGAACAAGTCGTGGGCGAACAGCGCGGCTTCGTCGCCGCCGGTGCCGGCGCGGATTTCCATCACGCAGCGGGTGCGGTTCGAATCTTCGCCGCCGAGCGATAGTTCCAGCAGCTCGTTCCACAAGGCTTCGCGCTTCGCGCGAGCTTCGGGAAGCTCGGCTTCGGCCATCTCGCGCTCTTCCGGATCGGCGCTTTGGGCCATCTTCGTCAGCTCGGCGACTTCCTCGACGAGCGACTTGAATTTGCGGTACTTCGTCGCCACTTTGGCGAGCGAACCGTGCTCGCGGGCAACGGCGGAGAACTTGCTGCCGTTGGCTTGAATCTCTGGATCGGCCATTTGCCGTTCCAGCTCTTCGAAGCGACCGAGTTTTTGCTCTAGCATGTCACGCATGGCAATCCACCTTTCCGAATCTCATGTCGGAGACAAGGCAGATGTACCCGCGCCGCATTGCGCGTTGCGGCGCAGGCCCGAGAAAGACGACCTGCGCCACCCATTGCTGCCCAGCCCCGGAAAACACTTAAGCGTTGCGCCCCGAAGCCGGATCGCAGCTAAGCTTCTTCCGTGGCGGCAGCCTTCTTGGGAGCCTTCTTTGGCTTCGACAGGCTGGCGTAAGTGCCGGCGGCGAACTTGTTTTGGAACTTTTCGATGCGGCCGGCCGTGTCGACGTACTTCAGCTTGCCCGTGAAGAACGGATGGCAAGCCGAGCAGATGTCCACGCGCAGTTCCTTACGGGTGCTGTGGGTCTTGAACTCGTTGCCGCAGGAGCAGTGCACCAGCGTTTCGACGTAATTCGGGTGAATGCCTTCTTTCATGGCCGACAATCCTACAGTGCGATGGGGCAGAAGACCGCGACCAGTTCTTATCGGCCAGCGATCGCCCGAGATCGACGAAATGTGCTAAGGGGAAACGAGTAATCATAGCGACGCCTCCCCCACCGAACAAGTGCGGCCAACGCGTCCCGGCCGCCCAACCAGCACAGCTTGAAGCCCCCCCCCAAACCGGCGGATCGCCGCTTACCTCAGCAGCCCACTGGCAGTTCTCCGGAACGCCGGTGAAAAACCCCAAATACAACCCCTGCGCGCGGTCCCACAATTCCACGAATTCGTTACGCCGCATCGACTTACGCCAAATCGACCACTTTTCTTTACAACCCCTTTTCGCGCGCCGTTTTTCACCTCACAACCACTGATTTGCAACCCCTGCGGCGTCCCTCAGAACGCCGGAACCCGCATCACTGACGATTGGGCCACGAAGCCGCCACCCCGACCACTAATCGCCCCGTCGCAGATGCAACGGCTGGACCACGCCGCCAACACAAATACAAAACTACTCAACAACTGTCAATTTAATTCCATCCTCAACGACAGGTAGCACAGGTTGCAAAGCAACGTGTGCTGCCGCTAATCGTTGGTTGAACCATTCTTGTTCGTTGCTCGCAGCCGGTAGTGATCCGCCACAAGCGTGTCGATCAGCAACTGCCCAATGTGGTAGGCGATGATCGGCAGCACGCTGAAGCCGCTGTCGACGGCGATACCTAAGCCCACCATCAGCGTCTTTTGGCTGCCCGCGAAGCCGACGGCGATGCCGTCGCCGCGCGAGAGGCCGACGAGTTTCGCGGCTCCAATCCCAAGAAACAGCATCGCCGTGTGCAGGCCGACAGTGCAGAGCACCATCACGAACAGATCGGCGGCGAGCATCCCGGTGCGATCGGCCCCTGCGAGTCGTTCTCCCGTCTGAATGGCGCCGGTAAGGACGAACGAGAGTATGCCGAGCTGCGTCAGCACGCCGAGCACCGTTTTGTGCCGGGCCGCGAAGCCGGCGACTTCCTTCCGCAGCCGAACTACCTGAGCCAGGCCAATCGGCAGCACCACAATCCAGAACAGCTTCACGACCAGCTCCACCGCGTCGAGGCTGCTGGCGTTCGCCTGACCGCCAAGCATCACGGCGAGCCAGAACGGCGTGATCAGGAAGCAGAGCGAGTTGGTCACGATGGTGACCAGAACCGAGACCGAGTCGTTGCCGCCGGCCTGCCGCGTCCAGACCGAGGCCGACGCGAGCGTGCAGGGAATGGCTGCGGCAATCAGATAGCCCCCCGCCAGCTCGGGGCTCATCAGGTTCGACAGGGCCCAAGCCGTCAGCGGCAGCACGACGCAGCTAATGCCAATCGCCAGCAGCGGCGCCAGCGGCCGGCGAACCGCCTGCCACATCGCCCGGGCCTCCACCGGCAAAGCCATCAGAAACAGGACGGCGGCGACAATCGAGTCGCGAATCAGGGCCGTTTCGTCCGCGGCAATCCACAGCAGCGACCGCCAGCCAAAGCTTCCGACCAGGAAAAGCAGCACCAGGGCGATCAGGAACCACCGCTGCTGAAGAAAACGGACCAACGACTGTCTCTCCCCGTGCTTTCCGTGCTTTCTGTATTTTCCGTGGCACAGGCGTCTCGCCTGTGCACTCCAGCTACGCCTCGAAATTACGACTCCACCGCCAATTCTGAACCGGCGAGACGCCTGTTCCACGGGTGGCCGCCTCCCGAAACGCCCTATCGTGAAATGGGCGGTCTAACTAAAATTCACCGTTCGCGCGAGTTCGGCACGCTAGCGGCCTCAACGCCCTGGGCTGGCCCGGAGACGGTTCGCCTCCGGCTGCTGCTCACTTCCGTGATTGCCGCGTCAACTCGCCGCTCTCCGGAAGCTGTTCGCTTCCGGCTACTGAAAACTGATTACTGACTACTGAAAACTACAATCGCTCGCCATGCTTCGCTATTGGACCGCCGGTGAATCTCACGGAAAAGCCCTGCTCGCGTTGGTCGACGGCTTTCCCGCCGGCGTGACGATCGACACCGCCCCGATCGACGCGGAACTTCGCCGTCGCCAGGGGGGCTATGGTCGCGGCGGGCGGCAGCGGATCGAAACCGACACGGTCGACATCCTCAGTGGCGTCTGGAAGAACACGACGCTCGGTAGCCCACTCGTCCTGCAGGTCATCAACAAGGACTACAAGCTCGAACGCCTAAGCGATATCGAGCGTCCGCGACCGGGGCACGGCGACCTGACTGGGGCGATCAAGTATCTCGGCCCAGTGCGGGCGATTCTCGAACGGGCGAGCGCCCGCGAGACCACCGTTCGCGTGGCAGCCGGCGCGCTGACGCGGCAATTGCTCGCGCCGTTCGGCATTCAGGTGATCGGCTACGTCGTGGAACTGGGGGGCATCCAGGTTCCGCCTCCGGAAAATCTGCCGATCGAAGAGCGAATGAAGCTGCGCGACTCGAGCGCAATCTATTCGCTCGATCCGGCGAAGGACGACGAAGTCAAAAAGCTGATCGACGAAACGGGCAAAGCGGGAGACACGCTCGGCGGCATCGTCGAGGTGCGCGTCGAAGGCTTGCCGTTCGGTCTCGGCACGCACGCTCAGTGGGATCAAAAGCTCGACGGCCGCATCGCGCAGGCGGTGATGGCCGTGCAGGCGATCAAAGGGGTCGAGATTGGCCTCGGCTTTGAAGCGGCCCGCCGAAAGGGCTCGCAGGTTCACGATCCGATCCACTTCGATGCGAGCAAGCGAGAAACTTCGACGCTCGGTTTCGAGCGCCCCACGAACAACGCCGGCGGTCTCGAAGCGGGCATGACCAACGGTCAGCCGCTCGTCGTTCGTGCCGCAATGAAGCCGATCAGCACGCTCCGCAAACCGCTCGAATCGGTCAACCTGGCGACGAAGCAGCCGGAATCGGCGGAGTACGAACGAAGCGACGTTTGTGCCGTCTCGGCGGCGAGCGTGATCATCGAAAACGTGGTGGCGTTCGAAATCGCCCGGGCGCTGTGCGAGAAGTTCGGCAACGACAGCCTGAGCGAGATGCTCGCCCGGTTCGAACTGTTCCAGAAAATGGCCCGCGAAAGATAAACCCATTTGCCGGCGAGTAACACCCGCCGGAGCACAGCAACTAGACGTAGCAACAACAACGGAAAATCGCCGGAGGCGAACCGCCTCTGGGCCGGCCCTGCGAGCCAACGCCGCTCTCCGACCAATCGGTGTAGCAAAGTGCACGCGCGGGGCAGCGAGGCGGAGCCTCGCGGTAGTTTCGTCCCAGGCCGAGCCTAGGGCGGAGTAATTGAGTGGGGCAGACATTCCTGTCTGCCGATTGGCAACAAGGACGTTCGCCATGCATCCCAACTTGCGATTGCTGATCTGCCGCAGCGGCTTTCTGCTGTTTGCGCTGCTGCCAACGCTCGTAGTGGGCGGCTGGATCATTCGCCGCGGCATGCCCGAGTATGTCCTAGCCCAACAAGCGGAGTGGGAACGGGAACTGTCGCAGCGGCTGGGCCTTTCCGTCACCGTGAGCCGGCTGGCGTATCCGCATCCGGGCGTCGCCCGGCTGAGCGGCGTGCAACTCGCCAATCCAGAGACCGGGGAAGTCGTCGCCACCGTTCGCGAGGTGGAAGTCACGCAGAACGGCGACACCTTCGCGGTCGAACTCTCGCAGCCGACCCTTCACGTCGACCAGCTTGCGCACGTCGGCCGCACGCTGCACGAACGATTGCTGCAAAACGCTTCGGCGAGCGGCATGAGCTGCGAACTGGTCGCAGCCGACGTCACGCTGCAAAGCCCGACTAGCGCCATCACGCTGCCGGAGTTGCTGGGCGTCTTCGGCCAGGCGCCGACGGGCGATCCGGCGATCGATCTCGAGTTTTCGCTGGTCGCCGGCGCCGATTCTTCGCAGCGGGGCACGCTCTCGATTGTGCGCAACCGCGGCGTTCGGCCGCCGGAAACGCGCTGGCAGCTCGACACGGCTGGCGCTCCCCTCCCCTGCTCACTCGCGGCCGAAGCGATCCCCGAATTGCGGAAACTGGGACGCGACGCGCAGTTCGCCGGAGCTGCGGTTTGGGTGCTGACGAGCGGCGGATTGCATGGCGAAGTGACCGGCCGGCTCACCGACGTCGACCTCGACGCGCTGGTCTCCGAACAACTGTTGCATCAGCTCAGCGGCCGAGCCGTCGTGACGCTGCAGCCGGCAAGAATGGAAAAGGGACAGCTTCAAGAGCTGCGCGGCAGCCTGCAGGCGATGGACGGCTGGATCAGCCCGTCGCTACTCGTCGCAGCGGGCGAGCACCTGGGCCTGGAGCTACGGCCCGACCTGCCGCTCGACTCCCCCCGCCCCATTCCGTTCCGGCAGATGTCGCTCGGGTTCCTGCTGAGCGACCGGACGCTGCAGCTCACCGGCGACTGCGACGCCACGCGTCCGGGCGTCGCCCTGGCCAACGCCGCCGGACCGATCGCCGAGGTTCCTCCCAATCACGTCACGGCTTCGGTCAGCCTGCTCCGCACCCTGCTCCCCGAAAGCGACTGGCAGGTCCCTGCAACCCGTCAAACCGGCACACTCGCTTCCTTCCTCCCCGTGCCCGACCTGACGCCGGAAGTGACCGCCCAGCGGTCGGCCCATACCCCTACTCGACTCGGCCCGGCGAGCACGTCGGCCGAGGGGCCGGTGGTTCGCCAACCGCGGTAGGCGGTCGGGAATCAACACCACCGCGGACTAACACCGGCGAATCCCCGGCAATCCCCCGGTTAGCGACGCTTCTCAGAAGCGTCGGCCTCCGACGGGGTGGCCGGGGCCGGAGCGCAGCTAAGCCCCGGAGCGACGCCACCCGGGTTTCCCTTCGGTCCAACCCCGCCCCACGCTCCCTTTTTCAGACGCGGACGCTTCTCAGAAGCGTCGCTAACCCCGGTACAGTCCAGTGCTGTCCGAAACTACCCGGCGCCGCATGGGTACCGCCCCCCTGCCGCACGGCCTCGCCACCGGAAAAATGCCGGTTTCTACCGCTCGGGGCCGGTTGTATCGATCGTTCCTCCCCGCGAAAGTCGAGGCTAACAATCGCCTTTCGGCTGTGCTATATGTAGAGACTTCCCAGCTCCTCTCATTTACCGCCTTTTTCGTGGTCTAGCTCATGTCGCAAGAACTTCGTCGTCGGTTGTTTGAGCAGCTCGATAGCTTGACGCTGGTCGACCCGCACACGCACATCAACCCGCTCGAGCCCGCCTCACGCAATCTGGGCGACATCCTGGGCTACCACTACTACACCGAACTGGCTCACTCCGCAGGACTTGCGAAGGATCAGATCGAGGACGACACCCTCACGCCGCGCGAAAAAGTTCGCCGTCTGATCGAAAACCTGGGCCCCATCGACAACACCATCCAGTGGAGCTGGTTGCTCGAAATGGCCCAGAAGCTGTTCGGCTTCGAGGCGGAGCAAATCAACGCCGACAACTGGGAAAGCCTCTACGACGCCGCCGAGGAGAAAATGGCGTCGGCCGAATGGCCGCAGCAAGTGCTGGACGCCAGCAAGGTCAGCGCGGTCTTCCTGACTAACAACTTCGACGACGACCTGGAAGGCTTTGACACCAAGACTTACATCCCCTGCCTGCGGACCGACGACCTGGTCTTCCACCTCGCCAAGAGCGAAACGCAGCAGCGGCTGGAACGGGCCACCGGCGTGACGCTCAGCGGCGCCAACTCGCTGCGCGAAGCCATCGGCACCTTGTTCGACACCTTCACCAGCCGCGGCGCACGGGCCTGCGCCATTTCGCTCCCGCCCGATTTCTCGCCGACCTACGTCTCCGACGCTCGCGCCGATACGGCCATCGAAGCAATTCTGGCGAAGGGGGTCGACTGTGCCGAAACGCACCGCCGGGCTGCGGCGAACTTTGCCTTCTGGACGCTCGCCGAATACTGCGACGCCTACAAGATGCCGTTCGACCTGATGATCGGCGTCAATCGCGACGTCTACCCGCGCGGCGTGCATCAGGGTCGCGACCTGTACGACAGCCGGGTCTCGCTCATCCAGTACAAGGAACTATTCAACGCCTTCCCGGGCGTGACGTTCCCCGTGTCGGTGCTCGCCAGCGTGACGAACCAGGAGCTGGTCAGCTACTCGTGGATCTTCCCGAACGTGGTGACCAACGGCCACTGGTGGTACAGCAATACGCCAGCCTACATCGAACACGATTTGGCCGCCCGGCTCGAAGGCGTGCCCCGCACCAAGCAAATCGGCTACTACAGCGACGCCTATAAGCTCGAATTCGTGCTGCCGAAGTTCGCCATGTACAAGCGAATCTTGGCCAAGGTGCTTGCCGAGCGTTTTGTCATCGACCGCGGCTGGAGCGAAGAGCGGGCCTTTGAACTGGGCCAGCAGGTGCTCGCCGGCAACGTCGACCGCGTCTTTACCGAGCCGCAGCGCCCCGAAACGCCGATTGTCCGCTCGCGCGATTCGCGAGTCTTTGGCCGCGAAATCTCGATGACCGAAGCCCAAGCCGCCGCGGCAGCCGGCACGCTCGGCACGTTCTACAACGAACGGCTGGAGCCCGGTTCGCTCAGTGGCGACGCGTCGGACGACGAACTGCTTCCCGCCTTCGACGAAGGCGGCGAAGTCGAATCGGTCGGTTCAAACGATCTGGGCCCGATCGACCTCGACGAGCGAAACGCCGAACAGGAGGAATTCGGCACGTTCGTCGCCCAGGACGCCCTCTCGCCCGAAGCCGGCGGCTCGGGGAGCAACGTCCTCGACAAGATGGACCTCGAGCCGTCGTTCGACGACGAGGACCTGGCCGAAGCTCCCGCCGAAGGCCTGCAGGCGCTGGACGAAGTGCAAGAACTCCAGCCGACCGACGAAGTCGAGTCGCTCGAAGAAGTCGCCTCGGACGAACTGGAAACGTTCGCCGCCTTCGAGCCGGCTGAAGAAATTCGCCCGACCGAAGAGGACTCGCTCCTGGCATCGACGCTGACACCCGACACCGGCTCGCTCGGCGCTGCCGACGAAGCGCCGCCGCTCGAAGAGCTGAAGCTCGACGAAGCTCCGCAGGAGCTGGAACTGGTCGAAGAGCAGCCCCTCTGGGGCGATAGCGCCGCGACCACCGAACCGGCCAAGGCTGAGGATGAAGCCTGGTCTCCGTTCAAAGAAGAAGCCGAAACCGAGCTTCCCGCTGCGGCGGAAGAAGTCACCGAAGAACTCGAGGAGATCGAACTCGAATCGCTCGACGACGTCGACGAGATCACGCCGATCCAGCTCGACGAATCCCCTTCGGAAGCCGCGCCGGCCAGCGAACCGGCAGCCGAGGACGATTTTGGCGGCTTCAAGTTTGCGGACGAGGACGAGGATCCGAACAAGACGATTCCGTTCCAGTTCCCCGACGCCGACAATCCGAAGAAGGAAAGTACCGGCTGGGACTTTCTGAACGACGACAAGTAGCCAGCCTGACCAAGCGTCAACGATCGTACTGAGAGGGATTGGATGGACAACGACAATCCCTACAAGGCCCCGCAGGAGTTTTCGCGCGCGGATCCAGGCCCCGAAGCGTTCGCGCCGTATGAACCGCTGACGCTCTCCGACGCGCTGCGGTTTGAGCTGAAGACCGCCGCCCTCTTCGCGGTCGTCGGCGGAGTCCTGGGGCTGGCGATCGGCATCATCATGCCGAACTACTATCGCGAGGTGTTCAACGCCTTCGGCGATCCAGACTTTAAGCCTTCACTGGCCGGCATGCTGCTCGGGTTCATGCAGGGGGGACTATTAGGCGTCTTCGCCGGAATCGCGCTGCTAACCATCGTCGTGTGGTCGCGACGAAGAAGACGGCTCTAAAGCCCCCAATGAAGCGGAGCGGCGCATGCCGCCCGATGAATTCCGGGGAACTCCGGCAAAGGCGTGGCAGGATAGGATGCTCGGGGCGCTCGTTTACCGGACGGCTGGCGCCGTTCCGCAACTTTGCGAAGCTCCGCTTCCTGGCATAGAGTTTCCGCCAATCGCATCGACGGAGCCTTGCGAGATCGCGCCAGCGCCCCCGCGTTGGCGCGGCTACGCCAACCGCGCGAGCGTCAGCGGCGACTGCGTCACCGACAGGAACCGTCCGCCGTTGTCGTACCAGCCGTGCTGGCCGAAGCGGCACCAGGTCAGCTCCATCAGAAATCCCAGCCAGCGGTGCTCGCCGCCGGAGATCGACGCCACGGCGTACCGCCAGGCGAGCGGCTCGCGATGATAGAAGTCGAGCCCGTGATTGCTCAGGTGCTTGCCAAGCACCGTGATCGCGTCGGCGAGCTGCGGCCGCCCCTCGTCGTCTACCGGAGTCAGATGGATCGGATAGGGGAACGGATGCCGTGTCTCGCGCCTTCGCTCGAGGACGCGCCGATCGGGCGTCGCGGCGGATAGCGCCAGCTCAACGTGAAGCGAAAGCGGGTCCTGCCCGTCGCCAGCCACTGCTCCAACAGCCGGTGACGGTGCAGGAGACCAGCTTGCGGACGAAATCGTGCTCATGGAGAGAAGGCCTAGCTTGACCGGAGAACGAACCGCCCGACCCGTCGCAGCCGAGCGCCTTTCTGCCAAAGGCGCCTCGCCGCGACGGGCAAAAACAAGCGTCCGGCGGCGCGAATGGCCGCTGGCGGAACGCGAGTAAAGTTTCGAGCCCTGACCCTTCGCGCCACCGGCGAAAAACGAGTCGCCGGGGTGAAAGTTGGGCCCGTCGAAAACACCTCAGGGCCAATGCCCATTGGAACTTGCGTAAAAGATACCTACGTCATGGTCTTTCCGCTGTCAAATTTCAAACTGGGCGGATTTTGCAAAAAATTTCCGCCCGGCGAGTACATCCCCGCAGCAGCGTCGCTACTAGTTTGGAACAGAGCTGCTTCTCCTGGAGGTATCTCAACAAGTCCGCGGACATGCCACATGTCCAGTTCGTGATTGGTCGCGATCCGACCATAGAGGTCGCCGGTCGTCCAAAGCGATACCCGCCAATCACTTAGCGGGGTCGCCGCGCCTCGG
>Ga0182737_1002092_pt1 | contig 17272 bp, 15 predicted proteins | sample eDN5th30CBELigOP_FD_128878 | JGI IMG/M metagenome (GOLD analysis project Ga0182737, IMG submission 128878) | Enriched Organic Plus compost microbial communities from Emeryville, California, USA - eDNA 5th pass 30_C BE-Lig OP (version 2) (version 2) ...
CCCAGCGTCTTCACGCCATACTCGGCGATCACCTTGGCCGAGTAGCCGTCGTTAGGCCGCGCGCGGAACAGCCACGGGTTGCCGGAGTGCGTCAGGCCCACGTCCGTGCCGCCGAACACCATGGGGATACCGGCCTTCTTCACCGTGGGCGCCACCGCCTGGATCTGCGTGCTGCGCACGGAGCCGATCAGGGCGGTCATGTCGCCGCCGCTGACCAGCTTGGAGACGGCCAGCACCGAGCCCGGGTTGGTACTCTGGTTGTCCTCGATCTGCAGCTCGATCTTGCGGCCCAGCACGCCGCCGGCCTTGTTGATCTCCTCGACCGCCAGCTTGGCGCCGTTGGCCTGGTAGACCCCGGCCTCGGCGTTCGGGCCGGTCGTCTCGGCCATCATGCCGATCTTGATGGTGTCGGCCGCCAGGGCAGCCTGCGACAGCGCCGTCAGCGCGGCAACCGCGCTCAGGGCGATCAGTTTGCGTTTCATGTCTCTCTCCTTAGGTCCTGCGCTAGAGTGGAATCGATGCGTGCCGCGGCGGGACGATCCGTGCCGTCCCATCTGCGCGGCGCGTTGCCCCCGCGTACTGCCTTTACTTCTGCTCGTCCTGCGCCGCGCGCCGCTTGTGCGCGATCAGGTTCATCAACCGGCGATCGCGCCACTGGTAGCGCGCGTCGCGCTCGGACACCGGCAGCTCCTGGCGGCGCTCGGCCTCCAGCTTGTCCAGCAGCGCCGCGTTCCATTCGCGCGGTTCGGCCTGCTTGGCGATGTCCAGGTACAGCGACCCATAGCGCCCGCAGTAGTCGCGGATGCCGCCGGGCGCATTCAGGTCGATGGTCTCGAAGGGACCCATGAAGGCCCAACGCAAACCCAGGCCGTCCTTCACCGCCTTGTCGACGTCGGCGCTGCTGATGTAGCCGTCCTCGACCAGGCGGAACGCTTCGGCCAGCAACGCGCCCTGCAGGCGGTTGACGATGAAGCCCTGGATCTCGCGCTCGACCATGATGGGCACCTGGCCCACGGCGGCATAGAGCGCGCGGGCGCGCTCCATGACGGTGCGGTCGGTCCAGGGCGCGGGAATCAGCTCCACCAGCGGCACCAGCGACGGCGGATTGATCGGGTGGCCCACCAGGCAGCGCGCGCGGCCCTTCAGGTCGGCGGTGAAGCTCGAGGCCGGGATGCCCGACGTGGAACTGGCCAGGATGGCGTCGGCCGGCGCCAGCGCGTCCAGCTGGGCGAAGATGGCCTGCTTGGCCTCCACCGTCTCGCGCACGTTCTCCTGCACCAGCGAGGCGCCGCGCACGGCCTCTTCCAGGCTGGCGCTGGTGCTCACGCGCGGCATGATGGCCTGCGGCGTCTCCGTGATCAGGCCGATCTCGTGCAGGGCCCGCAGATTGGCCTCGATGTTGCCCGGCGCCGCGGCAAGCGCCTTGGCGTCCGCGTCGTGCAGCACCACCGGATAACCGGCCCGCGCGAACACCGACGCCCAGGCGCAGCCGATCAGGCCCGCACCGACGATTGCGATCTTTTCCATGAATGCCTCTTCAGAGTTCCGATTGCCGCTACGCACATGCTCCGGTCGCCGCGGCTCAGGCGGCCTGCTTGCCGCCGCCCAGGTAGGCGGCCCGCACTTCTTCGTTGTCCAGCAGTTCCGATGGCGTTCCTTCCACCGTCAGCCGGCCGGTAACCAGCACGTAGCCGCGATCGGCCACCGACAGCGCCATGTTGGCGTTCTGCTCCACCAGCAGCACGGTGGTGCCGCGCTCGCGGATGGACTTGATGGTGGCGAACAGCTGCTGCACGATGATCGGCGCCAGGCCCAGCGAGGGCTCGTCCAGCAGCAGCAGGCGCGGGCGCGACATCAGTCCGCGCGCCACCGCCAGCATCTGCTGCTGGCCGCCCGACAAGCTCCAGCCCAGCGCGCCGGAAAGGCGCTTCAGGTCGGGGAAGATGCCGTACATCTCATCGACTTCAGCGTCCAGCTGGCGGCGCGACACGCGGCCGCGGCCGCTGGCCCCGATCATGATGTTCTCGCGCACCGTCAGGCCCGGGAAGATGCGCCGGCCCTCGGGCACGTGTGCCACCCCCAGCCGCACGATGCGCTCGGCCGGCACGCGCGTCAGCGGCTCGCCGTCGAGCAGGATATCGCCGGAGGTGACGCCGGTCAGACCTGAGATGCTGCGCAGTGTGGTGCTCTTGCCGGCGCCGTTGGCGCCCAGCAGCGTCACGATCTCGCCTTCTTCCACGTGCAGCGAAATTCCCTTGAGCGCCTCAACGTTGCCGTAGGCGCTGTGCACGTCACGCAGTTCAAGCAGCGCCATGGGCGGGCTCCCCGAGGTAGGCGGCAATCACGTCGGGATGGCGCAGCGCCTCGGCGGGCGCGCCTTCCGCAATCTTCTTGCCGAAGTTCAGGACGGTGATGCGATCGGACACCTGCTCGATCAGCGCGATGTCGTGCTCGATCAGGAAGATGGTCAGGCCATGGCCGCGCAGCCGCTTCAGCAGCTCGCCCAGTTCCTTCTTTTCGGTCTGGTTCAGGCCCGCGGCGGGCTCGTCCAGCAACAGGAACTCGGGATGGCCGGCCAGCGCGCGGGCGATTTCCACCAGGCGCTGGTGGCCATAGGGCAGGTTCTTCACCAGGAATTCGGCGCGGTCCGCCATGCCGACGAACTTCAGCGCCGACAGGGCACGCTCGCGCAGCGCCTCGCGGTGGCCGGAAATCGGATTGTTGGGCCGCTGCGCGCCCACCATCACGTTTTCGAGCACCGACATGGCCGGGAACAGGCGGATGTTCTGGAAGGTGCGGCCGATGCCCATGCCGGCGCGCTCGTGCGGGGCATGCTGTGTGATGTCGTTGCCGTTGAACAGCACCCGGCCGCCCGTGGCGCGGTAGATGCCGCTCAGCACGTTCAGCGTGGTGGTCTTGCCCGAGCCGTTGGGCCCGATCAGCGCATGCACGGTGCCGCGCGCCACCTCCAGCGAGATGCCGTCCACCGCCTTCACGCCGCCGAAGTGCTTCTGCACCGCCTCAAGCCGCAGAATGGGCTCCGGGTTGGCGGCGCGCACGCCGAAGTCCAGCGGCGCGATGGCGTCCAGGTCCACCGGCGCGGGCTTGCGGCGGCGTTCGAAGGGCGCGCGCAGCAGGCCCCAGATGCCCGCCGGCATGAATACCATGATGAGGATCACGGCCAGGCCGTAGACCGCCAGGTAGATGTCCTTCAGGAAGCGCAGCCATTCCGGCAGCAGGATCAGCAGGCCCGTGCCCAGCACGCCCCCGAACGCCGACTGCGAACCGCCCAGCAGCGTCATCGTCAGGAATTCGATGGAGCGCGCGAAGTTGAAGTTGTCCGGGCTGATGTAGGCGAAACCGGCCGCGTAGAGCGCGCCGCCCAGGCCGGCCAGCGCCGAACTCAGCGTGAAGGCGATCACCTTGGTGCGCAGCGTGTTCACGCCGGTGACGGAGGCCGCCAGCTCGTTCTCGCGCACCGCCCGCATGGCGCGGCCGGTGCGCGTCTGCGGCAGCCACCACACGAAGAAGATGCCCGCGTACAGCACCGCGAGGCACATCAGCAGGTAGGCGCGGTCATCGGTCAGTTGCCAGCCGAACAGTGACGGCCGCTCGATGCCGGCCACGCCGTCCGGGCCTTGCGTGACCTCCGCCCAGTTGACCATCACCAGGTCGAAGATCTGCTGGAAGCTGATGGTGATCATGGCCAGGTAGTGCCCGCCCAGCCGCAGCGTGGTCATGCCCAGCACGCAGCCGGCCGCGGCGGCCAGGCCGATGCCCACGGCCAGCGCCAGCCAGAAGTTCATGCCGGCCACTACGGTGCCCAGCCCGACGGCATAGGCCCCCAGGCCGAAGAACGTGGCCTGCGCCAGGTTGATCTGCCCGGCGTACCCCAGCACCACCGTCATGCCCAGCACGGCGACCGCGTAGGTGGCCGCCTGCATCAGGATGTTCAGCACGTACGAACTGAGCGGCAGCACCAGCGGCAGGACCGCCACCAGCAGGCCCAGCGCCACGAAGAAGGCCACCCTCAGGACCGGACGGCGGCGCGCGGCGTGCGGCGCGGCCTGCCCGTTCAGCGGCGCGGCGTCCACAGCGTAGGTCTTGTTCATGCTTTCTCCGAGACTTTTTCGCCGAAGATGCCCTGCGGCCGCAGCAGCAGGAAGATGAAGAGCAGCAGGAACGCGAAGGCGTCCTTGTACGGCACCGAGATGTAGTGCGCGCCGAAGCTTTCCACCACGCCCAGCAGCAGGCCGCCCACGATGGCGCCCGTGACGTCGCCGAAGCCGCCGATGACGGTGGCCGAGAACGCCTTCAGCGCGATGATGGAACCCATGCCGATGGACACGAACAGCACCGGCGACACGAGGATGCCCGCGATGCCGCCCAGCACGGCGCTGTAGACGAAGGTGAAGGCGATCATGGCGGCCACCGGAATGCCCACCAGCCGCGCCATGTCCTTGTCCTGCGAGGTGGCCTGCAGCTTCTTGCCCAGCAGCGTGTGCTCGAACAGGAAGTACTGGAATGCCACCGCGATGGCGGTGACCCCGAGGATGACCAGGTATTGCGTGTCCATGAACACGCCGCCGATCTCGATGCCGGCCGTCTCGAACACGCGCCGCATCGGCTTGGGCTGCGGGCCGAAGAAATACAGCACGGTGTTCTGCATGAAGATGGACGCGCCCAGCGTGCTGATGATGACGGGCAGGTAGGAACGGTGCCGCAGCGGGTAGTACACGCCTCGGTTGAACACCAGCCCGAACAGCGCCATCACGACCAGCGCCCCCGGAATGGCCAGCCAGTACGGCACGCCGGCCCCCATGAAGGCCACCATCGCGAAACCGCCCAGCATGGCGAAGTCGCCCTGCGCGAAGTTGACGACGTTGGTGGCGCGGATGATGAGCACGAAACCCAGCGCCACCAGCGCGTAGATCGATCCGAGCGCAAGCCCGGAGAACAGCACCTGCAGATTGATCGCCAAAGACTCCATTCCGTCTCCTCGGTGTGGAGGCGTTCCCGCCCGCGGCCCGGTTGCCACTCTTGCGCCGCGCCGCCACAAGGCAGTCGGCGGGACCGCGTGGATCACACGGGGCCCAGGCTTGCAGGACGGGGAACGTTCGTTGTCGTTGTGGACATGGCGCCGCGCCGGAAATCGTATGCGGCCTGGAGCCAGGCCGGCGCAGCGATGCACTGAACGCTTCTTTGCACCTCCTTGTTGCGGCGGGCGGGACGACGCGCGTCGCGTGCAGCCGCGGCTAACCGGCGCATTGCGCCGGGGCCGGCACGGTTTGCCGCGCGGCACGAAAGCCACGCTTGCCTTGACCGGGCCGGGTCTCCTATTTATGATCCGATCGGATATCGGTTTTGCCGGACTCTACTCCGCTCATCAGCGCGACGTCAAGGCAATCAAGGAGTTTGTTCATGCCCGCCGGGCTGAAGGCCACCCGTTTCGTGCAGGCCGCCGAACTTGGCGAGCGTCCGCTTGCCCGCCGCGTGTCGCTGGGCGACGAAGTCTACGAGACGCTGCTCTCGCAATTGGTGGCGCTGAAGATCCCGCCCAGCAGCCGCATCTCGGTCGATGCGCTGGTGCGCGAAATGGGCGTATCCCAGACACCCATCCGCGCCGCGCTGATCCGCCTGGAAAACGAGGGGCTGGTCGTGAAGACCCATAACGTGGGCTACAGCGCCGCGCCCATGCCCTCGCGCGACAAGTTCGAGCAGATCTATGACCTGCGCCTGCTGCTGGAGCCGTACGCGGCCGAGCACGCCACGCGGCGCCTGACGCCGGCGTTCTGCGACGAGCTGGCGATGGTGGCGCAGACGATGTCACACCCCGACGTCAGCGATGCCGAACGGGCCTATGGCAAGTTCGCCGTGCAGGATGCCAAGTTCCACGCACTGATCGCCGCCGAAAGCGGCAACGCGCTGGTGGCCGAAGCGCTGGCCCGTTCGTTCGCGCACAGCCACCTGTTCCGGTTGCGGTTCCATTCCGCCGTCACCGAAGGCGCGGTGCAAGAGCACGCGCACATCCTCGCGGCCATGGCGGCCCAAAATCCCTCCGCGGCGCGCGAAGCCATGGAAGCGCACATCGTGCAGTCGCGCGACCGCTGGCGCCCGTACTTCGACTCGATGGGCTGAGGGCGGGCTTGCCCGCCTGCGTGCTACACCGGGATGGGCGAGACCATGGGCTGGCCCGCGAAATGGCGCGCGGCGTTGTCCAGGAAACGCTGCAGCGCGGCCTGCATGGCCTGGGGCGAGGCGCCGCCCACATGCGGCGTCAGAATCAGATTTTCCAACTCCAGCAGTTCGGTCGGCGGCGCAGGCTCGCTCTCGTACACGTCCAGCCCCGCACCGGCAATGGTGCCGTCGCGCAGGGCCGTGGCCAGCGCCGCAGTGTCGACCACGCTGCCGCGCGCCGCATTGACCAGCACACCGCGCGGCCCCAGCGCACGCAGCACGGCGGCGTCGATCATGTGGTGCGTGGCTGCGCCACCCGGCGTCAGCACCACCAGGTAGTCGGCCCATGCGGCCAGTTCCGCCACGCTGCCGAAGTAGGCATGCGGCGCGTCTTCGACGCGACGGCGGTTGTGGTAGCCCACCTCCAGGTCGAAGCCCTGGGCGCGGCGCGCGATCTTGCGGCCGATGGCGCCCAGCCCCACGATGCCCAGGCGACGGCCCGAGAAGTGCGCCAGCGGCGGCAGTTCGTCGCGCCAACCGCCGGCACGGGTGTGCGCATCCAGCATGCGCAGCGAACGCGTGGCGGCCAGCAGCAGCGCAAACGCATGGTCGGCCACGCATTCGGCGTTGGTGCCTGCGCCGTTGGCCAGCGCGATGCCCAGGCTGCGGGCGGTATCCAGGTCGATGTTTTCGTAGCCCGCGCTGATGGCGCACACCAGCTCCAGCGCCGGCAGCGCGCGCATCTCGTCGCCGCGAAAACCGGTGGCACCGTTGGTCAGCACGGCGCGCACGCCGGCGCGGGCGGCTTCTGCCACGGCGGCGGCGCGTGCCTCGCGGGCGGGCGCGTAGTGGACATCGTAGTGTTCGCGGATGCGCGACAGGAGTTCGTCGGGAAGATGAACGAGGATCAGCAGAGCAGGCTTCATGGTGCAGCGCAGAGACGGAGGAAGGACAACGCCCGGTAGCATGTCAGCATCGGCGGGGGTTGTCGACCGCATCAGCGACGCGTCCCGCGCGGCGCGACGGCGATCGTATTTGCGCGTGCGGCCGGACATGCCATCCCGACATTGATCCTTATGAACATTTTTATGGCCTGAAATAGGCTGTTTTGGTTCTATTCGTGGCCCTACAGTGGTGGCTCCCCAACGATTTTCAGGAGTCCTCCATGAGCCGCATCGTCATCCCCGCCGCCGAAACCGCCACCGGCGCCACCGCCGAGGTCTACGCCCGCATCCGAAAGAACACGGGCGGCAAGGTACCCAACGCGTACGGCGCGCTGGGCCATCTCGCACCGCGTGCGCTGGCGGCCATTCTCGATGCCGAGGAAGCATTGGCCGCGGGTTCGCTCAGCCGGCAGGAGCGCGAGACGGTCAAGCTGCTGGTCAGCGCGCAGGTGGGCTGCGATTACTGCGAAGCCGCGCACACCCTGATGGGCAAGCTGGCGGGCCTGCCGCCCGAGGCACTGCGCGCCATCCGCGCCGGGCAGCCTACCGGCGAGGCCAAACGCGATGCCCTGGTGCGTTTCGTTCTGGCATTGCTGAATTCCCGCGGCACGCTGGCGCAGGGCGAGGTCGACGCCGTCCGCGCGGCCGGCTACACCGACGTGCAACTGGCCGACATCTCGTTTGCCGTGGCGTTGATCACGTTCACCAACGTATTCAACCGCATCAACGACACGGTTGTGGACTTCCCGCCGGTCGCGTGATGGCGCCGGATGCCCGCGCGACGGTGCAGTGCCGTCAGCCCACCTGCACCTCGATACGGCGCGGTTGCGCGGCCTGCGAGCGCGGGATGCGCAGCGTCAACACGCCGTCCTTCAGATTGGCGTCGATGGCCGCGCTGTCGAGCTCGGGACTCAGCGTGAAGGTGCGGCGATAGCGCGGGCGGTCGACCTCGGTATGGAACACCTTCAGTTCGGCCGGCACGTCCACACGCGCCTCGCCTTCGATGAAGAGGCGATCGGCCTGCACCTTGATGTCCAGGCGGTCCTTGGACACGCCGGGCATGTCGGCAATCAGCGTGATGCCCGAGGTGTCCTCGATGATGTCGACCAGCGGCACGATGGGCGCCGCGTTCTCTTGCGACGAGGCGTCGCCACGCAGGGCGACCGGGTTTTCCGTAGCCATGATGTAGCTCTCCTTTCCGTAGACAGGCATTGCGTTACTGGACCGCGATGACCCGCGGCTTGGCCGACTCTTTGCGACGCACAGTCACGCGCAGCGTGCCGTCGGCATATTTGGCCTCGATGCGGTCGGCGTCTGCGTCACGTGGCAGCTCGACGGCACGGCGGAACTTGCCCGAGGGCCGTTCGCCGGCATGCACGGCGGCGCCTTCGGGCAGCTCGGCCAGCGCGCTCCTGCGCTCGCCCGCGATGGTCAGCAGGCCGCGATCCACCGAGACTTCCAGCGTGGCGGGATCGACGCCGGGCGCGAACGCCACCAGTTCGATCGCGTCGTCGGTCGCGCCGACGTTCAGCGCGGGAAAGCCGCGGCTGGCGCGCAGGCTGGCGGGCGCGCCGACGGCGCGCAGCGCCTCGTCCATCTGCGACCACAGCCAGTCGAAGGTCCGGAACACATCCGGGGTGTAGTGTGGAACAGCCATGATTGATCTCCTTACGTCACGAATCGAGCGCGCGCGGGCGTACCCGCGCGTTCCCGCAACGGGGCGCGCCGGCCGGCGCCGGCCTTGCACGATTCCTGGGTTTTCCGGCGGGCCATGCGCGGCCGCCTCATGGCTCCGATCTGATGGCATCCGCCGGGATTTCAAGGGGTTGTCCCACAAGCGCAGATTTGCTTTTTTCGATGGCCCGCTTCAGGATGATTGCAGGGCGCGCACACCTTCACGCAGCCATCCGCCGCCGGGTTGGACGCGCCGCCGGCCATCATGGGGCCGGTGTTATAGTCAACCGCCTTTTCCACTTCGAGCACGATGCGCTCCGACAAGCCCCGCACCGCGCGGCCCGCCAAAAGCGCGGCCGACGAAGCCCACGCCTTGGTCGAAGACCGCCGGCCCTCCATTCGCGACGTCGCGCGTCGCGCCGAAGTCAGCCTGGGCACCGTCTCCCGCGTGCTCAACGACCATCCCAACGTCAGCGAAGACAAGCGCACCCGCGTCAAGGCGGCCATCGTCGAGCTGGGGTACGTGCCCGACATCGTCGCGCAGAGCATGCGCAACCACCGGTCGATGACCTTCGCCTGCGTCATGCGCGACTTCACCGTGCCCGTGCTCAGCATGTTTGTCGACTCCATGCAGAAAGAGATCGACAACTTCGGGTTCTCGCTGATGGTGGCCTCCAGCTATCACGACACGCGCCGCGAACTCGAGCTGCTGCGCGGCCTGAAGCAGCGCCGCATCGACGGCCTGGTGATCGCCACGTCGTCGGAGGACGATCCGGTGCTGCTGGACGCTCTGCGCGAGGCGCAGTTCCCGGTGGTGCTGATCGACCGCGAGCTGCCCGCGGAGCTGGACGCGGTCAGCGTCAACCATGCCAAGGGCGTGCGCCGCGCCGTGCACCACCTGCTCGACCTCGGCCACCGCCGCATCGCCATCGTCTCGGGCGAGCCCAGCGTGCACCCCACGCGAGCGCGCCTGCAGGGCTACACCGAAGCGCTGCAGGAACGCGGCGTACCCGTGGATCCGCAGCTGGTGCGGGCGGGTTCGTTCGACCGCGAGGCCGGTTTCAACGAGGCGCGCTGGCTGCTGATGCTGGCCGATCCGCCCACCGCCATCGTGGCCGGCGGCACGTCGTTGCTGCCCGGCGTGGTGCAGGCCGCGCGCGAGCGGGGTTTGTCCATTCCCGGCGACCTGTCCGTCATCGCCGGCGCCGACAGCGACGTGGCGCTGCTTTCCAACCCCGCTTTCAGCGTGGTGCGCTGGAGCCACGACCAGCTGGGCAAGGCCGCGGGCCGCTTCCTGATGGACCGCCTGGCCAAGCCCGACCTGCCCTGCCGGCGGCTCGCCGTCGACGCCGAGCTGGTGGTGCGCGAGTCGTGCGCGCCGCCCCGCGCTGTTACACAAAAAGTTTGACAGCACGGACGAACGGCCTAGAATTACAAGCGCCATTCACCTGTTTCGCGGTTTTTTTCCAGACAAGACCTCGTTCTTGTTCTTTTTTGGGATCGAATTGGAAACGTTCCCAAATTAGGCGCGACACACATCAAAAGAGACAACTGCATTCATGAATCGGATAGGCATAGACGTAGGCGGCACGTTTACCGACATCGTGCTGGTGGACGACACGTCGGGAAAGATCTGGTCGACCAAGGTGCCCACCACCCCGGCTGACCGCGTGGTCGGCGCGATGGCGGGCTTTCGCAAGATCCTGGAACTGAGCGGCCGCGCCAGCGCCGACGTCGGGTTCATCGGCCATGGCACCACCATGGCCACCAACATGATCGTCGAGCACAAGGGCGCCAGGACAGCACTGATCACCACCGCGGGCTTTCGCGACGTGCTGGAGCTGCGCCGCGTTTCGCGCCACGACCGCGCCGACCTGTACGACCTGCAGTTCGAGAACCCCAGGGCCCTGGTCGAGCGACGCTGGCGCCTGGAGGCGCGCGAGCGCATGCGCCATGACGGCAGCGTCGACACGCCACTGGACCTGGCCCACCTGCGCCAGCTGGCCGAAGAGATCCGCGCCGGCGACATCGAGGCCGTGGCCATCTGCTTCCTGCACGCCCACGTAAACGCCGAGCACGAGCGCCAGGCGCTGGAAGAACTCAAGCGCCTGCTGCCCGACCACTTCATCACGGCCTCGCACGAGGTCAATCCCGAGATGCAGGAGTACGAACGCACCAGCTCCACGGTGATGAACGCGCTGCTGGGCCCGGTATGCGGCCGCTACATCCGCAACTTCGAATCGCAGCTGCGCGAGGCCGGCTTCGGCGGCGAGCTGCTTTTCATGCAGTCCAACGGCGGCCTGGCCTCCACCAAGCTGGTGGCCGCCAAGCCCATCGTGCTGCTGGAATCCGGTCCGGCGGGCGGCGTCAGCGCCGCGGTGCGCACCAGCGAACAGGCCGCATTGCCCGGCGTGCTGCTGGGCGACATGGGCGGCACCACGTTCGACGTGTCCCTGGTGCGGGGCGCACGGCCCGAAATCCGCACGCAGGGCCTGCTGCACACCCATGCGGTGCGCGCGCCCACCATCGACATCGACTCGATCGGCGCCGGCGGCGGCTCCATCGCCTGGATCGACGCGGGCGGCGGCGTGCACATCGGCCCGGAAAGCGCGGCGGCCGATCCCGGCCCGGCCTGCTATGGCCGCGGCGGCACCCGCCCCACCGTCACCGACTGCAATCTGCTGCTGGGCTACGTCGATCCGGATTCGTTCCTGGGCGGCGAGTTCAAGCTGGACGTGAAGGCCGCGCATGCGGCCGTGGAACAGCACCTGGCCAAGCCGCTGGGCGTGTCGGCGCTGGAGGCGGCGTGGACCGTGCGCGTCATCGCCAACGCGCTGATGGCACAGGCCATGCGCCTGATGACCGTGGAACGCGGCTTCGACCCGCGCGAGCTGTCGTACATGTGCTACGGCGGCGCGGGTCCCGTGCACGCCATCGACCTGGCGCAGGAGCTGGACATCAAGGAAGTCATCGTGCCGCCGCTGCCGGGCCTGTTCAGCGCCTTCGGCATGATCGTGGCCGATCGCCAGTTCGATGGCCAGGCCGCGGTGGAAACCGAACTCGACGCCGTGCCGGCCGAACGCATCCAGGCGCTATGCGCCGACCTGGAACAGCAGGCGCGCGCCGCGCTGGGCGAGGGCGCCGGCCAGGTGAAGCTGTCCTATCGCGTGGACTGCCGCTATGCCGGCCAGCCGGCCGCCATCACGGCCGACCTGGACGGCACCGCGCTGCAGGCCGGCGGCAAGGCGCTTGTCGCGCAGATCCGCGAGGGCTTCGAGCGCAACCACAAGCGCATGTGGAACTTCATCAAGCAGGACCAGCCCATCGTGCTGGTGAACCTGCGGGTGCAGGCCACGCTGCCCACAGGCTGGCGCGGCGTGGTGGACCAGGCGGGCACCGCGCGCGCCGGCAAGGCCGGGCGCACGCGCGAGGTGTACGTCGACGGCCGCATGCAGGCCCTGCCGATCCACCACCGCGCCGACCTGGCCGTCGATGCGCACATCGAGGGCCCCGCCATCATCGAAGAACAGAGCAGCTGCATCATCTTCAAGGCCGGCCAGACGGCGCGGATCGATGCATACGGCAACCTGCGCATCGCACTCTGAGGCCACCATGGAAACCATCGTCTACGAAATCCTCCGCAACTCGCTGTACGCCACGGCCCGCGAGATGAAGATCGCCATGATGCGCACGGCGGCCAGCCCCATCATGCACCTGGGCGCCGACGCGTCGGCCGCCGTATTCGACGCCGACATGCAGCTGGTGGCGCAGGGCAACGACATCCCCACCATGCTGGGCTCGGCGGTGATCTCCACCAAGGTCTCGGTGGAGGCCATCGGCCGCGACAAGCTGCGCCCGGGCGACGTCATCATCAGCAACGACGCCTACCTGGGCGGCGGCAACCACCAGCCCGACGTGCAGGTCACGCGCCCCATCTTCGTCGACGACGAACTGGTGGCCTTCGTGATGACGCGCGGCCACTGGACCGACATCGGCGGCCAGGCGCCGGGCAGCTACACGCTGAACACGTGGGACATTTTCGGCGAGGGCATCCGCATCCCGCCGGTGCTGCTCTACCGCAACGACGAGATCGTACCCGACGTGCTGAACATGATCATCCAGAACACGCGCGACCCCGAGGGCCGCCTTCTGGACATCCAGGCGCAGTACGCCGGCACCTTCGTGGGCGACCAGCGCATCCAGTCGGTGGCCCGCAAGTACGGCACCGCAGCGCTGCGCGACGCCATGAAACGCTCGCTGGATCATTCCGAAACGCTGATGCGCGAGGCCATCCGCGGCATCCCCGACGGCGTGTACGAAGCCGAGGACATCGTCGAAGGCGTGCGCGGCCCGGGCTGGAAGGGCGATCCCGTGCCGCTGAAGGTAAAGGTCACGGTGTCGGGCGACCAGATCCACTTCGACTACACGGGCACCGGCGCGCAGACGCGCGGCGGCATCAACTGCCCGCTGGCCGTCACCTGCAACAGCACCTGGTTCACCGTGAAGGCGCTGACCGACGTGTCGATTCCCATCAACCAGGGCTGCTATCGCCCGGTCACCATCGACGCGCCGCTGGGCAGCATCCTGAACTGCCAGTTCCCCGCGTCGGTGGTCAGCGGCAACACCGAGACCTCGCCGCGCGTGATCGACCTGTGCCTGAAGGCGCTGTCGAAGGCGGTACCCGAACGCATCATCGGCCAGAGCAACTGCGCCGCGTGCTCGGGCGTGTTCGGCGGGCGCGATCCCGTGGCCGAGCGCGTGCGCCGCACCGGCAAGGAGTTTGTCGGCATGGTCGAGCCGCATGGCGGCGGCATGGGCGCGCGCGCCACGCGCGACGGCATCAACGGCATCCGCGTCTACGTAGGCAACGCCGGCGCGCTGCCGGTGGAGTACATCGAGCAGAGCATGCCGCTGACGGTGGAGGAATGGTCGCTGGTGCCCGACAGCGGCGGGGCCGGCGAATACCGCGGCGGCCTGACGGCACGCCGCACCTATCGCGTGGAGTTCGACGAGGCCACGTTCACGGTGGCCGGCGAGCGCGGCCAGAAGGAACCCGAGGGCTACTTCGGCGGTCAGCCCGGCGCGCTGTTCGACTGCCGCATCATCCACCCCGACGGCAACACCGAAACCATGCCGCCCAAGGGCGTCACCGCCATCGTGCGGCGCGGCGACCGCGTGATCGTGCAGCCGGCCGGCAGCGGCGGCTACGGCGATCCCAAGGCACGCGACCCCGAGGCCCTGCGGCGCGACGTGGCGGACGGCTACGTCACGCTCGAAGCGGCACGCACCCTGTACGGCGCCTCCGATGCGGCGCTGTCCAAAGAGGTACGGCATGGTTGAGCCGACCGCACTGCCGCTCGAGGGGCTGTGCGTGGTCGAGATCGGCCACAGCCTGGCCGCGCCTTATGCGGGCCAGATCCTGGCGCACCTGGGCGCGCGCGTGGTCAAGATCGAGAACGCCGAAGGCGGCGACTACGCGCGCGGCTGGGGACCGCCGTTCATCGACGGCGCCTCGGCCCTGTTCCACGCCATGAACCACGGCAAGGAAAGCGTGCGCGCCGATTTCAGCGACCCCGAGTGCGTGGCGCGCATACGGGGCTTCATCGCCGAGCACGCCGACGTGGTGCTGCAGAACCTCAAGCCCGGCAGCCTGGAGAAGTATGGCTTGGGCCCGCAGGCGCTGATGGAGCTGCGCCCCTCGCTGATCTACTGCAACCTGGGTGCGTTCGGCGCCACCGGGCCGCTGCGCGACAAGCCGGGCTACGATCCCCTGGCGCAGGCCTACTGCGGCATGATGAGCATCGTCGGCAACGATTCCGACGCGCCCAGCCGCGTGCCGGTGTCGCTCAATGACATGGGTACCGGCATGTGGGCCGTGATCGGCGTGCTGGCCGCGTTGCGCGACCCGCGCCGCGCGCAGACGCAGCGCGGCCAGGTCATCGACGTGTCGCTGTACGAGACGGCGCTGGCGTGGATGACCGTGCCGCTGTCGGATTTCCTGGCCAACGGCCAGAAGCCGGCGCGCATCGGCTCGGGCAGCCCCAACATCGTGCCCTATCAGGTCTTCCGCTGCGCCGACGACAGCATCCTGGTGGCCGCGGGCAACGACGTGCTGTACCGCCGCCTGTGCGCCACGATGGACCTGCCGGCGCTGGCCGAGGATCCGCGCTTTCTGACCAACGGGCTGCGCGTCTCCAACCGCGCCGAACTGATCCCCCTGCTGCAGGCGCGCTTTGTCGAGTTGCCCGCGCGGGTATGGGTGGAAAAGCTCGAGGCCGCGTCCATCCCGTGCGGCCCGATGCAGACGGTGGACCGCGTGGTGTCCGATCCACAGACCGCGTCGCTCGACATCCTGCGCCGCACGCCCGATGGCCGTACCGCCACCGTGGCGCTGCCGCTGTCGTTCGATGGCCGCCGCCCGCCCATGCCCGGCAATACGCCCGCGCTGGGCCAGCACGACGCGCTGCTGGCCCGGACCGCTCCCAAAAATATCGCAAAGGAACGCTGATGTCTTCTTCCCTGGACCTGGCGAGCGCATCGTTCGAGACGCTGGCCCTGTCTTCCCCGTTCGAGGGCCTGCTGGTGGTGCAGCTGAACCGCCCCAATGCGGCCAACTCGATCTGCACGCAGATGGGCCATGATCTGATCGCCGTGTTCGGCGCGCTGGAGGCCGAGCCCGAAAAGTATCGCTGCGTGGTGCTGTCGGCCGCGGGCGAGCGCATCTTCTGCGCGGGCGCCGACCTGAAAGAACGCGACGGCATGACCGACGCGCAGTTCAACACGCAGCACTACTTGTTCGAGCGCATGGGCCGCGCCATCTACGACTGTCCGGTGCCGCTGATCGCCTGCATCAACGGCGCGGCCATCGCCGGCGGCCTGGAACTGGCGCTGGCCTGCGACTTCATCGTGGCCGCCGACCACGCGCGCTTCGGCTTTGCCGAAGTGTCGCGCGGCATCATGCCCGGCGGCGGCGGCACGCAGCAACTGCCGCGCGCCATCGGCGTGCGTCGCGCCAAGGAAGTGGTCTTCACCGGCGAGCCGTTCGGCGCACAGGAGGCGCTGTCGCTGGGCCTGGTCAACCATGTGTGGCCGAAGGAAGAACTGTTCGAGCGCACCATGCAGCTGGTCAAGCGCATCCTGGCCAATGCCCCGCTGGCCGTGCGCCAGGCGAAGAAGGCCATGACGTTCGGCACGCAGATGGACCTGCGTACGGGCCTGTTCTTCGAGATCGAGGCCTACAGCCGCCTGGTGTCCACCGACGACCGCATGGAAGGCATTCGCGCCTTCAACGAGAAGCGCCCGCCGCGCTTCACCGGGAGATAAGCCATGTCCGCGTCCGCCCCCTCCACCGTACGCCTGCGCGAAGTCGGCCTGCGCGACGGGCTGCAGAGCATCGCCGAGGTCATGCCGACCGAGGCCAAGCTGGCCTGGATCGACGCCGAATTCGCGGCCGGCGTGCGCGAGATCGAGGTGTGTTCGTTCGTACCGGCCAAGCTGATGCCGCAGTTCATCGATGCGCCCGAAGTGGTGCGCCACGCACTGGGCCTGCCTGGCCTGACGGTGGCGGCGCTGGTGCCCAATGCGCGCGGCGCCGAGCGTGCGCTGGAGCTGTCCGTACCCAAGCTCAATTACGTCACCTCGGCCAGCGAAAGCCATAACCGGGCCAACGTGCGCCGCACGCGCGAAGCGTCGTTGGAGGGGTTTCGCGAGGTGGCCCGGCTGGCGCAAGGCAGCGGCACCGAGCTGGTGGGTGGCGTGTCCACCGCGTTCGGCTGCACCATCGAGGGCACCGTGCCGCACGAGGCGGTGCTGGATCTGGTGCGTGCCTACCTGGACGCGGGCGCATGCGAGATCGTGCTGGGCGACACGGTCGGCTACGCCGACCCCAGTTCCATCCGCCGCCTGCTCGAACGCGTGCTGCCAGTGACGGGCAAGGCGCCGGTGGCGCTGCACCTGCACGATACGCGCGGCCTGGGCCTGGCCAACGTGGCGGCGGGGCTGGACATGGGCATCCGCCATTTCGACGCGTCGCTGGGTGGCATGGGTGGCTGCCCGCACGCGCCGGGCGCCAGCGGCAACATCGTGACGGAAGACGCGGCCTTCCTGCTGCAGGCCATGGGCTGGGACACCGGCATCGACATCCCGGCGCTGCTGCGCGTGCGCGAGGTGATCGCGCGCGCGTTGCCGGGCGTGGCGCTGCTGGGCGCCATGGCCAAGGCCGGCTTGCCGCTGGGCTATCCGGGCGCCAAGGCACCGGCACACTGATTCGGGCGGGCGGCCACCGGCGGGGGAACACAAAACTACATCGCAAGTCGGCATCACGCAGCGTTTTGGAAACGTTTTAATACCAATACTCCGGGGGAGACACCATGCGTATCTGGCACCAGTCCAGCACCGAGATCGAGGATCTGGGCGTCTACAAGCAGTCGCTGGTCCGCCACGCCGCCGAGATCCTCGGCGAGGACGGCGGCATCGAG
>Ga0182737_1002094_pt1 | contig 17253 bp, 19 predicted proteins | sample eDN5th30CBELigOP_FD_128878 | JGI IMG/M metagenome (GOLD analysis project Ga0182737, IMG submission 128878) | Enriched Organic Plus compost microbial communities from Emeryville, California, USA - eDNA 5th pass 30_C BE-Lig OP (version 2) (version 2) ...
CGCGAGGTTATTGCCGATGACGACGCCCGCTACGGCGCGGCCATTAAGGCCGCAGGCATTGTGCCGAAGTAGAAAAAGCGGAATCGAAATCCGCGCAGGCCGGCCTGCTGTTGCACGCGTTCGGAACATCGCCGGAGCACATTAGTCACTTGTGGGACGGATTAGCCAATTATTGAGCTGAACGTCATGAGGGAGGACAACATGGCATCTGCGAAAATTGGGGCTCGTCGCCCGCTTGGCTCAGTGGTGATGCGAAGTGTTCTTGTTGTGGGGATTGGAACCGTATCCTCAGCGGTAAGCATTGCGCAGACTGATCAGTATCCATCGCGGACCGTTCGAATGGTGGTGCCGTTTGCAGCCGGAGGTCCCACTGACATTGCAGCGCGCTTGGTTGCGAGCCACCTTTCGAAGGCGTGGGAGCAGCCGGTCGTCGTGGAAGCGCGACCTGGTGGCGGCAGCGTTGTTGGTACTGCCGCGGTGGCTCAGGCTGAACCGGATGGGTTATACGGTTCTATTTGGACCGAGCTCAGCGCTCGTTGAGGCTACCCTGCTGAACGAGAAGCTGCCGTATGATCCTTTAGCGAGCTTCTCGCCTGTCACTGAAGTTTACAAGATCTCCGCCGGCCTAAGTGTAAGCAAGCAAATTTCAGCGACCAACTTGAAGGAACTCGTGTCGCTCGCCCGCTCCAAGCCGCTGACTTATTCGTCATTCGGTATTGGGACTGGTCCTCATCTCCTTCTCGAAACATTCAAGCATGCCGCGAAGATCGACATTCTTCACGTTCCCTACAAGGGGAATGTCCCGGGCCTAACAGCGGTTGTAAGCGGAGAGGTGCACAGAACTATCCGACCGTATCTGGAATCGGGAGCTCTCCGGCTGTTGGCGGTGGCAGGCGATCATGAATCGAAACATACCCCCGGCGTGCCGACCTTCAGCTCTCTCGGATATCAGGGCGTAAGCGGCGGATCACTGTACATCGGGGTATGGCTACTTGCAGGTACCCCAGATCTCATCGTGACAAAGATGAACGAGGGCATTCAAGGAGCCTTGGCCTCTCGCGAATTTAACGAGTTTCTCGACCGGTTTGCTTACGAGCCGGCAGAAGCAACAGGTCCTGAAAAGCTCGCATCGTTTACGAGAGAATCTATAGATCGGTGGCGACCGATCATAGAAAGGTCGGGCTTCGCCGCCAGCAAATAGCGAAGCGCCGGCAGGATATGAAGAGCACCTTGCAAGGAAGCTCGATGTGGACAAGCAGCCGAGGGATCTGGAGAGGAGACTGAGTGGCTGCCCAAGACCGGGTTCCGTGCGGGATCAGGGCTCAGCCGAGACTTCGCGCGTGCTATTGTGTTGCCCGGCAGACTTAAAAGCCTTCGGAGGAGACCCTCATGAGACCGCTTACCATCGCGGCCGCAGTAGCCCTAGCAATTACGGCCGCTGCCCCCACGGTCCAGGCCCAGTTGAACTATCCGACCCGTCCAGTCACCCTCGTGGTGCCGCTTCCGGCCGGCGGGACCGCCGACTTGCTCTGCCGCCTTGCCGCCGACCGCGCCAGCGCCGGCATGGGGCAGCCGGTGATCGTGGAGAACCGTCCCGGCGGGGCCGGCGGCCGGGTCGGCGCCGAACACGTGATACGCGCGTCATCAGATGGCTATACACTGCTGTGCGGCACCTAGCTTATGTTCAGCATCGCTCAATTGATCTTCCCAGGCGCGGGCTACGAATCACGCGCAACCAGGGCAAGGGCAACACCGGCCATCTGCTTGACGAACTGATGATGATGCGTGGCGGCTTCCGTATGATCGAAGTGCCTTATCGCGGTAGCGGACCGGCGATCAACGATCTCCTCGCAGGAAATATCGACATGATCCCCGACTACCTGCTTGCAAACAAACAGAGCGTTGACGCCGGCAAGCTCAAGCTGCTTGCCACAGCGGGCTACGAGCGCCTGAAGGACTATCCCGGCGTGCCGACGCTGTCGGAGATCTGGCCAGGCGTCTATTCGACCACTTGGATGGCAGTGGCAGCCCCAACTGGAACGCCGAAGGAGATCACACGAAAGATTTCCGACGCAATCGCTAAGGGCTTCAGGCAGCCAGACGTGCAAAAACGTATCCCGACCGCACTCGCTGAGCCTCTTGGAAGCACTCCTGAAGAAATGCATAAGATGATACAGGAGAGCCTTAACTTGGGGGCCGGTGGTCAAGGACGCCAAGATCCAGATCGTCAATTGACGCACTTGTCGCCGACTATGAGGTCAAGGCGGCACAGGTTGAGAGCAAGAATTGACGAAAACGCTGATGGCAAGGCTTCTGAGAAGCCGATCGCAGCCGCTGCGGCAAATTTGTCCGGTCCAGGATCCACGACTTGTCGGCGTCGCTGAACCGTCGTGATGGCCTTCATGCGGACGTCGCACGATCGGCTGTCAGCGTGCGAAGTGGGATAAGCCCCAGAACTTGGGAGTGGACTAATAGGCGGATTAAGGGGAGGACTTAACTCGCTGCGTCGGTAGCGCAGCTTGTGTTGCGCTGGCCCCGGTTGGGCTCTGGATTTTGACGCCAATTCTCGAGCCCTTCTGCGGCAGGCCCCGTGCCTCACAAAATTGCCGCTGATTAAAGTCGCTCCGCTTCCATGCTTCATGATGCGCCTCGGACGCCTCACCCTGGCGCTTCCACGTCCGATCCTGTCCCGCCAATCGTTCTCTCCATGCAAATCGACGGTGAGAACAGATTGGAGTCGTCAGCGGTCTAACAGGCGTGTGAGAAAGGGGGCGATATAACAGGCCTCCGCATTCCCTGTTATTAGAGACAAATTCCCTGTTTGGGCCTGATCGTTCCCTGTTCCGGTGTTTAGGGAAACTGCACGCAAGCGGCTGATCTTGCTTTGGTTTTCGGTGTGATTTGGCTCTCCGAGTGCCAAATTCTAAGATTTCCCTGTTAATTTCCCTGTTCGCAGGGATTGCGACCGGAGATCGGTGCGATAGCCACTGCATCGCCAGCCAGCCAGCGAGGTGATGAAGCGTATCGTCGATGCCACGATGCGTGGACCATCGAAGCGGGCATAGCCTTGGGAAGCGTCGTCAATCGATCATTTACTGGTCCTATTTGCGTGTCAGGATGAGACTTGCGTCTCTGGAGGATCCGCAAGTTTCTGGACGCGCTGTTGTGGATGGCGCTTTCTGGCGGGCGCTGGCGCGGCCTAACTTTTTTACAGAAGCTCGCGAAGCGCCAGATGCTTGGAGCATATTGTCGGCGAGCAGATTCTTCGGCTTCGCGTCCTCGTCTTTCAGGCATTTAGGCACTTAACGTCGGACACGGTCATATAGCCATTCTTCGCTTTGAACCCGTAGAAGGTGGCTGCCGAGATGCCGTGCTTGCGGCAGACATCCGCCGTCTTCGCGCCGGTCTCCTGCTCCTTCAGCATCCCGGTGATCTGTTCTTTCGTGAACCGCGAGGGTCACATCATTCGTCCCCGTGTTCGAAGGACACTATCCAAATCTGGAGGAAGTTCAGGGGCGCAGGTCACAACGGTTCTTACGCTGATGCCAAGAGATCCGCTCGGAATCAGACGGTCGGGATTTGGCAGCGTTCGTTCGAGAAACCGTGGAGGTGGCGATCAGTACAATGATTGTCAACTAAAGTGTTTTCCGGAAATTTTAGCTCGTCGTTCGGCCAGCATCAGTACTATCTCGCCGTCATCCACTTCACGTATTTGAAACATCTTTTCAAGGTAGCGACGTCGGCAAACTAAGTAACTCAAATCGCATTCGCTTTGGGTGACGGGCGGGCCAGATAGCGGGATGGCATCGACAAGCCAAGATTTTCGCGCAGAGTTTGGCCCTCGTAACCTGTCCGGTAGAGTCCTCTCCGCTGTAATTCCGGAATGACGAGTTCAACGAACTCGCCGAGGCTTTCGGGCAAGACAGGTGGCATGATGTTAAAGCCATCGGCTGCGCCGCCGGTGAACCATTCTTCCAGTTTATCTGCAATTTCGGACGGGGTTCCATACATTTGCTGATGGCCACGAGCGCCGGCCACGCGTTCGTACAACTGCCGGATATTTAGATTGTCTTGTTTTGCGATGTTTACCAGAAGCTGAGCGCGGCTGGAAATGGTTCTACTCTCGGGAAGCTCCGGCAAGGGGCCTTCAGGATCGCATTTGCTGAGATCAATACCGAGATAGTTCGAGAGGAGTAGCAGGCCAGCTTGAGGATGGATCAGAGCTTGCAAGGCGGAAAATTTATCCTCTGCTTCACCATGCGATCGGCCAACAGTGACAAAGAAGCCCGGCATGATTTTGACGTCGCTTTCGGCTCTGTCGTACTTGGCCATACGGGACTTCACGTCGCTGTAGAATGCTTGCGCGCTCTTGATGCTGCTGTGCGCCGTAAAGATCACCTCGGCGGTTTCGGCGGCGAATTCACGGCCGTCATCCGAAGATCCTGCTTGCACAATCACTGGATGGCCTTGAGGCGAGGGGCCAACGTTTAGAGGTCCCCGAACATCAAAATGCTCGCCGTGATGGTGCAGCGCATGCATTTTCGTTGAATCAAAAAAGCGCCCGGATTCGCGATCACGAATGAATGCGTCAGGTTCCCAACTGCTCCAAAGGCCTCTCACGACTTCGGCGAATTCCCGCGCTCGGCCGTATCGATCAGATTTGGCGGGATGTGCGATGTTCCCGAAATTCCATGCTTCTGAAGCTTTAGCAGATGTTACAAGGTTCCAACCGGCGCGGCCGCCGCTGATAAGGTCAAGAGACGCGAATTTACGAGCGATGTGATACGGCTCATTGTATGTTGTGGTCTGAGTACAGACGAGACCGATGTGTTTTGTTACGGCGGCGAGAGCCGACATCAATGTGATCGGCTCGAACCATGTCACATAAGAAAATCGCTCAATAGCGCTTTCATCGCCATCCCAAACCGTCAGATTGTCCGCCACAAATATCATGTCGAAGAGGCCGCGCTCTGCAGTGCGCGCCAGTTCGACATAGTGCTGAAAGTTGACGCCAGCGTCGACGGTTGATCTCGGATGGCGCCAGGCAGCGAGATGGTGGCCAGCGGGGTAGAGAAAAGCTCCCAGCTTCATCTGATTGGGCATCGTAGTTGCCTCTTTATTAGGATGGTAGGAGGTTGCCGGCGCGTATGGAGCCGCAGCCTATTTTGACTTCAGACCTAGCTTGGCTGTAAGAGTCTCAAACATTCGCTGTTCAGAGTTGAGGAACTCAGCGAGCGCCGCGCCGGACATGAAATCCATAGTCAGCGCCTGAGCGGTCATCTCCTGGCGGATCTTGGGCGTATCGAGCACCGCGTAGATGTCTGTGCGAAGCTTCTCGACTATTTTGGGCGCAGTTCCTTTTGGGGCGAGAAGCACATACCACTGCGTCAGGCTTTCGAAACCTAACTCTTGAAGAGTGGGTACGTCCGGTAAGGCGGCAGATCGCTCCTTGCCAGAGATGACCAAAGGCTTCAGCGTTCCCGCCTTGATATAGTGCAACGACGCAGGAAGTCCGCCGAAGAAGAGATCGAGGTGGCCGCCGGCAACGTCGGCGACAATCTGTGTGGTTCCTCGTCCATAGGGGACGAAGCGAAAGTCAAAGTCTGCCTGAGCGTTTAACCAAAGGGCGGTAACATGCGCTGGGCTATTGGGGCCGCCACCGAAGGTAAAGCGCTTACCAGCCTTGGCGGCAGCCAAGAGGCCCTTAAAGTCGTTGGGATCGACGCTCTTACCGGCGGAGAGTACGCCGGGCGTGTGGCCCATGAAGGCTACAGGCTCGAAGCCATCCAATGCTGTTTCGCCTTTGACGGCCGGGCTCAGAACCACCTCGTTCGTGTAGGCAAGGAGCACAGTATATCCATCTGGCTCGGCGCTTCGGACTTCACGAATTCCCACGGCACCTGCAGCGCCCGGTCGATTAACGACGACGACGGACTGACCATAGCGCGGACCCAGGTTGGCTGCGACCAGTCGCGCTATAAAGTCAACGTTGCCGCCAGGAGCGTAGCCCACAACCATTTTGATAGGTTGCGATGGATAATCCTGAGCCTGAGCGGTGCCGGCCAAAGACCCGAGTGCGGCGCAAATCACTGCCGCAAGCCCTTGTGTGGCGAAGGCGGCGGCATATCCGGTCATCACCCTTCTCCCAAGTGGATTATGCTTTTGAGTTTAGCATTTGTACGAACAAGGCAACAAAACTCTGGCTAACATGCGTCTAATCCTGCTACAAATTGATTTATCGGATCGATTATCAAGTTTTCCAAATAGTGCACAACGTTACGATCAAGCAGCTCCGCGCTTTCGTCATGCTGGCCGAGCAGCGCAGCTTTACTCGAGCGGCAGCCCGGCTTGGCATCTCGCAATCGGCTCTAACACTTCAGATTAAGGATTTGGAAGCTGAGGTTGGTGTCAGGCTTTTCGATCGCTCGACGCGTTCGCTCGATCTGACGGTTCATGCGACGGAGTTCCTGCCCGTTGCTACGCGTATGCTGGACCAGCTTTCTCGTGGCATCGAGGATCTTCTGGCCGTTGCGGGTCGTGAGAAAGGACGCGTATCGATCGCCGCAGGAGCTTCGGTTATATCGGTTCTGGTTACGCCCGCGCTCGCTCGACTATCTAAAAGCCATCCTAAAATCGAAGCGCGGCTGATGGATACACCGGGCGCCGACGTCGAGAGGCATGTCCTCAACGGTGATGCAGATTTCGGTATAGCTGCTCTCACCCGATCACATTCGTTGCTTGCAGAACGCCTGCTTCTCAAAGATCGGATTGGCGTACTCTTGCGAGTCACGCATCCGCTCAATAAAAAAAGAAATGCCCTGATGTGGCGCGATCTCGGCAGGTACCCTTTCGGGACATTTCGCGTCGGAACGCAAGCCAGAGACGTCCTTGATAGGCATAGTCAACTTGGGCCCTCGTGCTTACCGCGTCCTGCGTACGAAGTATGGAGCGTGTCCGCGCTGTTGGCGCTGGCAAAGCAGGGCGCAGCACCTGCAGTCCTGCCTTGGGCTTCTGCAATTCCAGCAATCAGCAGCGGTTGCATATTTCGGCCGCTTCAGGGCCCTGTACTGTGGCGTGAGTTGCACGTGATTTGCTTGCGTCGACGAAGTCTCACGCCGGCGGCGCAGTTGCTCCTGGAAGCTATTCTTGACGAGGTCAATACACTTAGTAGGTGCACAAATGGTGGCGCTAATGTGCACGTGGGTGATATTGCCGGGATGCGAACTGTACGCTGATCATAAGCAATCAAAGCGGCTCTACGCTCTCAGATTGGTGCAGTTGATACTATATACCTCGACAAGATCGATCCCGACTGCATGACGCTGAAACTTTGGGCATCTGGCGAGGCAATTGTCCCCCGCCGGAACTGACGACGGGGCGCAACCAACATCGGTTATGCCGGATCCGGCTCACGGCGATGATGATTGCATAAGCGCCCAAGTTCTTTGGCCCATTCTGCATCGCTCAACGCGGAAAAGTCTCCCGCCGGTGCCGACGAGCCGCCAAGCATGTGAATCAGGATGTCGATATCACCAAGGCGTTCGCGCGCCGCAGCGGGAAGCCCACGAAGCCTTATGCGCTCCGTTGATATGGATGGCTGCTTCGCGCCGGCTCGAGGAAGGAGAAGAAATGTTGCTTCAGGGTGTTTTAGCAGCCAGCTAAAGATTGCCGTCGTAAGGAGGCCAGCCGTTATATCGCCTCGGTACGTCCCGCGACCGGCACAATGGAACGGCTCAAGGGCGAAACATATTCCCTATTATCCAAACTCAAGTTTCCTGTTTGCGCCCCGATCGTTCTCTATTCTATTTGTTAGGGAATTTTCCCGTAAACTACTAATCTGACATAGAACTTGAAGCGGTTTGGCTCTCTGAATGCCAAATTTGGAAAATTTCCTGTTAATTTCCCTGTTTGCAGGGAAATGTCGCCGGAGATCGGTGCGATGGCCACTGCATCGCCAGCCAGCCGGCGAGGTCTCTCAATTCCTCACGAGTGAACGCCCAAGAAGTCCCGAAACAGCGGCTGTTTTGTGCGGCCGCCCGTCTCTGAGATTCCGAAACCCAAGCTTCAATTTCCCTTCGAGCAGAAAATCTCCTCGATCTCCGGCGCCGAGACCCGGCGGACGGAGCCAGCCTCGGCTTCGTGGCCACGCAGAAGGGCGGAGTTGACATAGCCGCGGTAGCGGATGCCCTTCTTGACCGAGAAGGTCGGGCTCATGCGGTGCCGCGGTCGTCATAGATCAGACCGGCGAGCAGTGATCCGGTCCTGCGGCGCTTGCCGGTGCGGCCGGCGCTGTGGGCCGCAAGCTGAGCCTGCACGCGATCGAAGGTGCCAGAATCGATGATCGGGTCGTGCTCGGCCGGGTACCACGAGCCGGCATGGCCGACCTCGCCTGTCAATCGGCGTTGAACTTTGACCCCGTATCGGCGTCCAATTTTGACACCTTCACGCGGGGTGCTTTGAGGGTAGCGCTCGACTCGTAGCTGGCCGGGATTGCGGAGACGAGACGAGCGCGGATTATACACTGCTATGCTGCCCGCTCACTTTTGCTCATTATCCCACTTGATCTTTCCAGACGATGCACGATCGGAAGTGATCGCTGGCTATGAGACGTGGGCATTCGGTAGATCGCTTGATGAAAGAGCGATCTATTATGAAGACAAGCAGGCGCTTTAGACAGCCCCTCTGGGCCTCGCTGAAACTATCAATTCGCAAACAGCGCAACCTGGTCATCTGGTAGCCTTGCGGCTTCCAGGGACTGTTATTGTCCAGGATGAGGTTACGAAGCCTGCCAGCTAAGCGAGGTGCTGCGACGTTGAAATGGCGCTGTCTCCAGCACGACGTTCACCTATCGGATTCATGACCATTCCCGGGATAGCCCAGTTCAGCCAAAATTTCGGTAGTGTGCTGGCCCAGAACCGGTGGGGGCTCGATGGCAGATGGCCTCTCCCCATCGAACCGAATCGGCGGGCGGATGCCCCACACGTCACCTTCTTGGGGATGCTGCACACTATAAAACGTGCCGAGACACTCCACCTGTGGGTCTCTCATCACCTCTTCGACGTCAAGTACCGGTGCAAACGGAACGTCCTGCGCCTCAAGCAACCGTTCCCATTCTGCCCTCGGTTTGCTTGCAAACGTCTTGGAGAGTTCCGCTCCAAGCGCCTTGTAGTTCGAGATTCGTTGTTCTCGCGCGACGAAATCCGAATGTGAGGATAGATCATCCCGACCTGTTGCGGCGATCAGCCCCTCCCAGAACTTCGGTTGGGAAGACAGATGCACAGCGATGAGCCGTTCGTCGCTGCAACGGAATGCGAAGGACTGCGATACGCCCGCTCGTGTCGTCGGCATGACCTTGGTGCCGTAACGTTTGAAGTTGATAAACGCATCCGGCGCAAATGCGATCGTCGATTCCAGCATGTTGGTCTCGACCCGGCGACCTTTTCCGGTTCGCTCGCGCTCGTAAAGCGCCGAGAGGATCGCATAGGCCGCATAGAAGCCGGTGATGTTATCCGAGAGGGTGGGGCCCTGGACCTGCGGAATCTTCGGATCGAGAAACTGGCTTGAGACGCCGCTCAGGGCCTGGGCGACGGCATCGTAGGCGGGACGGTTTCGATACGGACCTTCGGTGCCGAATCCTGTGATCGACGCATGGATCAGCCGGGGGTTCTCAGCCGTCAAGCGTTCCGCCGTGGCACCAAGACGATCGAGAACGCCATGGCGGAAATTGTCGATCAACACGTCGCTGCGCTGAACGAGATCGAAGAAGACCTGCATCCCTTCTTCCGAACGCAGGTCCAGCGCAAGGCTTCGTTTATTGCGGTTATACGCAATGAAATGCCCGCCATAGAGCCCATCGCGAAAACTGCGAAATGGATCGCCCTTATTGGGGTTTTCGATCTTGATCACCGACGCGCCCATGTCGGCAAGCAGCATGCCTGCGAGCGGGCCGGTGATCATGGTGGTGAGTTCGAGAACCTGTACGCCTGCAAGCGGCGTCATTCCATCTTGCTCCGTTTTAACCAGATTCCAAAAGGCCCGGAAGAACGCTTAGAATCTCACGCCAGTCTCGCGGATGATCGGCGTCCAGCGGTCGGTCTCGTCCTGGATGAGCTTGGTGAAGGCATCCGCACCTTGGTCACGGATCGTCGCGCCCCGCTTCGCAAGACCTTCGCGAAATTCCTGGGTCTTGACCGCCGCGTCCAACGCGGACCTGAGTTTAGCGACGGCAGCCGGTGGCGTCTTGCCCGGTGCGAGAAGGCCGTACCAGTTCTCCGTGCGTGCGCCGGGCAACCCAGCCTCTGCCATCGTCGGAACATCCGGGAGAAGCGGCGAGCGCTCTTGGGCCGTGACAGCCAGGGCGATCAGCTTGCCCGACTGGATGTGCGGCGCCATCAGTGCAACGTCAGAGATGGTCCCGTCGATCTGGCCCGAAAGCAGATCGGGCATGGCTGCTCCTGTGCCCCTATAGGGCACGTGAAGAAGGTCGATCTTGGCTTCGCGCTTGAACAGCTCGCTGGCCATATGCGTATTGGTTCCGACGCCGGCGGACGAAACGCTGAGCTTGCCCGGATTGGCCCTTGCGAAAGCGATAAAATCGCTGACAGTCTTGAAACCCCGCTTGGGATTAACAACCAGCACCAGCGGCGATTGCCAGATCACTCCCAACGGAACCAGGTCCGCCTTGACGTTGTAACTGACTTGGCGGCTCGTGGGAATGAACACGAGCGGGCCGACGGCCCCGAGCACGATCGTGTATCCGTCATGGCTGCTTGCAATGGCTTGCTCCGTGCCGGTGAGACCGCCTGCGCCGCCACGGTTCTCCACGTAAACCGTCGTATCGAGGTTGCTGCCGAAAGACTGGGTCAAAAGCCGGGCAGCGGTATCGCTTGGCCCGCCGGCGGCGTAAGGCACAACCAGACGGATCGGGCGGTTCGGATAATCGTCAGCGGCAGCCGGGCCCGTCATTAACGATACGGCGAGCGCCGCCCCCAAGCATGCGCGAAGCAGAATCATGCGACCTCCGTCCATTGGAAAAATAGTTTTTTAATAAAGCTATTTTTGTAGGGTTTTGCCATTCCGTCAAGCGCATAGAATTGTTCCGCCGAGCGACCTGTGAGAGCGATGCAGATCTATGCTGCACAAAGAAAACTGCTGCTGCACAATTGGTTGGCCGTTATGAATGAGCCTCGCGCATTCGATTCGAAGCGTATACTGGGGACCGTTCATGCCAAAAGCGTCGAAGAAAAGGGCTAAAGCCAGCCGGTCTAATCCACTCACAGTGTCGCGGGCTCAATTGCTGATCCGTGGCAGTGATCATGCCTTTCGCCAGTTCGTGCATGACACGCTTGCCTTTGCGACCCGCATCCAAGCGGTCAGAAGCGCTCTGGGCCGTGTCATTGGCCTGTCCGGCACCCAGTATACAATCCTTATTGCAATCGCACGTGAGCAGCCAAAAACCGGGATAGGAATCAATTATATAGCCGATCAGCTTCACTTCAGTCCGGCGTTCGTGACGATTGAGGTCAACAAGCTGGTTGCCGCCCGCCTCGTATCAAAGACCGAGAATCCCGACGATCGTCGCCGGGTCCTTTTGGCCATTACGCCGAAGGCCGAGGAGCTCCTGCTCAAGCTCACGGTGGTCCAGCAGCCAGTCAACGATATCCTGTTCGAGAGCCTATCGGCTGAGGATTTCGACCGCATGCGGCGGAAAATGAACAGCCTCGTGGACAGCGCCGACCGCGCCATCCGCCTCCTCGACTTCCTTCCCCGCAACGACAATATACATATGCATCATCCTGGCTGAGAACCTCAATTCTTAGGGCTTGACCTCTTGATAAGATAGCTTTGTTATAAAGCTAGTCGTTGGGCGGTTGGCACGGTCCTTGTAACACCTCGCGATGCGTTCCGCCTTGCAGTCAGGAAACCCATCGCACCGTGACGACAAGGCGTTTGTCTGGTCCGGCAATTTCAACAGAGCAGGGGGAAGTCGCAATGGTCTCGGCAATCTTGAAGGAAAGCGCCAAGGCGCTTGTCTCGGTTCTTACTCTGGCCATCAGCCTTGGCGCTGCAATCGCGCAAAGTGCCGACGATTATCCGACACGTCCGATCACGATCGTCGTGCCCTATCCGCCGGGCGGTCCGCCTGACGTGATCGCCCGTCTCTTCTCTGTTCCGCTCGCAAAGGAGTTGGGCCGGACGATCATTGTCGAAAACAGACCAGGCGCCGCGACCACGCTTGCGACCTCGCATGTCGCGCGTGCTGCGGCGGACGGCTACACGCTGTTGGCTGTTGAGCCGTCTCTCGTCGTTACCCCTCACACGATAGCGCAGATTGGTTTCGACCCGATCAAGGATTTCCGCCCGGTTGGTCTGTGGGGACGGACCTATCATACGCTTGGTGTTGCGATGAACGTCCCTGCAAAAACAGTGGGGGAACTCATCAAGCTTGCCAGTTTGAAACCGGACACCGTCAAGATCGGGCACTCCGGCGTGGGGACACCGCCGTTCTTGAGCGCGCTATCGTTCATTCAGGCGACCGGCGCAGACATCCAGCTCGTCCCCTATCGGGGCACGGCCCTCGTGGTCAATGATGTCGTCGGCGGTCATGTTTCCGGTGTGTTCACAGGTCCGAGCACCACGGCCAATCTGGCCAGTCAAGATAAACTCAAGATTCTGGGCGTCACCGGCTACAAGCGCCTTGCAGCCATTCCGGATGTGCCCACGTTTCTGGAAAGCGGCATCAAGATGGAGGGCGTCAATAACGGAATCTGGTTCGGTGTCGTCGCCCCGGCGGCAACGCCCGAGCCAATCGTGAGCAAGCTCAACGCTGCCATCCGCAAGGCTGCTCAGGATCAAGAGATCATCAGAAAACTTGAAGCGCAGGGGATTGAGGCGGTGGCCACGACTCCGGCTGAGATGGGCAAGCAGATCGCATCCGAGTTCGCGCACTGGCGCGATGCCCTGGCGAAAGCTGGCGTGAAACCCAGCAACTAGACAGCCTTTGCGTCAATACCGCAGCCGTCCAGCTCATCGCAGCGGCGGCTGCCCCAACTCACCATTCGACGATGCCAAAGGCCGGCAAAAAGGGACGCAACGCTCGATGGAGCAAACGATGCACGAGGTCGAGAGCCACGCCACGATAAAGGCGTCCCGTCGTTGGCACGATCTGCGAGATTGGCTGGCGTTGCTGGAAACCTTCGACGAGCTGCATCGCGTCGATGCGGCCGTCGATCCGATCGAGGAACTTGCCGCGATCACGTATATGGCCACGCGGCGCGTGGGCTCGCCGGCATTTCTTTTCGAGACCTTCGAGAGCAACCCACACGGTGCGCGCGTTCTTTCCAATATGCTCGGATCGAGCAAGGAACGTTATGCGCTCGCTGTTGGGCTCGATCCAGGCCTGTCAGTTCGGGAGCTTGTCGCGGCCACCCGGAAACTCATGGCGCAGCGGGTCGCGCCTGTGTTCGTCGATAAGGAGCAGGCACCAGTCAACGAGATCATCCTGCGTGGCGAGGATATCGATTTGACGCGGCTCCCGGTTCCGAAGTTCTGGCCGGCAGATGGCGGTCCGTTCATCGGCACGGGGGACGTAACCCTCACCATGGACCCTGCCACGGGGCGTATCAATGTCGGGGTTTATCGTCAGCAATTGCATGGGCCGCGCCGCGTCGGGCTGAGTTTCGTGCCCGGACGGGACGGCTTGTTCGATTGCGAAGCCGCCTGGGCGCGCGGAAAACCCAGCGAGGTCGTCGTCGCCTACGGCATCGATCCGGTGCTGATGATGGTGGGTTCGCAACGGTTTGCCGCCGACGAATCCGAACTGGATGCGGCCGGAGGGCTGATGGGTGCGCCGATCGAGCTCACCAGCGGCGAGGTGGTCGGCGTCCCGATCCCCGCGCGAGCGGAAATGGTGATCGAGGGGCTCGTTTATCCGGGAGACCTGGAAACCGAGGGACCGCTCGGTGAGTTTCACGGCTTTTACAGCGGTTCACCCGCCCGCAAACCTGTGATCGAGGTGCAGGCGCTGCATATGCGGCGGAATCCGATCATGACGGCCGCGCTGATGGCGACCTATCCGTCGTGCGAGATCGGCGCCTATCACGCGATCATGCGCGCTGCCCGCATCCACGATGACCTTGATGGCATGAAGGTGCCGGGAATTGCTGGCGTTTACTGCCATCCGGCAGCAGCCTCCGGCAATTGCGTCGTCGTCGTTTCACTTCGTCAGATGTACCCGGGTCATGCGGGCCAGGCGTTGGCGTTGACCGCACATTGCCCGGCTGCAACCTACTACACCAAATGGATCGTGGCGGTCGATGATGACATCGATCCGACGGACTTCGACGAGGTGATCTGGGCCATGAGCACGCGGTGCAATCCGGCTGACGATCTTGATGTGCTGCGCAACACCATGTCGTTCCGAGCGGATCCAAGCCTTGCGCCGGAGGCAAAGCCTTATGGCTCGAAGGTTCTGGTCAATGCCTGCACGCCATACCGACACCTCAAGCAGGCGCCGTTGCGAACCGCGCTGCGACGAGGCGTTTACGACCGTGTCGCCGGGCGCTGGGCTGAACTCGGCCTTTCCGGCTCGGCGCCGGAGATGAGCCAGTTTTTCAAGGAGCCGTGACGCCGACCGCCATGGCGGCGGCCGGCCGTGCTGGGCCAGGTTCGTCCTCTGACCGGCGGCGCGACAGCAGGCGTTCGTCGGCCCGCGCGCTTTCGGGGGAGCATATTAGCTTGTATAAATATCTTTATTGCAAAGCTAAACGTTGCTAGCCTGAGGACCATCGGTCATCGCCGGTAAACGAACGGTGGAGGGCCCACTTCCGGTGCGGTGGCCTGCTGGAGACGCGCATGGATTTCGATCTTCCCGAAGAGCTGCAGATGCTGAAGCAGCAGCTTCGCCGTTTCGTCGACCGTGAGATCATTCCGATTGAACGGGAGGCCTACGAAGGGCCGGACCTCAGGCCCGAGGTCCGGCAGCGCCTGGAGGCCAAAACGAAGGAGATGGGCTACTGGCACATTTCCACGCCAATCGAATACGGCGGTCTCGGACTTGGGCTGATGGCGCGTGCCGTTATTTGGGAAGAGCTTGGTCGAAGCATCGCGTTGCCAGCGCGTAAGACGTCGATTTTCGGACCCGAGGTCAGCCCGATACTCTATCATCTGACAGAGGAACAGAAGGCGGATTATCTGTATCCTGTCATTGCCGGCGAGAAGGACTGCTGCTTCGCGATCACGGAGCCCGACGCAGGAAGCGATCCAGCCAACATCAAGACAACCGCTGTCAGAGATGGCGACGAATACGTCATCAACGGCTACAAGCGTTTCATCACAAACGCTCAGCACGCTGATTTCATTCAGCTCATGGCCAGCACTGACCGCTCCAAGGGCGCACGGGGGATCAGCGGCTTTCTGGTCGACATCAACACGCCCGGCGTGACCGTCGTGCGCGCTCAGCCCACCATGATGGACGACGAGCCCTGCGAAATCACGTTCGATAACGTTCGGGTTCCCGCCTCGAAGCTGATCGGCAAGGAGGGCGAGGGATTCAAGCTCGCGCAGGACTGGATCAATACCGGCCGCGTTCGTCACGGTGCCCGGGCCTTGGGGGTCATTCAACGTTGCCTGGAAATGGGCGTCAGCTATGCCAAACAGCGTGTGACCTTCGGCAAACCATTGGCCGAGCGGCAGGCAATCCAGTGGATGCTGGTCGATTCCCATATGGATCTGCAGCAGCTTCGCTTTCTGGTCTACCATGCAGCCTGGAAGCACGACCGTGGCGAAGACATCCGCTACGAAGCTTACATGGCGAAGATGTTGGGTGACCGTCTTTCCTTCATGGCCGCCGATCGTTGTATGCAGATTCATGGCGGTATCGCATTTACGCGCGAGCTTCCGATTGAAAAGTTCTGGCGCGATCAACGCAGCATGATGGTTACGGAAGGTCCGGAGGAGGTCCTGCGTATGACGCTGGCTCGTCACGTCCTGGAATCCTATTCGACATGAGCATGCTGCCGGAGCGCCAATCTGCCATGATTGGAGGGCGGACGCTGACGTGGCGTGAGGCCGGGAGCGGGCCTGTGCTGGCTTTGGTGCATGGTATCGGCGGGCATTCCGGATCGTGGTCGCATCAGTTTTCCATTCGCCCGAATGCCGGCTGATTATGCGATCGAATCCTCGCCGGTGGCTTCCCTCAGCCGATTTGACGTGTCACGTGCGGTGGCCTGGCAAGCACGTCTTTCAGTACGAAGGGCCCTGACTGTGCGGCTAGCGACATCGCTTCCAGGGCGGCCGCCGGCCTGAAGTTATCCAGTGACATCGCGCCTCCGAGCGCCGGGTTCAGCCGGGGAGCGTAGATCTGTCCCATGGCGAGAGGACCGTACGTCTTCACCGCGCGCCTGAACATCGGCTCGCCATCCGCGTCCAGTGCATCGTCGGCCTCGTCGTCCGCGCCGAACAGAGAGGTCAAGATTGGAATGTTTGGAGAAATGTTCGGCTTGGGTTTGAAGTAGTTGACGCACCGGACCGAATGATCGAGCAGATCAACGCGCACGAGCCTGTGCGTTTCGTTCCACGCGAGAAGACGCCCGAATGCGGAGAAGCCGTAGATATGCGTTCTTTGCGCCGGAAAATCCGCGTCCTCGCTGAAGACAAATTTCGCAATCGGCCGGTAGCGGCGCGGATCGCAGAGCTGAAAGTATCCTTCCCTCCAAAAGCCCAGCCCGTAGGTCGTCCAGAACGCGGTCAGCGCAACCGGTACCCTGTCTCGATACGTCTCCACCATCGCCGGATCGACTGCACCGCCGCCAGCCGGTTGACCGAACTTGTCGATGATGGATTTGAAATGATTGTCGAAGTTTTCCATCGGACCATACTCGTCGCGATGCCCATGTTAGCAGGGTGTCAGCTATCATATAACTGCCGCGTCCAGGGGAGGCTTCGGCCTTCAGCGTACCGAATACCGGAGGCCACGCTTGCCAATGCGAAACGCCACGCCGTACGGGTCGCCATGCGCCTCGATACCGTTCGGCAGGTTGCCGGTCAGCGATGTCGTCTTCCATGCGACAGCTTGCGGCTGGCCGGCGCTACCACTGGGCGACAAGTCGGACAACATCGTTGTGCGTTGCTGCGTTCGGCTCCGCCTCATTGAGCTATGTGATCGCTCCAACTGAGATCGACGCGGCTGGGAGAGCTGGGCACTTCGCCGTTGCCCTCAATGTGCACTATTGCGCCGTTGCGGGGCGAGGCCCA
>Ga0182737_1002096_pt1 | contig 17226 bp, 18 predicted proteins | sample eDN5th30CBELigOP_FD_128878 | JGI IMG/M metagenome (GOLD analysis project Ga0182737, IMG submission 128878) | Enriched Organic Plus compost microbial communities from Emeryville, California, USA - eDNA 5th pass 30_C BE-Lig OP (version 2) (version 2) ...
ACCGGTTCGGGTGGCTCATGCGTCGCTTCGTCCTCGTGTTGCGCGACTAGCACCGACCGGCGACGATGGCGGGGTGCCTCAGCACAGTTACGCGCTCGTCGTCTTCCGCCGTACCGCACCCGAGCTCGAGGTGCTGATCGGGCACATGGGCGGACCGTTCTGGGCCCGCAAGGACGAAGGTGCGTGGTCGTTCCCCAAGGGCCTGCCCGAACCGGTCGATGCCGACGGCCTGGCCACCGCCCGCCGCGAGTTCTCCGAGGAGCTGGGCCTCGAGGCTCCCGCAGACGGATTCGTCGACCTGGGTGAGATCACGCAGTCCGGCGGCAAGATCGTCACGGCGTGGGCCGTCGAGGCCGATCTCGGACTCGACGACTTCTCCCCGGGCACGTTCTCGATGCAGTGGCCGCCGCGATCAGGGCGCACGCAGACCTTCCCCGAGGTGGACCGGGTCGTCTGGGCATCGATCGACGAGGCGCGGCGCCTCCTGGTGACGGGCCAGCGCGAACTGCTGACACGCCTGCTCACGTCCGTGTGAGGATCGACCGCGTGCCACCAGGACTGATCATCACCCTCGCCGTGTGGGCCGTCGTCACCGCGCTGTCCCTCTGGCCGATCAGGCGGCCACGACGGATCGCGCTCGCGGTGTACCTGATCACGTGCATCGTCGGCGAGATCCCTCAGGTGTTCGCCGTACTCGTGGTGGCGTCCGTGCTGCCCGGCCTGCTCGACGACGAGCTCGACACGGCGGCTATCTCGCTCGGCTGGGCGGTCCTGGCGATCATCCTGATGGGCCTGGCGGTCCTGGCCTGGCGTGGGGTCCGGGCCCGCTCGGCCGTGGATCGTGGCCTGCGCGCGGCCGGGCTGCCGGCGACTCGGCGCGGCCAGTCTGCCTGGAAGGTGCTGATCCAGCCGTTCCCGGTCCGGCCGCGCGTCGTCGAACGGATCGTGGGCGTGCCGTACGGCGACCACCCACTCCAACGGCTGGACCTGTACAAGCGGCGCGACGGATCGACCAACGGACCGGTGCTCGTCTACGTCCACGGCGGCGGGTACTCCGGCGGTGGCCGTCACCGTGAAGGACGCGCCCTGCTCCATCACCTGGCCGAACGGGGCTGGCTGTGCGTCAGCGCGGACTACCGCCTGCGCCCCGAGGTCGGGCTCGACGGTCATCTGGCCGATGCCCGCCGTGTCATCGGCTGGGTTCGAGAGCATGCCGCCGAGCACGGCGCTCGTCCGGACGGCGTCGTGATGGCGGGCAGCTCCGCCGGCGCGCACCTGGCCAGCATGTGCGCCCTCACACCGGATGAGTCGACGCCTCTCGCCGCAGCGATCTGCCTGTACGGCTACTACGGCCGCTACTACGAGCGCGACGCGGACGAAGCTCGTCCCTCGACACCGTTCGGCCTCGACCCGTCGCGGGCGCCGGCGATGCTCATCGCCCACGGATCCCTCGACACGTACACGCCCGCAGCACTGGCTCGGGATCTCGCCGCGCGGCTCGCCGCCGCCTCAGCCGGACCGATCGTGCACGCGGAGCTGCCCGGCGGACAGCACGGATTCGACGTCCTGCGGTCGTGGCGTGTCCAGGCGCTGCTCGATGGCGTCGACGTCCTGGCCGACAAAGTGCTGGCACCGGATGCTCGCCTGCCAGAATGAGCCGGTGCCCGACCATTACTTCGACGCCGACCCGACCGGCCCGGAGAACCGGCGCGAGGTCACGGCCGACATCTGGGGTCACCGACTGACGCTGACGACGGCCCACGGCGTGTTCGCGCATGACGGGCTCGACAAGGCGACCGACGTCCTGCTCCGCTCGGTCGAGCCGCCGAGCCAGGGCAACGTGCTCGACCTCGGCTGCGGCTGGGGCCCCATCGCGTGCGGCCTCGCCGTCACCGAGCCCGCACTCGATGTCTGGGCCGTCGACATCAACAGTCGAGCCCGCGACCTGACCCGCTTGAACGCCGACCGCCTGGGCGCCCGACTGCACGTCGCCCACCCCGATCAGGTCCCCGCCGACGTCACGTTCGACCAGATCTGGTCCAATCCCCCGATCCGGATCGGCAAGGACGCCTTGCACGAACTCCTGAAGCGCTGGCTGCCGCGATTGACGCCTGAGGGCATCGCCTGGCTGGTCGTCGGCAAGAACCTCGGCGCCGACTCCCTGCAGCGCTGGCTGCGAACCGAGGGGTGGCAGACCGAACGGCACTCCAGCGCCAAGGGCTTCCGTGTCCTGCGCGTCACCCGGTGACGCGGGTCCCGCGCGGCCAGGTGATTTCGAGCAGCTCCTGATCGCCGAGCTTCTGCTGCACCGCGTGCCAGGTCTCAGGGAGCGCGTTCATCGGACCTTCGACGCTTCCGACGATCAGCAGTCGCGCCCGCCCATCCTCGCTGGCGAACAGGCCGACGGTCAGCGACGAGCCACCCGGCTGCGCCACCACCCGGCCCAGCACGATCTCGCCCAGCAGTTCGGCCGCCGCTGACCCTGGCGCGTCGAGGTCACCGGTACGCACCGTCAGTTCGACACCTTGTTCCCGCGCGGCCGCGAGCGCACGCGCCAGCCATGGACCGAGGTGCAGGACGTCGGGGCTGAGCAGCATCACCTGCCGGAGGAACCGTTCTTCACCCGCACAGCGTCGCTGCACCTGCGGATCGCGTGGGTCGGCGGACCCGGAAGCGATGGTGCGCAGCGTCTCGAGCGCCTCCGACAGGCCGGCCTGCTGCCACCGTGACCGTGCCGAACGCACCATGTCCTGGGTCGCGATCGTGGCTCGATCTCGCGCTGCGGCTTGCCGGGCCACTTCCGCCTCACGAACGATACGGCCCACGATCCCGTTGAAGATCGCCCATCCGCTGAACACTCCGATCTGCGGTGCCGCACCGACGAGCACGAGCGCGATCAGATCCGGGTCCCGCCGACCGAGCACGACACAGGCAATCACGATCGCCAGACCGAGGGCGGCCCAGGCGAGGTCCAGTGGCCTTCTGCCCCGCACGACGACCAGCAAGATCACCAGCACCGGTGTGACCATCAGCGCTTGCCACCTGAACGGACGGTCGTCGCCGAACCCGATCGCGGCCAGCCCGAGGACGAAGACCGTCGGCACCGACCCGACGATGACCGCGATCCACCACCCCGGGAGCTCGCCGCGGCGTGCGAGCCACCATGACATCCCTGCGACGACTGCGACGACCGCAAGCGCCGAGTAGTTCTGCGACCATTCGCCGGGCCGGTTCACCAGATCGATCCCGATCCCCACCGCCACGACACCGACCGCCCAGGCCCAGCACGCAGTCGAGCGAATACCCTCCACCACGGCTGCCGCGCCGGCCTCATCGACCTCGGGCGACGCGGCGGGGGCCGACCATCGCAACGTCACGACGGTTCCGTGCCCGGGCCGGCTCGTGATCTCGGCGGCCGCACCGGCGTCCTGGACTCGGCCCAGCACTGACCCGCTCAATCCATGACCTGGCGGAATGCGTCCGTCGAATCCCCGGCCCTGATCGGCGATCACGACCGTGAGCTCACCCCCGGCGTACGAGACCGTGACATCGACCGTGTCGATGCCCGCATGCCGTTCGGCGTTGCGTACTGCCTCATCGGCCGCTCCTCTCAGTGCCCGGCTGACGGTCTCGGGCACGTCGGCACGCAGCTGATCGAGGGCGTCGCCGGTCAGCCCGAAACGTCTGACGGCCACGCCCGCTCCGGCTCCGATATCGGCCAACGACACCGAGGTGTATTCGATGCCGCTGCCCCCGGCCAGCTGCTCCATCGCGACGACGTCGCGCTGGCAACGTGCTCGCACCAATGCCACATCCTCGACCGCAGCGCCGCCGCTGGCCACGGCGGCGAGGGTGTTGATGGCGGTGTCGTGCATGACGCGAGCGGTTTCGGCCGCCTCACGGCCGGCCGCGGTCGAGACGGCGAGCTCGTGGTGAGCCTCGGCCGCAGCCTCGGCCTGACGATCGGCCTGGTCCACGAACCGGTGCAGGTAGCCCGTCAAGTATCCGGCGGCCACGACGATGGCCGCTCCGGTGACCGGGGTCGAGAGCAGCAGCGGTTCCCACTCAGGGTGGATCAGGGCTGTCGCGACCGACATGATCCCGACGCACACGGCTCCGCCCACGAGACCCCCGCGCCGGCCACCCAGCAACAGCCCGGGGCCGAGGGCGATCAGGTTCATGGTCCAGATCGTGGCCAGCGTGAAGACATCGTTCACCCCGACGGCGGCCCGAAGATCGAGCACCGTGAATCCCACCGCCACGGCCAGGATGACAGGGATCGCCCGGCGCTCCCTCAAGCCGATGACAGCCAGTACGGGGAGCACCAGATGTACCGCGACGACCAGGCCGGTCGGAAGCGCAAGAGGCGAGGTCAAGGCCGCGGCGATCACGACCACCTGCCAAGCGGTCAGTCCGCCCAGTACGGCCCGCCGCAACGATGCCGACAAGCTCTCTCCCGCCGAGCGCTGCGCCGGGACGTCCATCATGGCGGCCAGCCTGCCAGGCCCACTCATGCGCCGGAACACTGGTGATGCGATCGACAGGTAGGACGACCCACGCCAGTGCGAGGATCACTGCTGCGGTCGATCCGCGCCCTGACGGCGAGGCGGGCGAAGATGCTGGTCATGATCTCAGAACGCCGCAGATGCGCGGAGCCCGATTGAATCGGCGCTCCGCGCATCTGGCGGCAGACCTGCTAGGCGTCAGGCCTGCTTCCTGCGGACCAGCAGCCAGCCGGCGACGATGGCCAGTAGCCCGGCGCCGAGCATCCCGGGATACAACGCGCTGCCGGCGGCCGGGAGGAATCCACTCGGAGTGTCGGTGTCGAGCGCAGCAGCGGACTCGTTGCTGACGACGCCTGCACCGGCCGGAGTCAGTCCGGCGGCCGTTGCCGTGTTCTCCAGATCCTCACCCGTCAGATCGGCCTTGACTGCCTTGTACGTCGTCGTGCAGGTCACCGAATCGCCGGGTGCGACGACGACATCCGGGCACTTCGGCGTGGGCAGCGTGCCGGCTCCACTGAACTCGCCTTCCTGGATCTCGATGTCACGCAGGTCGATATTGCCCGTGTTGGTCACCTTGAACTTGTACGTGACCTTCTGACCGACCTTCGTCACCTTCTTGGTGTCGGCCGACTTCTTCAGCGACATCGACGGCTTCGCCGGATCGAGCGAGGCAGAGGCGGTGTTGTTGTCGGGATCTCCCGAAGCATCGAACGTCTCCACCGTGTTCACGATCGGATCGGTGCCCGCGGCGATGACCCGGTAGGTCAAGGTCACGCTTTCGCCCGCCTTGAGGCCGCGCTTGACCGTCTTGGTGTCGTCAGCCGGGTCCGTGACCTCCTTGAACAGGTCCAGCGAGTCCGTGCTCACCGTGTCGCCCACGGCAACGCTCGCCTGATCCAGATCGCCGGAGATGCTCATCAGCGTGGCGCCATCGAGGTAGCTGTCCTTCACCGTGACGGTGTCGCCCAGCGGCATGTCGTCACCGGACTCATGGGTGATCGTGACCTTGAAGGTGATGGGCGAGCCGTCCTCGAAGACGGCCGGCCCCACCACGCTCTTGGCGGCCGCGAGGTCGTACACGCAAGGCACCCAGTCGAACTCGACGAATGCGTTGTCCACCGTGGCAGGATCGTTCGCGGTCTCGCCCGGGGTGATGTTCTCGTCCAGGCTCACCGAGCCCAGCAGGGAGCTGTCAGAGACGAAGCTGGACCCGCCTCCTCCGCCGCCGCCGACGATCGAGACGGCCGAGCCGCCAGTCGGCGTGAACGAGACGTCGCCGATCGTGGTGGCGCCACCGCCGCCGCCGAAGTAACCGGCACCGCCGCCACCGCCTTGGTCAGCGCCGTCGCCGCCGCCGCCCTCGCCGCCTTCACGGCTGGCGCCCGGGAATCCGGAGTTCGCCGGCTTGATCGGGTGGACACCACCGGCGCCGCCGGCCGCGGCCGTGCCCGCCTTGCCGCCGCCGGGTGCACCGACCGTGATGTTCTGCGGATCGGAGTTGTCCCTGTCGACGCCGGCCTGACCGTCTTCGCCGTTGTAGACCCGTCCGCCCGTGACAGCGGTGCCGGAGCCCTCGTGACCCGCCGAACCGCCGCCGCCGGCCGAGCCGTTATGGCCGCCGCCTGTACCGCCGCCGCCGCCAGCCAACAGCAACGACGTGGTGCCGAACACCAGCTCGGAGAAGCCGCCGCCGCGTCCGCCCGGATGGGTGCCTGATCCGCCCGGGCCACCGGGCGCACCTGCCTTGGCGCCCACGACGCCCGTCAGCAACTCGCCGGCGCCCACGGGGAGATGGGCCTTGATTCGCGCACCGGCACCCGCCGCCCCGGTGGGAAGCTCGTCGGGATCTGGATTGTCGTCGTCAGCACCCGCCGAGATCGCCTGGCCGCCGGGCGCACCCGCGACCGTGACGTCGACGCTGCAGATGCCATTCGGGACAATCTGCGTGTAGGCGCCAGCCCTGGTGATGCGCGTGACATCCACAGGATTCGCCGTCGGCATGGCGTCGGCGGTCGCCATGAACGCGAAGGGCGCCAACAGTCCGAGCGCGCCACCGGTCAGTCCGATCGCCTTGGTGCGACGGGACACCGCCGCAGGTACGGTCCTCAAGATCATGCGAAGTTTCCCCTAGTGGTCCTCGATGGCCGAAACACACCAGTGGTCGGCCGATGACATCTGGACGGCGAAACTAACAAGAGATCACACCGCAGGACCAACGCACCGATGAGACCGGAAACACTGTGATTCCAGTCGTTTTGAGCCAGATCAGCTCATCGGTGCTGCGGGTATTTGCCCCCGTTTAGGGGTCAACGCCACCGAGTCGAAGAAGGTCAGTCCAGGAGACCGTCGCGGCCGGCCTCGCGGCTGAGGTCGATCTTGTTGCGCACCGGGCGGCCGGCGGCCGAGTACTTGTCCTTGACCCGTTCGAGGTACTTCTTGGCCGTACCGGGCTTGACCCCGATGGCAGCGGCCACGGCGTCGAGCGTGAGCCCAGAGGCGTACAGCACGAGGGCGCGCTCCTCCTGGTCGCTCAACGCGGGGCGCGCGGGATCGCCGGCCATGACGCTGGCCAGTTCGGGGGTGATCCAGCGTTTGCGGCCCAAGGCCGCCCAGATCGCCGCCACGATGTCGTCCTCGCTGTCACGCTTGCCGACGACGCTGTGCACGCCGGCCCGCAAGATATCGCGCACCAAGGACTGCGAGGCCATCGCCGACAGCACCAGCACACGGATACCCGACTGGACCAGGGTTTGCACGTGCTCCACCGTGACACTCGGACCGCGATCGACCACGAGGTCCAGCACGACCAGATGCGGCCGGGTCCGCTGGTTCGTGGTGCTCAGCCAAGCCATCAGCTCGGGCGCGGTCTCGCATGTATGGACGACCTCGAGTCCCTTCTGAGCCCCGATCAACTCTTCGGTGCGGCGGCGCTGCAGGAGGTGGTCCTCCACGATCGCGATGCGCCAGTAGCCGGGGGTCGTGGTGTTCATCTCCGCCCTCACGTCAACGCCGTCGGTCCCTCTACCGTCGACACTTCGGATGGTAGCGGTGCCACTCGGCGGCGCGGCAGTGGGTCTGCAAGCGACCGCATACCGAGATGCACCGGTCATCGAGTCCAGCGATAGACCTGATGATCGCGGATCTCGACCTCGACAGGCGGCTTGAGTGGGCCTCGCTCGGCGGCCCGGGCGAGGAGCTCGCGGCGCCCGGTGAGCGACTCGCGGCCAGAGGTCACCTGGATGTCGGGATGAATCAACGACCGTGCGGTCGCGAGGTCTCCGGAGTCGAGCGCGGTCCACAGCGCCGCGGCCGGAGCCGGGAGGTCGGGCAGATCGTGCAACATCGCGGGAACACACATGCGCCATGCGTCGACCACGAGTTCGGCCATCAACGTCAGGTCGAGCCGCGCGAGATGCGCACACACCCACTGATAGCGCAGATCGGACGCCGGCGGCCAGAAGTAGGTCTCAGGATCGGATTCGATCAGCGACGGTCTCTCGTCGCGCGGGAACCCGAAACCCATCGACGCCTCGTCGCACGAGAAGGCGCAGAAGACGTACTGCTTGACCTTGAGCTTGGCACGGCCCCCGACGATCTGTTCGCGAGCGCGCGGCAGCGCCAGTGCCACGGCGCGGACGTCATCGGAGGTGACCATGGAGCGATCGTGCCACCCGGTGACGACATCGGGCATGACGAAGGCCCACCACCCGAACCGGTGGTGGGCCTTCGGTCAAGAACCTGCTGAGGCTACTTGGCCTCGTCGGCCGCCTCAGCGTCATCGGTCGCCTCGGCCGCGTCGGACGCCTCAGCCGCGTCGGTGGCCTCATCGGTCACCTCGACCTCGACCACCTCATCGGCGGGCGCCTCGGCCGTCGCATCCTCGACCTGGGACTCCTCGACGACGTCCTCGACCGGAGCCTCGGGCTCAGCCTGCTTCGTAGCCGGCTTGGCCTGCTTCTTCGGCGTCTGGTTCTGGCCCGAACTGTTTTGGGCCGGGAAGTCCTTGGCCTCGACGATCTCGATGACGGCCATCGGCGCGTTGTCACCCTTGCGCGGGGCGACCTTGGTGATGCGCGTGTAGCCACCGGGGCGGCTGGCCATGGCCGGGCCGATCTCGGTGAACAGCGTGTGCAGCACGCTCTTGTCGCGGATCACCTTGACCACCTGACGGCGGTTGGCGACGGTGTCGGTCTTCGCCTTGGTGATGAGGTGCTCGGCGTACGGACGCAGGCGCTTGGCCTTGGCCTCCGTCGTCGTGATCCGGCCGTGCTCGAACAGGCTCTGCGCGAGGTTGGCCAGGATCAGGCGCTGATGCGACGGGCTACCGCCGAGGCGCGGTCCCTTGGTGGGCGTAGGCATGGTGTCTCCAGTAGGTCAGGCTCAGTCGGGCGGGCAGCTCAGTACTGCTCGTCCTCGGTGAAGCTCGTGTCGTCGTCGTCGTAGTCGGCCAGCGCAGCGGACGGGTCGAACCCGGCCGGGCTGTCCTTGAGGCCCAGGCCCATCTCCTGCAGCTTGAGCTTGACCTCGTCGATCGACTTGGAGCCGAAGTTGCGGATGTCGAGCAGGTCCTGCTCCGAGCGCGTGATGAGTTCACCCACCGTGTGAATGCCCTCGCGCTTGAGGCAGTTGTACGACCGGACCGTGAAGTTCAGGTCCTCGATCGGCAGCGCCAGATCGGCCGCGAGCTGCTCGTCGACGGGCGACGGGCCGATGTCGATGCCCTCGGCCTCGACATTGAGCTCACGGGCCAGGCCGAACAGCTCGACCAGCGTCGAACCGGCCGACGCGATCGCGTCGCGCGGCAGGATGCTCTGCTTGGTCTCGACGTCGATGACCAGGCGGTCGAAGTCGGTGCGCTGCTCGACACGCGTGGCCTCGACCTTGTACGTGACCTTCAGGACCGGGCTGTAGATCGAATCGACCGGCATGCGGCCGATCTCCTCGTCGCCGGTCTTGTTCTGCACCGCCGAGACGTAGCCGCGGCCACGCTCGACGACCAGCTCGATCTGCAGCGAGGCCTTGTCGTTCAAGGTGGCGACGTGCAGATCGGGGTTGTGCACCTCGACGCCCGCAGGAGCGTCGATATCGGCGGCCGTGGCCGCACCAGCACCGGACTTGGTCAGGTACATCACGACCGGCTCGTCGATGGTCGAGGAGACCACGAGCTCCTTGAGGTTCAAGATGATCTCGGTGACGTCCTCGGTGATGCCGGGGATCGTCGAGAACTCGTGCAGGACGCCGTCGATCTTGATCGACGTGACGGCCGCGCCCGGGATGGACGACAGCAGCGTGCGGCGCAGCGAGTTGCCGAGCGTGTAGCCGAAGCCGGGCTCCAGCGGCTCGATGACGAACCGCGAACGGAACTCGTCGACGCTCTCCTCGGACAGGACGGGGCGCTGAGCGATCAGCATGGTGTTTCTTCCTTTCGGACCTACCGCTATATGAAGGTCCGGGTGGGGTTGCGGTGTTGAGTGAAGATCAGATCTTCGAGTAGAACTCGACGATCAGCTGCTCGGTGATCGGGACGACGATCTGCTCGCGCACGGGCGCCTGGTGGACCAGGATGCGGCCGCGCTCGGGCGACACGTCGAGCCAGCCGGGCACCGTGTCCGAATCGTGGGTCTCACGAGCCACGATGAACGGAGTGGTGTCGAGCGACTTCGGCTTGACGTCGATGATGTCGTGCTTGCTGACCTGGAACGACGGGATGTTGGTCTTGACGCCGTTGACCAGGAAGTGGCCGTGGCTGACCAGCTGACGCGCGTGACGGCGCGTGCGGGCCAGGCCGGCGCGGTACACGACGTTGTCGAGCCGCGACTCCAGCGCGATCAGCAGGTTGTCGCCGGTCTTGCCGGGACGACGGTGCGCCTGCTCGTAATACTTGCGGAACTGCTTCTCGAGGATGCCGTAGGTGTAGCGCGCCTTCTGCTTCTCGTGCAGCTGCGTGCGGTACTCCGACTCCTTGATCCGCGTGCGGCCGTGCTGGCCGGGCGGGTAGGGACGCTTCTCGAAGGCAGCGTCGCCGCCGACGAGGTCGACGCCGAGGCGGCGCGACTTCTTGGTGAGGGGACCGGTGTAACGGGCCATGGTTCTTGAACTCCTAGAGGGTCGCGCTCAGAGACGACGGTGCTTGGGCGGGCGGCAGCCGTTGTGCGGGCTGGGGGTCACGTCGGAGATGGTGCCGACCTCGAGGCCGAGACCGCTCAGCGACCGGATCGCCGTCTCGCGGCCCGAGCCCGGACCCTTGACGAAGACGTCGACCTTCTTCATGCCGTGCTCCATGGCCTGACGACCCGCGGCCTCGGCAGCCATGCCGGCGGCGTAGGGAGTCGACTTGCGCGAGCCCTTGAAGCCCACGGTGCCACCCGACGCCCAGGCGATGACGGCGCCCGACGGATCGGTGATCGTGACGTGGGTGTTGTTGAACGTGCTCTTGATGTGGGCCTCGCCCTGAACGACGTTCTTCTTCTCCTTGCGGCGCACCTTCTTGGCGCCGGCACTCTTGGGAGGCATCTAGATCACTTCTTCTTTCCGGCGACGGTGCGCTTGGGACCCTTGCGGGTGCGCGCGTTGGTCTTGGTGCGCTGTCCGCGGACCGGCAGGTGCGCACGGTGGCGACGGCCCTGGTACGAGCCGATCTCCATCTTGCGACGGATGTCGGCGGTGACCTCGCGGCGCAGATCGCCCTCGATCTGGTAGTTGGCCTCGATGTGATCGCGCAGTGCGACCAGATCGGCGTCGTCCAGTTCGTGGACGCGCTTGTCCGGGCTGATGCCGGTGGCGGCGAGGGTCTCGGTGGCGCGGGTGCGGCCGATTCCGAAGATGTAGGTGAGAGCGATCTCGATGCGCTTCTCGCGCGGGAGATCGACTCCGACGAGGCGTGCCATGTTCTGGCGGTTCCTTCCGTTGAGCGAGGTGTGGCACCTGGAGCGTCCCGGCGGCCTCAGCGGATCTCTGGGGATCCGCCAGCCGGGCCCCGGCCTTCGCTTCCGGGGGTGACTCATCCGTCGGTGACGGTGAGAGCTGTCAGGCGTTCATTGTCGTGCTGGTGAAGCTCGGGTCTGAGATCAGCCCTGGCGCTGCTTGTGCCGGGGGTTCTCGCAGATCACCATGACGCGGCCGTGGCGACGGATCACCTTGCACTTGTCACAGATGGGCTTCACGCTCGGGTTGACCTTCATGAGTCTCTTTCGGGTCTTGAACGTGTGGCGGTATGGAGTTGTCCTACTTGTAGCGGTAGACGATGCGTCCCTTGGAGAGGTCGTACGGCGAAAGCTCCACCACGACCCGGTCCTCGGGGAGGATCCGGATGTAGTGCTGGCGCATCTTGCCGCTGATGTGAGCGAGCACCTTGTGCCCGTTCTGCAGCTCGACGCGGAAGGTCGCGTTCGGCAGGGCCTCCACGACGGAGCCCTCCATTTCGATGACGCCTTCTTTTTTCGCCATAACCTCTTCTTCGTTCTGCAACATCTGGACCGGCCCGGACACACGCTGACTCCGTTGCGACCGCGAGGGCCACGAGACGGGGAAGCGCAGCCGAATCGGCCGACTCACCATTCTAGGCCGAATCTCGATCCGGACTCAAATCCGGCCCCGCATCGGACCCTCAGGTCGGTTCGAGGCCGCGCCGGTCGATCAGGCGGCTGAGGACGATCGAGGTCTGGGTTCGGTCGACGTTCGCGGTCTCCTCGCGGACGCGTTCGAGGGCCCGCTCGAGATCACGGACGTCCTTGGCCACGATGCGCAGCATCGCGTCGGCGGCTCCGGAGACCGTCGCGGCGGCATGCACCTCGGGAACCCGGCTGAACGCCGCCTTCAATTCGTTCGGCGAGATGGTGCCCCGGCAGTGCACCTCGACATACGCCTCGGTGGTCCAGCCGACAACGTCCGGGTCGAGCACGACCGTGAACCCGCTGATGGTGCCGTCGGCCACGAGGCGATCGACCCGCCGCTTGACGGCGGACGCCGACAGACCGACCCGCTCGCCGATCGCGGCATACGGCGCGCGGCCGTCGTCGAGCAGGAGAGCGATGATCTGGCCGTCCATCGAGTCCATCGCCCCAGTATGACAAGAATCTGATGCCGATTCGTTCATCGACGCGTGATTCTTGTGCATACTCGCATGTTTCGGACTCGTCGCTGCTCAAGTGCCGGCTCTAGCATTGATTCGTTGATCCGATCCCCGCTGCATCGACTGGGAGCCGCTCGATGACCGTTCTCGACACCCGTGTCCGGGCGCAGACCACACGCACCCCACGCCTTCGCACCTATGTGATGTGTCGTCCCGAACACTTCGCCGTCGAGTACGCGATCAACCCCTGGATGGATCCGACCGTCTCGGTCGACCGCGCGATCGCGCTGCGCCAGTGGGACGAGCTGCGGGCGGCCTACGAGCGGCTCGGACATCACGTCGAACTGCTGCCACCGCTGCCGGACCAACCCGACATGGTGTTCGCGGCCAATGGGGGCCTGGTCGTCGGCGGGCGTGCCTATGGCGCTGCCTTCCGCCACCCGGAGCGGCAGGCCGAGGCCGCCGCTCATGCCCAGCGGCTGCGCCGCCTCGGCATCGACGTCGTCGAGCCCCGCCACGTCAACGAGGGCGAGGGGGACTTCCTGACGCTCGGTTCGATGATCCTGGCGGGCACCGGCTTCCGGACCTCACTCGAGGCGCACATCGAAGCCGCCGCTGTGCTGGATCGGCCCGTCGTGTCGCTCGAACTGGTCGACCCACGGTTCTACCACCTCGACACCGCGCTGGCCGTGCTCGACGACGGCACGGGCGACGCACCGGCCGACATCGCCTACGTGCCCTCGGCGTTCAGCGCGCACAGTCGTCGCACCCTGCGCGATCTGTTCCCCGGCGCACTGCGAGTGCCGGAGACCGAGGCGGGGTGGCTCGCGCTGAACGCCGTCAGCGACGGGTACCACGTAGTGCTGCCCGCTCAGGCGACCCGGTTCGCCGCAGTGCTCGCCGACCGTGGCTACGAGCCCGTGCCGGTCGACCTGTCCGAGTTGCTCAAGGCCGGCGGCAGCGTGAAGTGCTGCACGATGGAGTTGCACGCCTGAACCAGCACACGCTGGGCAGTCGCCTTCATACCCCAGCGAGTGGCGCAGATGCCTCGCCGAGTGGCGCACATTCGGGGTAATCCACGGTGGAGTACCCGCAAAGATGCGCCACTCGCGGGACCAGCCGGCCCGATCAGCGACGGTACGCGTCGAGATTCTCGGTCAGTTCGGCGAAGAGTCCGCCGTTGAGGCCGAAGACCGTCTTGACCTCGGCCAGGGCATCGAGCTTCTGCCCCTCGCTGAGCGGCAGGTCGTCGAGCCGCGCACGGTACGCGTCCTTGTACGGCTTGGGCTTCGCGATCTCGGGGAAGTCGTAGAACGCGGCACCGGCGTCGTCGAGATCGAACGTGTTGCGCAGGATCCGGCCGATCGCACGACCGCCCGACAGATCGCCCAGATACCGCGTGTAATGGTGCGCCACGAAGCCCAGCCCCGTCGAGCCGGCCTCCTCGATGCGCGCGACGTAGGCGTCGGTCGCAGGCGTCGCGGCGTCGCCGGGCCCCCAGTGCTCGACGTCGGCCGCGATCGCAGCGCTGCGCTCGAGCGCCGGATCGAGCACCGCGGCCGCGATCGGGTCACCGGCAAGCCGGTGACCCGCGGTCTCTAACGCGACGTACACCCGCTGCAGGCGGGCGAGGTAGTCGGCGTAGCCACGTTCATTCACCCGGCCGGCGAGCAACTCGGACATGAACGACGACGACTCCGCATCCTCGTGTTCGGCCCGGGAGCCGTCGCGGAACAACCGCGACAACGAACTGGTGTCAGGGGTACTGGTCTCGGGCTGGGTCAGCGTCATCGCTGCACCGTCCTTCTCATGGTTCTGGAATCGTGCGGGGGAATCGTTGGGGTCATGGCCGCTCTGGCCCGGCTCGACCGGCCGGCACGACGACGAGGCGATCGCGGACGCGATGCACCTCGACCGTCAGGCTGTAGGTCTGCTGGATCAGATCAGGGGTCAGCACGTCGGCCGCCGAACCGTGGGCGGTCACGCCACCACGGTCGACGACGATCAGCTCGTCGGCGTAGGCCGAGGCCAGCGACAGGTCGTGGGCGACCACGAGGACGGTCCGCCCCTCCTCGACGACCAGGCGCCGGGCCAGCCCGAGGATCTCCTCGGTGTGCCGCAGGTCCAGCGCGGCTGTCGGCTCGTCGAGCAGCACCAACTCGGTGTCCTGCGCAAGCACCCGCGCCAGCGACACGCGCGCCTTCTCGCCTCCCGACAGTGTGCGGAACGTGCGGTCAGCCAGATGCATCGTGTCGGTCTGCTCCAGAGCCGTCGCGATGCGTTGGTCGTCGGCCTCGACATCCGATCGCGAGGTCCACGGATAGCGGCCCATCGCAACCACCTCGCGCACCGTGAATCCGAAGCTGACATCGTGGTCCTGGGTCAGCACCGCGCGCCGTCTCGAAAGGTCACCGGGGTCCCAGTCCTTCAGCTCGCGGCCGTCGAGCCGGACCGAGCCACGGCGCAGTGGCAGATCTCCCGCGAGCACACCGAGCAGCGTCGACTTGCCGGCGCCGTTCGGGCCGACCATCACGACGAGCCGGCCCGCCGTGATCTGCAGCTCGACGCCTGCGAGCACATCGACCGAACCGCGACGACACGTCGCATCGTGCAGCGTCCAGACCGGCCCGGTCATGCCCATCCCCCCGATCGCGAGCGGGCCCGACGCACCAGATGGAGGAAGAACGGGCCGCCGATCAGGCTCGTCAGCAGGCCGATCGGCAGATCCGATCCGTCGACGAGCGTGCGGGCCAGGACATCGGCCCAGACCAACAGGACGGCACCGGCCAGCGCACTGCCGACCACCAGGACGCGATGCCCCGGCCCGACCAGCATCCGCACTGCATGCGGGACGACGAGACCGACGAACGCGATGATGCCGGTGAATGCCACAGCGACGCCGGTCAGCAGCGCGATGAACACCATGGACGCGACTCGCAACGGCTCGACCCGCACCCCCAGGTGGGTCGCTGCACGTTCACCGAGGGCCAGGACGTCGTAGCGCCGCGCCACAGCCAGCGCGAACGCGGTGCCGATCACCACGACGATCGCGACCGGCAGCACCTCGCCCCAGCGCGTGCCGTTGATGGACCCGAGTTGCCAGAACACGATCTGCTCACGCGTACCGGTGTCACCCGCGAACAGGGCCAAGGCCAGCCCGGCGCCGGCGAACGCGTTGACCGCGATACCGGTCAGCAGAAGCGTCACGACCTCGGTGCGCCCTTCGCGGCGCGCGGTCGTGTAGACGAACACCGTGGCGATCAGGCCGGTCACGAACGCCGACAGGGCGACGGCCCATCCCCCGCCGATCGTCCAGCCGGCGGCGATGGCGATGGCGCCACCGAGCGCGGCACCCGCCGACACCCCCACGACGCCCGGCTCGGCCAGCGGATTGCCGAAGACGGCCTGCATCATGACCCCCGCCACGGCCAGGGCCACGCCCACCAACAGCGACATCGCGACGCGCGGCATCCGGATGAACCACAAGGCGTCGGCGATGAGGTCGTCCGGACGCCACGACGTGTCCAGTCCGAGGCGATCCAACAACGTGCCCGCGACCGCCCGCGGGGCGACGTCGAGCTGGCCGATGACGGCCGACATCAGCATGCCCGCGATCAAGGCGACACCGAGTGCCACGAGCACCGCGGCGGACCGGCCCCTCATGAGGCGTCCGGTGCGTACACCGCGCGCGCCAGCGCCTCCAGGACCGCAGCCGATCGCGGCCCGAAGGACAGGACATCGCCATCGGCCATGTCGACGAACCGGCGATGTTGGCCGGCCTTGGTCAAGGCCAGAGCGGGCTTCTCGGCCAGCAGCCGGTCGATACCCCCGACCGACTTCAATCCGTCGGACATCACCAGGAACAGGTCGGGATCGGCCGCGACCACCGCTTCATCGGTCAGCGGGCGCATGCTGGTCCAGTGCAGCTTCTCGGCCAGGTCGACACCGCCGAGCCCTTCGATCAGATCACCGACGCCGGAGTCCTCACCCAGCAGGTAGTACACGCCGGCCGAACCACGCAGATACAGGAACGCCATCGTGACGCGATCGGCCGGATCGGCCGGGACGAGGCGAGCGATCTCGGCGCGCACGTCCTGGAGCTGCCCGCTGATCCGGTCCGCCAGCCGGTCACCGGTCTCCGGCACTCCGAGCGCTGCGGCGACCTCGTGGGTCAGGGTGATCGCGCCCTCGTACGATGGGTCGTTGTCGACGAAGACCACCGTGACACCGGCGTCGCGCAACTGCTCGACCACGTCGCGCGGGCCGATCGAGCCGTCCGTGATGACCAGGGAGGGCCGTACCTTCAGGACCGACTCGGCGTTCAGCGAGTGACCGTCGCTCGTGACCACCGGAAGCTTCTCGGTGCCGGGAAACGTCGTCGACACGTCGCGGCCGACGAGGCGATCGCCGAGCCCTAGGCCCCACACGGTGGCCGAGAGCGTCCCTGAGATGTCGAGCGCCAGCACGCGGTCGGTGTTCTGGACGACGACCTTCCGGTCACCTGATCGATCGTGCGACACCACGGTCGCCGGCAGACTCTGTCGCGGGGACGACGCGATCGGATCGACGGTGCGATGGGCGAGCATCGCGGTGCTCGGGCCCTCGTAGGCCCGCGGATCGGCCACGGGCGCCACCTCGGCCAGCGGCCGG
>Ga0182737_1002099_pt1 | contig 17211 bp, 12 predicted proteins | sample eDN5th30CBELigOP_FD_128878 | JGI IMG/M metagenome (GOLD analysis project Ga0182737, IMG submission 128878) | Enriched Organic Plus compost microbial communities from Emeryville, California, USA - eDNA 5th pass 30_C BE-Lig OP (version 2) (version 2) ...
ATACACATAAAAATATTGAATGAATTGGATTAGTTGGAACGCCGTATGAGGTGAAAGTCTCACGTACGGTGTGAGGTGGGGGAAAAGCTGGCGATAACTTCAAAAGCTTACCTATCACTATAGGATAATTACTTCAAACGGGGTAAAAGTACGGAAGGTTTAACTCAGTAAGACAAACAAGGTAGCCTCCTTCTTGAGACAGAACTTCCCTGCGCTCAAAAAGACCTAAATATTTCGATTTATTTACCATTTTGTAAATATTATGATATTAATTAAATTTTACATGTATTTTTATAGGAATTATATCCCTAATATATTTACTTTTCCCCTTCTTTTTCTCTTACTTTATTCTTTCAATTTATTAATGCTATTAAGTTCTGTTTAATATTTACAATATTTACAATATTAAATCTAATAATAACATTTTATTAACATAGGGAAGGTATGCTTTAACTGTAATACATAATTAAATAACGAGGAGGAATTAGATTGAAGAAAGTTTTGAAACCCCTATTTTTAGTGGTAGCCGGTTTACTAGTTTTCCTAAGTGGTTTGTTCCCGGGAACTTCAACTGGGTTTGCTGCAGAAAACAAAGACCAATGGACGGTGGTAGATGTAAAAGCGATGACTTTTAATCTAAGATACAAAAATAACAATGATCCCTCACCACACACTTGGGATGAAAGGGTTGCTACTATTAAAAAACTGATTAACATGGAGAATCCTGATATCATTGGGACACAAGAAGTGTTATATACACAACTACAAGATTTAGAAAATACTTTACCTAAGTATAATTGGATTGGTTTAGGTCGTGAAGGTGGAAATCGTGGAGAATACTCTGCAATTTTTTATAAAGAAAAAGATTACACCGTACTAGAGTATGATCATTTTTGGTTATCCGATACACCGGAAGTAATTGGTTCAAAAACATGGGGAAACAATATTCCAAGAATGGTTACTTGGGCTAAGTTTCTTGATAAAAAAAGTAACCAACAGTTCTATTTCGTCAATACACACTTTGATCATCAATCCGCCAATGCAAGAGAAAAAAGTGCAGAATTAATTCTTGAAGTAACAAATGAATTTGATCCAGAGTTACCGGTTATTTTAACAGGCGACTTCAATGCTGGACCAGATAGTCTTCCACACCAAATTTTAACAAGTGATGGAGCATTTGATGATTTATGGGAAACAGCTGAGACAAGAATCAATGAAGACTTAGGAACATTTAATGGTTTTGATGATCCTAATGGTGAAGGACCTGACAGGCGTATTGACTGGATTCTCGGGAAAGGAAACCTTACAACCAATGAAATTGAAATCGTTAACTATCAGAAGAATGGACAATTTCCAAGTGATCATTTCCCAGTGATTGCTGACATCACCTTAACTTACAACAAATAAGAGAATAAAATGAGCCAAGACCATTAATATAGTTGAATGGTGTTTGGCTTTTTTTGAGTTACGGGGTAGTGTGAAATAGAACTACTGTAAAGTACGATTAGCGAGTAATTACATTGGAAGCTTGATTTCTCTTTGAATAGTGGATTTTGTTTATCTTTTTTAGGTGCGAAGGTTAAGTTAAATATATAACTCCATTTAGGTATTGGTTTGATTTTGGAGGAATAAGGGGTATGTTAAGTATACGAAATGTAAAATATGAGTCAAAAACTTTAGTAATCGGTTAACTGAGGTTCTGTCCCCAAAGTACTGTAATACTATAAAAAGTCAGGGGACAGAAGAATGAGGTGAATTTGTGAATTTTTTAACGTTTAGCGAAAATATTTTAGAATACATTAACGAATTTTTACTTGTAAGAATCATCATCCTAGCATTTATTTTTTTAGTGATTTCTTACATTATAAATAAAACTGTAGATTTGTTTTTTCGAAAATTCCATTTTTGGGATGAAGAAGTAGAGAAAACTATTCAAGGGGTAATACGTTCCTCTTTAAAGTATATGTCTATAGCACTCCTTGTTCTATATTTAATCGGGCAATTTATTGATATCAAAGCGATACTTGCTGGAGCAGGAATTCTAGGAGTCGTCATCGGATTTGCAGCACAGCAGCTGTTAAAAGATATTTTATTGGGCACTGTTCGGTTAACGGATAATGAATTTCGTGTGGGCAACTTTGTAACATTTAACGGAACTAGTTCAGGAACAATTGAGGAAATCGGCATTCGCTTTATGCAAATTAGGGAATGGTCAGGTAAATTGCTGACTATTCCCCATGGAGAAATTAGGACCATTCAGAATTTTAACAAAGGAAGAATGCGTGTAATCGAGCGAATCACAGTCGGCTATCAAGAAGATCCACGTCGGATTAAGGAATTGTTAGAAGCAGTATGTAAAGTTTGTAATGAAAAATATAGCGAAAGTTTATTGCTGCTGGAAGACGGAACACCTGAAGAAGCATTTCAATATGTCGGCATTACGGATTTGAATCCGAATTTTAAATACGTTGGATATGAATTTTGTGTGGTGGGTCTTGTAAAGCCTGAAGAATACTTCGAAACTTCACGAAAAGTTAGATTTGAAATGATGTCTTTGTTTTATGATCATGGTGTACAAATGCCGGCATCTAACTTGTTATTTCAAGGTGAGACAGGAAATGTTCAAGCTTCAGACAGCTAAACAAAAATCAGTGAATTTATTAGCGAACAGTGCCGTGCATTGTTCGCTATAGGCATTATAGAATAATATCATTAAGAATATCTATAAATTATGATTGATAAATATTATACTAACTTGCTTTATTTTATTCTTTGAAGAAAATCAGAAAAAGAAAGGATTCGATATCATGCCAATGAAAGACCTAGAAATTCTCCAACAACAATGGAGTATGGAGGAAGAGGCAGAAGAAAGTCCGGACTTTAGACAGGAATGGGTAGAGGAAGGTATTCATATTCACCAAGAACTACTGAAGCAAAGACTCAGTAATGAAGATAAGGAAAAGTATTATCGTATATTAGCTGAATTGTATTTAGAATACGGCCGATCAGAAAAAATGATTAATGCTAATTATCGAACAGCATTTCGTTATTTACAGCGTGCTGCTCGCTCTATGCCTGAAAAAGGAGATACCTTCTATCATCTTGCCTTTTTGGCAGAAACGATGACGATAGGCCAAGAAAAGTGGGAGTCTGCTGCCTTCTATGCAAAGGAAGCACTTGAAAGAGGAGTAGAAACTGAGAAAGAAATCAAGATTTGGTGTTTGTTAGGCAAAGCGTATCAGGAATTAGGGTTTACGAAAGACGCAGCCGAGTGCTTTGCCGAATCGAAAAAGTTGGATCGAGATGATGACTATGCTCGTTTCCGTACTAAATATAGTAAAAAAGCAAACGATACTTCTTCGTTCGCAAGATTAGAGCAAACTGGAGCAAGAACCAACCGAAGAGCTTATCGGGATGACTTGATTGAACAAAGTCGTCTTGGAAAATGCTTTGTGCTTGAAATGGGAAGACGCGGTTCTACGCTTCACGGAAATGATGGTTCTATGGCATTAACTTTGCGTCAGGCAGAACTGATTAAGTTGTTTTTTGAATATGAGGGAGGGGTGACTAGAGAAGAGATTCTTCACAATACAACAGGGATTGGGAATCGAAATAGAGATCCTAAATCTATTAAAACAGACATATCACGTCTTCGAACGGAGATGAAAAAAGGATTAGAAGTGGACGCCCATACCCTTATCCAAACGATTGGTGACAAAGGAAACCAAAAGTATAGATGGAATCCAGAAGTGGAGCGGCACATTATTGAATAGAAACGGTTACAGGCTTTGTAACCCTTCCTTGGTATATTTAATTCAACAAAAGAAATAACCGTTTAAACCAAGGAGGAATTTCAATGAAAACATCTGTATACGTATCAATGGAAATGCAAAGCGGAACGAAAAAACTGGCGGAAGCTCTCATGCTGCGAGGCTTTCCAGTTCAAGTGGAAAATGATTTAATTTCGTTAAGAAATGGTAGTGAACAGGATCAGAAACAACTAAAAAATTTCCTTGAAAAGTTAAATATCCCTGTATTCTGGCATGAAAATCGATTTCAGCTTCTAGTCAACCGCTTTCCGTTACAAAAGATGAAAGAAATCATTCATTTCAAGGGACGGGAGCATTTCGTTCATATGGAAGGGTATCATTTCAAATGGAGAAGCTTCGTAAACCGCCGCTATGGCATTCGCACTAATACAACGGATCTTTGCCCATACACAGCAATCATGGTCAAAGCGCTGAACGAAGCAGGAATCGTCACTCTCACAGGTTGCAACGGACATGGCAGCCATAACCCAAACTTTCAGCTATCCGGTATCTATTACGGCATTTGGTTTTCGCTTCTTCAGCAAAAATACATGAAGGACTTATCTCTGCACTATAAATGGAAAGTAGAATTCACCCGAGGATTCTCATCTTCTATCATTATCGCCCACAAACCATCCGATGAACTGTGGGACATGATGAAGGTTTTAGCAGACTGTGAGCAAATGGCTCTTGTGCTGATCTCCCATGCAAATGAAATCCGAGAACTGAAAAAACACTGCTTTAAACGGAGTATGAAAGAGACAGCAGAATCGTTGAAAGATGCTGGGGATGTTCATAAGTTGTATGAATTGATGAGGGAGAAGCTACAAGGAAGAATCTAAATTGACCAGTTCGTCAATGGAAGTTGTGTGAGGTTGATAGTTGTTTAGTGATAGAAAAAGGCTTGAGGTTCGAAACTTAAGTCTTTTTTTGTTTTTAAGATCCCTTATTACTTCAATAGAGAAAGTTAGTGCATTTAGGATTTTACAGATCCAAATATCTATACTTAAACCTAATAAAGGATATATTTCTAATTTATTTTTATAGTAAAATAAGACTATAGAAATAAGGGAGATGATGGCTATGGGATTCTTAAAAGAATTAGGACAAGGTGCAGGATCGTTAGTAGGTGGGGTAACAGGTGGTCTTATAAAGGGGATTGGTGAAGCGACAGGATCAAAATTCATACAAGAAGTTGGAGATGGGGTGAAAAATTCTACAGAATTTGTAGGTAAGCAGTTGGGAAATGTAGTAGAAGGTGTTTGGAATGTTGGGAGTGGTTTGGTTACGAAAGATGATCAAAAAATAGATCAAGGCTTTGAGGATGTAGGAGAAGGTGTGGCTAGCACGGCTAAGGCAGTAGGCCAAGGCATTTCAACGACTGTTCAGAATGTAGGTAATGTTGCTGGAGGGCTTATGGATGGTGATGAAGAACGATGGAAACAGGGGTTACGAGATGTAGGTAAAACTGTTGCTATTGGGGCTCTCGGTGTCTCTGTGTTAGATATAGCTGATATAGTGGATGTTAATGGTAATGAAGGCGGTGCGGAAAGCAGTGATAGTAATGGAAACGTGTCGATGGAGCAACAGCCCGAGGCCACGCAAGCCCAAACAGCTTCTAGTGATCTAAACACTGCAACAGAACAGAATTATATAACAGAAGAAAATCCGAATGAACACTCTGTAACCCCACATTGGCGCACATTAGAAAGTGGGGAAACAATCTGGGTAGACGGTGACGGTGATACAAGTATAGACCGTACGGTTGAACAAGGTGGAGGGTGGAATCAAGATAATCCAGATTATCGTATACCTGTGGATCGAGCTTAATTATAGTGCATAGTCAGTGCATATTATAATTTAATAGCTAGAGTTAGCTGGATAGATTTCTTCGCTTTTTGTGGGCCGTGTATTTAATTGTAAAGAAAAATAGAATTATTAGATAGAAGGGAGCTCGATTTAATGAGCGATTTATATACATTATTTTTTTCACAAGTACCAGTAGTTTCAAAAAAAATAACGCTTAGTGCCCCGGACATTTTAGGGACTATTAGTGTTGTAGGAACAAATGGTACAATAGGCACTATTACTTCAGGAGTATATGGGGAATTAAACCTTACAATGGATGGCCAACATGTAGCAACAATACAAGATAGTGTATCGGGAAATGCTGAAATTGTTACAGACGCAGGTACATATACTATGTATGATAATGTATACGGTGGGGAAAGTTTGTTCCATTTGGGCGAGGTAGATGCTTATTCACGACCTGGTTTATTTAATGCTGAAGATTGGTATGATGGACAGACCCATGAGAAGGTATTAGAAACTGAACTTAATAGTTTTGGTCAAACGACAATTACTGTTCCAGCTGGTGCAGAAGAAATTAATTATATGAATAGTAATGTCATCGATTCAGTTTCAATAAGCCAAGATGTATCTGATATTGGTGATGTATTAGATATAAGTAGTTTCTTGGATATGCTAGATTTTATATAATGAGTGCCGTTCTTTTTACGAATCCAGCTGAACAAATACATACAATGGAAAATCGGCTTCAGCATGAATTACATACAGAAGTAGCTAGTGAAATACTTGCCTATGTTGAAGTCAAAAGTCAAAAAAAGTATGAACTAATAGTTGATATCTTAATAAGAAGAATTCATGATATAAATGCAATTTACGAAACAGAAACGGAAACAAAAGAGCAATATTTTGAACGAATGCAGAAGTTCTTAATGTTAACAAACCCAGCAGATCTTGCTGCAGAACTGAAGAAAACATTCATCTTTAATGAAATCGAAAGTAGTTATAAGGAGATTTTACATGCTTTTTCAGAAACAGGTTATGGAAAGTTCTTTTTACGATATCAATTTGATGAAAAAGCATTCTCTTTATTAAAGCAGGGAATCCTTTCTCATATTGAAGAGGTTAATAAAAGTCTAACTGACTATTCTTCTGTTGTTTCTGAGCATATTCAATTATTACGTAGTATTAAAGCGAATCAGGGGTTTAAAACAGCATTTCGAATTGGAACAAAACTAGCAGGGGCTGCATTGCTCGGACCGCTTGGTTCAATTGGTGGGGGGCTGCTTGCAAAAGCTGTAACAAATGATGAGGATGCAATTAACCGTTCTTATGGAAGAGTGCTTGCTCAATGGGATCAACATGTAGAAGTTCTTGATAAATTCTTGCTTGATTTAAGAACAAATTTTAAGCATATTCTCTTAACGATGGTAGGGGGATTATTTATCCGTGTGAATCAAGATTTAAAATCCCTACATGTAGCTATTACGGATTTATCATTAGAAGAGTTTGGTATTGTTTATTCTTTTTCCGATGAAAAACAACAATATTTTAAGAAATGGATGCAAAAACAAACAGCAGGGATTGAAGAATTACTGAAGAATGGAAAGTATTCAGAGGCTGTAAAAGTATCTAACAAATTGTATGATTATATAAACCATCTCGATTTACTGAAGTTTAATTTGTATAAAGACGGAAAAAGTTATATTTATACAGCATATCTTTATAATTTCTCTACAACTTCAACAATCATTTGGGGAAATAAAGATAATAAAGAAGAATTTTTATCAGCAATTAATCAATTATTTGAAAGTCACTCTATTTTATTACAAGAAAAGGATTTAAAAGAACTTGGAGTGCCTACACAATTTGATCTTGCTTGTCAGTGCATTAAATATTGGTCAGAAAAAGAAGGGTTAAATAAACAAATACGTATTTTCCCTGATTTTTTACTTAGAATAATTCGGCGATATGAACAGACAGGGTACTATCTCGGTGAACAACAAGATGGAGATTTCTTCTTTGATCTTGTAGTATCTATTGGAAAGATGTTGTACTTAAATAAGACTCAAAAACAGTATGAATTTTTGTTAAGAAATGTTGGAATACCAGTAAATCGGTTAAAACCATTGATTCAAGCTTATCAAAATCTGACAGGTAATGAGAAAGACGAACTGGTTGATTTTATGAATGGAATGATATTCTCTGCTAGATTTTGGGTGGTCATTAAACCTTTATCTCGGATAATGTTTTTCGTTCTTCTAATTGCTGTTAGCATTTGGGGAATTAATAGTGTAGTATTTCCCGCTGTACAGAATTTAATGGACGGTTCTGAACGAGAAGTTATACAATCTGAAAAGAATCAACGTTATTTGACTGTTGAAAGTGAAGATGGAGCGAATATACGAACACAACCAAGCCTACAAGCTAAAATTATAGTAGCGGTCCCACTTAGAACAAAATATCAAATTATTGATGAGAAAGAAGATTCCGACAATAGAATTTGGTATAAAGTGAGTTTTAGAGAGGGAGAAACAGGTTGGATTAGCGGTAAAATCGTTTCAGTTTCAAATAAATAAGAATATAAATAGCGAAGAGGGCTTAGTACTCTTCGCTATTTGTATTTACGTCTTTCTTAGATAAAATCCGGAAAATTCAGTAAAATAATAATTAGATATTTCATGAAAAGAGGGAATGCATGGTAAAGCAAGGTATTTATGAGGAGATCATTAATCAAAAGATAAAGAATGAATTAGCAAATCTTGATGTTTCCTTTGAGATTGGAAAAGAAGTATTAGATGTAGAAGAGGCGCGTAAAATTTTATCTTCATATATTTCTGCTGTTGCGAGGAGAGCTTTACGATTTGTACGGGAGAATGAAGAGGATGATAAAGCCGCTTTAAGCAATCAAATTAAGACATGTAATTCAATTATTTCTATGTTGAGTCAAGAGCTATCGGAAGATGAATTTAGTTCTCTAAAAATTGCGGAGGAAGGAGAAGTTTTAACTTACATATACTCCAAAATTAATTCGGTTAGAAGTATTAGAAAAGAAGATGTTGTTAGGCCAGTAACACCGATGTCTCAAAGTTCTCTTTTTACTGGCTCTCATTATGAGCCGAGTATGTTAGGGGAATTGAAAAAGGAAATATTGACAGCGGATTCGATTGAGATGCTCGTTTCTTTTATTAAATGGAGTGGTCTGCGCTGCATCATTGAAGAGTTAGAAACTTTTACGAATCGCGGAGGAAAGCTCAGTGTCATTACTACTTCTTATATGGAGGCAACTGATTATAGGGCCATCGATGCTTTAAGTAAGCTTCCTCACACCGAAATTAAGATATCTTATGATGTTGAAAGAACACGGCTACATGCGAAAGCTTATTTATTCAAAAGAGATACAGGCTTTAGTACGGCTTATATTGGTTCTTCCAACTTGTCTAATCCTGCTCTTACTTCAGGATTAGAATGGAATATAAAGGTGACGGAAAAAGATTCGTTTGACATCTTGAAGAAATTTGAAGCAACGTTTGAGAGTTATTGGAATGATCGAGAGTTTTTAGTCTTTGATCCTGCTAACCAGGAAGACCAAGATCGATTAAAATTGGCACTATCTAAGAAAAGGACAGAAAACGAACATAATCTTTCTTTCCTATTTGATATTCAGCCTTATTTTTATCAAAAGGAAATGTTAGAGAAGCTACAAGTGGAGAGAGAAGTATATGGGCGTACGAAAAACTTGCTAGTCGCTGCTACTGGAGTAGGTAAAACGGTAATATCTGCTTTCGATTATAAACGCTTTCGTTCGCAACATAGGAATCCTGTCAGATTGTTATTTGTTGCTCATAGAGAAGAGATCCTGAAACAAAGTCTAGATACTTTTCGGGTGATTTTGAAAGATGCTAACTTTGGTGATTTATTAGTAGGGAAAAATAAACCGACCTCTTTGGACCATTTATTTGTCAGTATCCAAAGCTTTAATAGCCAAAAACTATATGAACATACTTCAGAGGACTTTTATGATTTTATTATTGTTGATGAATTTCATCACGCTGCTGCAGAAACGTATCAAAAGTTATTAAGTCACTATCAACCATCGATCCTTTTAGGGCTCACAGCCACACCTGAGCGAATGGATGGAAAAAGTGTGTTAACATACTTCGATGAAACGATTGCGGCGGAAATGAGATTAACAGAAGCGATTAATCAAAAGCTTCTTAGCCCGTTTCAATATTTTTGTGTAAGTGATAGCGTGGATTTGTCTAAGCTTAAGTGGGGACGAAGAGGCTATGATATTAAGGAATTAGAAAATGTTTATACTTCAAACTCCATTCGAACGAATCAAATTATCAAAAGTATTTACAAGTATGTGACGGATATTGATCAGGTTAAAGGACTTGGATTTTGTGTATCGATTGAACATGCGAAATATATGGCAAATTACTTTAATGATATGGATATTCCTTCACTTGCTTTATATGGCAATGTTGAACATAAGGTGAGGAGAGAAGCACAAGAGAAGCTCGTTCGTGGTGAGATTACGTTTATATTTGCCGTCGATTTATATAATGAAGGTATTGATATCCCTGAAATTAACACAATTTTGTTTCTACGACCTACAGAGAGTTTAACTGTGTTTTTGCAGCAACTAGGTAGGGGGCTAAGACTTTCAGAGGGAAAAGAATGCTTGACGGTATTAGATTTTGTTGGACAAGCACATAAACATTATAATTTTGAAGAAAAATTTCGTGCGCTTATTGGAAAAACGAAACATTCCGTTCGACATTATGTAGAAAATGGGTTCTTCAATCTGCCAAAGGGTTCTTTCATTCAGTTAGAAAAGCAGGCAAAAGATTATATTCTCCGTAATATTAAGAAGACAGCCCATACACGAGCTAATCTAGTAGCTAAAATGAAATACTTTGTTCAGGATACAAATTTAGAGCTGACACTAGGGAATTTTTTACGGTATCATCACTTATCCTTATATGAATTTTATGGGAAAAGTGGTGATCGAACTTTTAGTAGAATGTTGGTTGAAGCGGGAATACGCTCTGATTTTGAGAATAAAAGTGAGAAATGGTTCGGAAAGAGACTTCCTAATCTGTTTCATTTAAATTCACCTGCACTTCTTCAATTTTTAATGGACTATATTGAGAGAGGCAGAATCCATAATGATGAAGAAAAACTTATGTTGTCGATGCTGTACTATTCCTTTTATAAAGAAAATCCTAAAAAAGAAGGATATGCCTCTATAGAGGAGGGAGTAAACAGTATATTATTAGACGATCAATTCCGTAATGAAATTCTAGAGGTTTTGAAATTTAAATATCACTCCTTGGAAACGTTGGAAATGAATCACAATTTTCACTTCACTTGTCCTTTACGTGTCCATAGCAATTATTCAACTGCCCAAGTATTAGCAGGTTTTGGCTACTTTAATGAAGAAAGTAGTCCGTCTTTTAGAGAGGGAGTAAAACACTTTCCAGAAAAAAATCTCGATATTTTCTTTATTACTCTAAATAAGTCCGAAAAAGATTTTTCGCCTTCTACACTTTATGATGACTATGCGATGAATGAGAAATTATTTCACTGGCAGACTCAGAGCAAAGTTGCTGAAAATAGCAGCACAGCTCAGCGTTATATCAACCACAAAAAAAGAAATCATCAAATTGCCCTATTTGTTCGTGAGTATAAGAAAGAAAATGGCTATACAGCCCCATTTGTTTTTCTAGGAACAGCAGAGTATATGAGTCATTCTGGAAATAAACCGATGAGCTTTGTCTGGAGATTAAATGAGGAAATGCCAGCCTTCCTTGTTCCGAAGGCGAATAAGAATATTATTTAATCCGTATTAATACATTGCAAATGATATCAGGGGAATTTTTGCTAATAGAGTAGTCTACTTAATAGCTTAATTTATTTGACATAGTTTTTTATTATATAAAAGTGAGGGGAGAATTTATCTCCCCTACAACCGTTTAAATATCTCCAAATCCTCTATTTCAACTAAGCTAGACATTGAAAAGCGTATAGTTGACCTGACTTCATCAATCGAAAGGCCGATCGCTGCAAGTACGTGAGATGGTTTACTTGAGCTACACGCAGAACCAGTAGAAGCGGCAATGAGAGGAGCTAACTTTTTAACTAATAGTTCGTTATTGATTCCTTTAAATTGCACGCTAATAACGCCTGGAATTTTATTCTTAGAGTCATTATTAAAGTGCAGATGATCTCCAAACTTTTCTTGAAGAATTTGAACTAGTCTATTTTCTAGGCTAGTTAGCTTTTGAGAATTAGATTTTATATGTTTGTTAGCTAATTCCGCTGCTTTTCCCATTCCGACAATATTATGAACAGCCAAGGTACCACTTCTTATACCTTGTTCTTGTCCACCGCCGTGTAGGAGGGGGGTGATTTGTGTTAATATTTCATATTGATCTTGTTTAATAAAAGTTGCTCCAATACCTTTTGGACCATGAAATTTATGAGAAGAGCAGGATAAAAAAGTAATCCCCGGATAATCAGATAAATTTATTTCCACTTTCCCTATCACTTGAGTAGCATCAGAGTGTAAAAAGATATTTTGTTCTTCACATAGAGTTGAGATCATCCCCATATCATTTAATGATCCTAACTCGTTATTTCCCCAAATGATTGATATAAGTATTGTTGTATCTTTTATTGCACTTTTTAATTCCCCAACGTCAATTCTGCCAAAGGAATCTACATTTAGGTATGTCACTTCAAATCCTTTAGTTTCCAAGTATCTGCAAGTTTCAAGCACGGAAGGATGCTCTACTTTTGTTGTAATAATGTGATTACCATGTTCTCTATAATAGTCTGCCACACCTTTAATAATCATGTTATTGCTTTCTGTTGAACCACTTGTAAAGATAAGTTCACTATCTTTACATCCTAGTAAAGAAGCAAGAGAGTGTCTTGCTTCTTTAACTGCAGATTTAGCGTTCTCAGCTATTGAATAATACTTACTTGAAGGGTTACCGAACTCCTCCATTAAATAAGGTAACATAGCATCCTTTACCTCAGGAAGGATCTTTGTTGTCGCGCTATTATCCAGATAGAGCATACTTATCACCTAATTTTCCATTTTTATTAGATTTAATAATAATTTTTCGTAGTTTCCAGCGTGTTTATATTCACTATCAAGAAGTTTAATTCCTCTTTCTAAATGAGCATTAAATAAATCTGGGAAATATTCTTCATCTGGAACATTTCGCTTGGAATGTTGTTTGATAAGTGCTTTAAATATATAATCGTTCTCTCCAGTTAAAGCATTACGATGAATCTCTACTCCTGTCTTGTTTTCAACGGGATTAGGAATAGAAGGGTCTTTTAAAGAAAGAGATACAGCAATCCGAGATAAGATATTCCAAGTCAGCCCAGTGCTTGCTTGTAACGAAACTAATAATTCTCCAGTATCTTTAGACGTTTTTAAACGAAAATTCATAGGCTTTCTCCAATCTTTCTAAATGGAAAATAATGATCAACTATTGTAGTTTTCTTATTTTCAACATTAAAGTCCAGCATGTACTCTTTGGATACATAAGCTTTTAAAGTGTCGTAATGTTCTGTATCGATTTCGCTATCTGTAGAAAGAATAATTGCTTGTTCGCCGCAGTTTGGTATAAATTCATGAAGAACAGCGGCTTTATGGGTTTTATCCAATCTTCCCAATAAAGTATCAAAAATAAATGGTACTTTTCTTCCCGAACTTTTAAAGATTGCCCATATTAAAGAAATTAAAAGAATTTGTTTTTCTCCAGCAGATAAAGTTGTTTTTTCGATTTTTTCTTTATTAGAATCTAAAAGAAGAATATCATAGGTATTTTCATCAATCAGAATGGATGAAACATAATTTTGCTTTCTGAAAATCTTCTTTAACATAGTTGTCGCTTCAATTTGTACTTCTTGTAATTTTTTTTGTAATTGAATCTGTCTAAAGCGTCTGCTAAGTGTAATGATTTTTTGAGACTCAAGAAATGAACTTTTTGTCTTCTCTGTATCTTTTAATGACTGGTGAATTTTACTGATCGAATTTAATGTAGCATCGTAGGATGCATTTAGCTCAGACAGTTCTTCTTCGGCATTCGTAATTTTCATATCTAGCTCATACATTGACTGTTGTAATTTTTCCATTCGATCTATAATTTCACTAAATTCATTCGTTGTATCATTAATTTTGAGAGTGGCTCTAAGGTCAGATAATACGTTTAATTTATTTCTATTATCTTCAATGAGATCTATAGTATCTTGCTTATTGTAATGACTTACTTTTATATGCATATTCTCTATTAAACTGCTTTCAGAAAAAGAAGCATCATGAATTAGAATTAAATCTTCATCTGGTTGAACAATTTTTAGTATTTTTGTCTTTAATAAATCAAGGTTGTTTTCTGAACTTGAGAGAGAATCTAAGATATCAGTAAGTCTTTCGTTGGAAAGTTTTGATTCTAACTGTTCAAAAAGGTGAAGAGATTCTTCATTAGCTAATTGTTTTTTTGTTTCTATTAGTAAACTTTTACTTAATACAAAAGGAAGGAGGGTAGTGACAAATTCTTTAATTTGTTCTCCATTTTGTTTCCTTTGTTGCTCAAGCACACTAATTTGTTGTAGGATTCTTTCTCTTTCAGCTTTAATTAATCCACCGTTTGTATCAAAAGTTTGTTTTTCAGCTTTATAAGCATCGAGAGATTCTTGTTTCTGAGCTTTGTAAGTATCTAGTTGAGTTGTGATTTCGTTAATCTTCTTTTTAAGAGCTTTTTCTTCTTGATTATACTTATAAAGATCTTGTTCAATTGCCTCCATCTTTTGAGGATCTAAATTTTGATTAGAATATGCTTCTAAATCTTTTTCCAAAACCTCAAATAAATCTAGATTGAATACTACTTTAGAAAGATTCTTTAGATAATCGGATAATAAATTTTCATTTACAATTCTAGAGATTTCTTCTCCATCAAATAGACATAAATCCAATAATTGAGGAGGCATAATTTCTTTTAATTTAGAGTGAAATAGTTCTTTATCATATTCAGATAAATGCTTACCATTAGCGATGACTTCAAACGTTTCTTTTAAATTATTGTTTGTTATTTTCCAATATCTATATAGGATATAATCCATCTTTTCGTAATCTGCTATTAAAGTAAATTCTAATTTGATTCGGAAGTTATTTTCGTTGAACTTTTTTGCTGTGTTGTTTAATATGTTTTTTACTCTTTTATAATAATCTGCATTCTCTGTTTTAAAACCAAAGGCATAGGCACCGAAAAGACCAAGTTTAATAGCATTTAAAAGAGTGGTTTTTCCAGCACCATTTTCTCCACCAATCAGAATAACATTTTTATTATTTTCTGTACGAAAATCAAAAGTATTATTCCCACGATAGGCACCTATATTTATTAATTGGATTTCGTTAATTTTCATTGTAGAACCTCTATTTCTCTATAAGGTGTAAGTAATCTTGTTTCAGAGCTTTACTAATCTCGTCCATTAAGCCTCGTCTTACTTTATATCCGGAGTATTCCTTCTCGATAGAGACAAGCTTTTTGACAACATTTAGATCAACTTTATATTGATCACATAATAATTCTAAGTCTGAAACTTGCTCTTTATCAAATAACGGGCGATCATCTATTTCCCATTCAACGGAATTGCCGATAATATTTTCATACATTTCTGGAATTGAATCGTCCCATTCACCATTCTTAAACCAAATTTTTCGTATTTCTTTTAATTCTTCAATGCTGATTAGCTCGTAATAAGGATCAGCGGGATGGGTTAATTTACTTTGAACGGTAAGAAGTTTTTCAAGAATTTCTTTTCTTGTTTCAAAGGTAAACGGTCCAAGTCCAAGATGAGCATATTTTTGAACAATTGTTCCGTCTAAAAGCTCTTCTTCATATGTTACAAGGATATTGTGGTCTTTTGCTTCACTTAAATCTATATTATTTTCGGAAATATACGTTTTTAATTCTTCCTTTTTAACGATGTTATAGCTATCTAGTTGTATCTTTTCTTTTTGACGATTTGCCTTTTTAGGGATGATAACATGTGGTACACCATCGATATCTTCCACTTTTACTTCGTTATAATAGATTTGGCCATTCATCCGATACTTCATTCTTTTAGTACGATCATCTCTAATCATCGTCAACCAATTTCGAAAATCGAGTAAAGGTTTCATCCAGTCATGACCGCTTTGTATAAAACCAGTTAATGCTTTATCTTCGCTTACTACTGTACATACCCAGCAGCCAAAACGACTATTTCCACAAGAACCAGCACTTTCTTTAATTGTTTTATCAACAACCAATGGACATTCTCCACTAGTCGAATCTTGATATAGCCTATGGAGTTCATGGTTATCATCTCCCCAAGGAGAAGGGTAGTTCAATAGATAATCCCATACATCATCTAACGTAAAACTTCTGATTGGTGCATAAACGTAAGCATTAGAAAGCGTAGAATGTCTCATAAATAGTTTTCCTTCGACAGAGTGGGAACGAATAACGTTGCCTCGAGTTGCGCTTTCATCTTCACGTACACCTAAAACCATAATGACTTCACCAAATGATGAAACTTTATCCATAATAAATTGGTTAGCTGGATCAATTTTTAAACGATCAGTACACCATCTAAATTGTTGGTTTGGAGTAGGGTAACCTTTCCCGATGATATTAACCCAAAATGATTGTTTCATAACAGGTTTTACTTTATGTGTTTCGATCGGTAGGTTTCGTAAAAGAGCCTCATCTTGAATGCGTCGTAAAGTTTGATTGATAGAATTAATAATTAATGGAGTTTCTACTAATGTATCCGATGAAATGACATATACTTTCTTATGCAATTCTTCTCTATCCATTTCACTTAATGCTTCGAATACAAGTTGAACGACCACTGTGGAGTCCTTACCACCGCTATATCCTACGACCCAAGGACGATTGTCCATTTTATATGCTAGCTTAATTTGAGCCTTTGCTTCCTCAACTATTTGCAGTTCTTTGGAAAATAAATTACTAATTATGCCGTCTGTCATTTTATTTTTACTCCTTTGAAGAATTTTTCTTCTAATGCTTGCTCTTGTTCTGTAAGGGGCAGGTTCATTAATTGTTTTATTTTATTTGCTGTTAATTGAATGGTATAGCTCGTTTTTTGTATTCGACCATTTTGATTAAATGCTCTTCCTAACCAGTCATTTGTATTGCTCCGAGTCCAATCCACTTTGGCTAGTTTTTTCATATATTGTGGCCAATTATTTTCGTGATATTTTCGAAGATAACGTCCTACAGTACCCATAGCTTCTATAAATACTCCATGTCCTACTATGAAATTAGCACGGAGTTCACGTGTGTTTAATTCTTTGTTTAATACCATGTTCCATTCTACAATGGAGTTGCATAAAACGGTCCAAAACTCCATTACAAACTGTTCATCATCTTGATTAATGTTTTCACCTTTAGATTTTCCTAATAATCTAAGGTTCGTATTGAATATATGATTTAGAGCAAGGATCTTTGGTGAGTTTTGTGAAAGTGATACTTTCTCTTTATCTGTATACCTAGATAATAAAGGG
>Ga0182737_1002101_pt1 | contig 17193 bp, 10 predicted proteins | sample eDN5th30CBELigOP_FD_128878 | JGI IMG/M metagenome (GOLD analysis project Ga0182737, IMG submission 128878) | Enriched Organic Plus compost microbial communities from Emeryville, California, USA - eDNA 5th pass 30_C BE-Lig OP (version 2) (version 2) ...
CCGCCACAATTTCCATTGGGCACCCCCCGCTGCCGCGTGAAGCGAGCCGCCGAAGTGATCGAAGTGCGCGATGGCCTGTTCAAGCGATGACAGTCACGGTTCGCCTGCCGGCGTGAACGTGATCCTCCTTGGTTCATTGCGGCGCGGGCCAGACGCGGATCGTGTGATCATCGAAACCACAGGTGAAGATGTACTGTTCGTCAGGCGAGAACGTGGCACACATCGCCAGCTTGGAATGGCCGATGTACCGCGCGATCTCTTGTTCACTTTCCAGATTCCAGAGCTTCACAAGGCCGTCGTACTGGCCCGAGGTGATGATCCGCGAGCCATCCTTGGATACAGTGAGCGAACGCACATAGCGGTCGTGCGGTTTGAACTCTCGTTCTCGCTCGCCTGTGGCGACGTTCCATTGCCGCACGATGCAGTCGCCGCCACACGTGAGGAAGCTCTTGCCGCCTGGCAGCCAGGCCACCAAGGGATCACAGCCTGCGGCCTGGCCAATCTTGGTCTTGTCCAAATGCCACAGTTCCTTGGAGGCACCCAGATCCCACAGGCGGACGACGTTCTCCTTACTGCTGCTGAGGAGGAGGAGGCCATCGGGCGAAAACGCCAGTTGGAAGATCGGCTGCTCGTGGCCCGTAAGCGTGCAGCGCACGGTGCCGGTGGCCACGTCGGCAACGACGACCGTATGGTTGTCGCCTTCGCCCGCGAGCAGCCGTCCATCGGCCGAGATAGCCATGGCGCCGCCCAGGGGAGCCACATCGCGCAACAAGGCTCCCGTCGCCGCGTCGAACTCCTTGGCCAGGTAGGCCCCGCCCGACTTTGGCCGCCGCTCCGATTGGTAGATCCTGGTACCATCGGCGCTAATGAGGCCCAATTCCGAACCGTTCACATTGTTGATGCTGGTCAGAATCTTGCCGGTGTAGATATCGCACACGTGCTGCTGCGAGTGGCTGTGCGAACCGATCAACAATCGCTTGCCGTCGGGGAATACGGTCAAAGCGTGCGGGTTCCGCTTGGGCCAATCAAACTGCCATAGCTCGTGATACTGCGGCACGCCGGCAGTGATCGCATACGGCTTAACGTCGGCCGGCGTCGGCGCCCCGGGCGTACCCGGCAGCGGTACGGGAGGAACGGGGCGGTAGACAGCACGCTCAACCGTCAACACGCCAGGGCAGGGATGAATCCGCCCGCCGATCTTGGTGTACTTGAGTTCTGGTTTCACCCAGTGGGGTACCGTGATGCGGCCGCGCAAGCCGGCATAGTACCCGGCATCTTCGCCATTCAACGTGTTATGCACGGTCACATAGTCGCCCTGATGCCGGACTTTCGCCACAAAGCGATAGAGCACGTCACGGTTGAGACGAATCTCCGGATGCGTCATCGGAAAGGGAAGCTTGGCGGATTCGCCATCGATCAGCCCCATATCGCAACCATTGGGCGACACGTTTTGGGTGAGATCACGATCGCCCAGCGGCAAAATGATCTGCAACGGAAAGATGTCGTGCTGCGTGAAATCAATCTCCAGGTCGTAGCTCCCTTCGATTTGCACCGGGAATCGCAAGAAGCGCCAGACCACTTCCGATTTGGGTTCTTCGCCGTCGCCGATGATGCTTGTGCCCTCTCGCCGCCACGTCATGCGGGGCGCCCGATTCGAATTGACGTCAACCGTAATCAGCAAGTCCACTTCGCTGGGAGGCTTGATCTCTTCAAGCGGCGCATTCACCGTTGTCCAGTTGGCTCCGATGATGCGGCCATCGTGGCTCCGCCCGGAAGCATCACGCAATACGTCGCCCGAGCCTTCATCAAACGTATAGCAGGCCATGGTGTCGGCGTCGGCCTGGAAGTGCCGCGGCGGCGTGAAGTCTAGCTTGTACCGGGCGGTGGATGAAATCCGGGCACCAGAGATGCGGCCTTGGAACAGCGGATACGCCCCCAGCAGCAGCGGCGAGGGACCATCGGACTGCGGCCGCGGCACGCGCCGACGGCGGATCAGCTTGCCGTCGATGAACAGCATCATTTCCTTGGCTTCGGCATCCCACACGGCTGCCAGGTGTTGCCACTGCCCGACGTTCACCGGGGGCGGGTCAGAGATCGTTTCCCACAGGGCCTTGGCTTCGGACACGCGGGGCGAGGTCATCACGCCCAACGACCAGCCTTCGGGCGTTTGCCGCAGGGGAAACGCATCGCCCCCAAACACGGCTCCTTCCTTGTCGGCCGCCGCCGGGTAAACCCAAGCTTCGCACGTGATCGACCGCGTGAGATCCACGTCCATGCCGGCCAGTTGTACCAGGGATGAATAGCCGTTGAACTCCAGGGCGGGTTCGTCGTCGCGCCAAGTGGCGGGAGCCGTCGTGACCGTAGGCGCGCGCCCCAGTTCGGTCTGACCGATGATCTGCCCGTTGTGGCAAACCCACATTTCGTTCGGAAACAGCTCGACCTTCACCGTGGAGGTTTCACCCTCGCGCAGCAGGAACTTCCGTGTTTCGAACGTGAAGTTCGCGTATTGCACCACCAGCGTGTGCTCGCCGGGTTTCAGACGGATGCTTTTCTGGTTGGCCTTGGTCAGGACTACGTCGGTGCCTTGCACGCGCACGGCGATCGTGGGGTCATCGATCTCCACCCGTAGCATGCCTGTCGGCGTCTTGATGAATACCACCATCACCGCGGCCAGCACCGCTAAGGCCCCCACCGCAGCCAAGGCCGTGAATGCTTTCTTCCGCGCGCCCGAGCGTAATCGGCCAGGCTTCGACGGTAACGCTTGCCCCGGTGAGACTGGTGCAACTACGACAGGCATACCACTCGCCTGCGCGGCCAGGGCCGCGGCCGGCGCTGCCAGGTCGGCCGTGTTCACGCTGGCGGCTGAAACATGCGGCCGCGTATCGCTCTTGATTTCATCGCCCGCGGGCGGCTGAAAGCCGGCGCCGGTTAACAGCCCGACCAGGTCAGCGCCCGCGCAATAAGGAGCCAGGGCCTCGGCCACTTCGTCGGGCGTGGCGTAACGATCGGCTGGGTTCTTCGCCAACAGCCGATGGATGATCGCAGCCAGGCCATCGGGGATATCGGCCCGGCGCGATTGGATGGGCGGCGCCGGCTCAAGCGCCAGAGCCATCATCTTTTGCACAGGCGTTTCGTACTTCTGCCCATGATAGATCACCTCGCCAGTCAAAAGGCGGTACAAGGTGGCACCGAGCGAATACAAGTCAGCCCGGATGTCGACACTCTTGCTGTCGCCGCCTTGCTCGGGTGCCATGTAATCGAGCGTGCCCATCACCTGGCCGGTACTGGTCAAACCGGTTTCGGGCGCGTGGGCATCGCTGAGCAGAGCCAGCCCCAGGTCGAGGATCTTGACGATCGGCGGCCGGCGACCGGGAGAACGGCACAGCATCAGGTTCGACGGTTTGATATCGCGATGCACCATGCCGTAGGCGTGGGCTTCGTCGAGCCCTACGGCAGCCTGGCGAATCAGCTCGCACGCAGCGGCGATGGGCAGCGGGCCAAGTTTCTTGAGCAGCCGTGCCAGGTCGATGCCGCTGACGTACTCCATCACCAGGTAGTGGCGGCCGTTCACCTCGCCGGCGTCCATGGCTCGCACGATGTTCTCGTGATCGACACGCCCCACCGCCCGCATTTCGCGTTCAAAGCGAGCCACCGCGGCTTTGTCCTGAAGCCGATCACGCGGCAGCACTTTGATGGCCACGAACTTGTCGAGCTTGACGTGGCGGGCTTTATACACCGTGCCCATGCCGCCCTCCCCGAGCTTGGAGAGCAGTTCATAGGGGCCCAGGCAAACCTGTTTCTTGGCATCAGGCTTATCGGCACCACTCGCCTGCTCCGAGGCAGCCGCCTTTCCGCCGGAGGTGCGTAGCTCGCGGCCGGTCTTGGAGCCCGCCGAGGTCGCAGGCCGGGTATCGCGGCCAATCTGCTTCACCTTGCTGGTAACCTGGCTGCAAGCCGATTCGGCCTCGTAGGTGTCGGGCGAAGCCGGCCGTTTTAACTCGCTCAGCAGCGCGTCGAGCTCGGCCTTAAGGCGAGTGAATTCCGTCGCATCAGCCGGCGCTACGCCCGACTCAAGCCGCGCTTCCAATTCAGCGATCCGGGCGGCCAATTCGTCGGGCGTAAGGCCCGCAGGCAGTGGCTGAGACATCGACGGGGCTCCCCTGTTGGCGTGCAAACGACGGCCGTCGCGGCACGCGGCGTGGCTTGGTAGCGCTGCCCCGGTGCGACGCTGCTGAGCCCGCCATCACACGTGTCGCGGTCTACTTGGCCTGATGCGCGGGCATAACGCGAAAAATCTGGCCGAGGGAGTCAGCCGCGATTAAGCCTCTACCCTGCCAGGACTTAGGCCGCCTTATTCTGCCCCCAGCAGTTCTTCCCGCAGCCGGCACAGCACGCGATACTTGGCCTGGCGGACCGCCTGGACCGTCATGTTCAACTCAGCAGCAACCTCGGCGGCTGGCCGCGACTCGATGGCGAACTGCCAGAAAGCCCGCCAGCACTCTGGGCTGAAGTCACCTTGGATGAGGTGCAACGCCCGCCGCACGAGCAATTGCCGCCCCTGTTCGCCGGAGGGATCGGAATCGCTGTCGAGCACCGCGGCAGCTTGCTCCATGGCCTGCGAGAGCCGCTGGCCGTCGCGGGTCGCCTGCCGGTAGTACAGTCGGATGCGGTTCCGCGCGATCGCCCACAACCAGCCGCGGAACCGCGACGCTTGCCCGTCTTTCTGAAAGTCGTCGATCTTGGTGAAGACGGCGCGGAACACGTCCTGGACCACGTCGGCGGCATCGGCCGCTTGGACGCCGGCGCGGCGAGCCCAGCCATAAACCAGCGGCGTGTACAAGTCGGCAAACCGCTCCCAAGCGACACGGTCACGCCGGCGGATTCGGGCCAACAGGCTCCGCGAGGTCGACGCCTCGGACTCGCTCAGCAGTTGGTTCATCATGGCTCGGCCCCGGCGGCAGACGCTGCGCGACGAAGGTGCCGCTGGCTGCTCCCCGCTGCCACCCAACCCCTCATCGGTGGCATCATTATGAATGGCCCGCGCGCTAATGCCAACCCATTTGGAAGGGCTTGCGCTCGAAGGTTTTGCGAACCACCGCAGGCCTAGATCGACCGGGGGCCCCTGGTGTTTGGCCGCGGGTGCTGGTAGAGGGTACGCTGCCATCCCACGCGGCCGGCGGAACGAACCACGTGACACAAACGCGGCGCCAAGCGGCTGCCCTTTGAACCTTGCGCAGGCACTCCATGTCGGAAGTTAACGCGTATCACGAAGCCGGCCACGCCTTCATGGCGGTTTACGTCGGAGCCCGGGTGCGCTCCGTAACCATCGAGCCGGAAGACGACGACGGCCCGGCCCGCTACGCCGATATCCAGGTGGAGTGGCCGCTGCGGCAATTCGGTGCCCGGGAGCTGCGTGAGAAATCGGTCCTGGTCGCCCTGGCTGGCCCGGTGGCCGAGATGCTGTACACGGGCGAACCGTATCATCCCGGCTTTGTGGCCGAGTGGGCCGCCGACTGGAAAACAGCGTGGCAAGAAGCGGCTTCGCTCGTGGCCGACGAGCGCAAACGGCTCGCGTACCTGGAACAAGCAGCCGCGGAGCTGTACCAGCTGCTGGATCAGGAGCAGCCTTGGGCGGCGATTGCCGCCATCGCCGATCACCTGCTCGCGCACGATTCGATGGAAGGCGACGAAGTGCTCGAAATCGTGCAATTCTGGCTCAGCTACGATTAAGCGCAGCGAGGCAGCTGCCGCGCGCACCACATCCATCCACGCGACTTTGCCCGCAATTAAATAACAATCGCCGGGGAGACGCTTGGTTCTCCCCGGCGATTGCTGAACTTCTTACTTGTGCAACGGGCATTAGTCGTCGCGTTAACCGGCCCGCTTAGGCGGTCAGTTCGGGAATCGGACGACCGTGGTCGACGATGGGCGTCGGGCGACCATTGAAGTCCATGATCGTGGTGCTGTTGGCGTCGATGCCCAGGTGGTGGTAGATCGTCGCCAGGAAGTCGCCAGGACCGCACATGCGTTCGATCACGTCGGCGCCCTTGCGATCGGTGGCACCGATCACGCGACCGGTCTGGATACCGCCGCCAGCCCAGATGTTGGAGAAGGCACGCGGCCAGTGATCGCGGCCCGGCTGCATCGTGCCAGCCGGAGCGCTCGCGGCACCGGCGCCGGTGCTGGGCTCGTAGTTCACCTTGGGCGTGCGGCCGAACTCGCCGGTGACGACCACAAGCACGCGTTTATCGAGCCCGCGCTCGTAGATGTCTTCGATCAGCGCCGACACGGCCTGATCGTACGCCTCGGCCCGGTAGGCCAGGGCGTCGAACACGTGATGGTTCACGGCGTGGTCGTCCCAGTTACCCACGCGACCGCAGAGCCGGCCGCTGAGTTGGGTGGTCATCACCTCGACGCCGGCCTCGACCAACCGCCGAGCCAACAGCAGTTGTTGGCCCCAGGTATTGCGTCCGTAACGATCGCGGGTGCGGTCGTCCTCTTTGCTGAGGTCGAACGCTTCCTTCGTCTTGGGATTGGTGAGCAGGGTCAGAGCCTGGGTTTCGAATTCATCCAGGGCCTGTAGCTCGCCCGCCCGATCGAACGCCCGTTCCAGCGTATCGAGGCTCTCGCGCAAGCCGGCGCGGCGCTGGAGCCGGCGAACTTCGCGCGAATCGGTCAGGCCGATGTTCGGCACGCTGAACGTGGGGGAGTTGGGATCGCCCAACACGGTGAACGGCGCGTACGCGTCGCCCAGGTAGGCCGGGCCGTTATACTCGCGCGGCGGATTCACGCCCACGTAGGCCGGCAGCGGATTGTCGCGTCCACCCTGCTGCGAACGCAGGTAGTGGGCCACCGACATCCAGTCCGGATACTTCGGCTTGGGCTTATCGCGGGTATCGGGGTCGCCCGAAAGCAACTGCATCGAGCCGGCCGGGTGCCCGCCCGCGCTCTGCTTCATCGAGCGGAGCACGACGAACTTGTCGGCGATAGCGGCCTGGCGGGGCAGCAGCTCGGTGAACTGCAAGCCCGGCACCTTGGTATCGATGGTGTTGAACGGGCCCCGGTATTCGAGCGGGGCATCCGGCTTGGGATCATAGGTATCGATGTGCGAGCAGCCACCGGGCTTCCACACCATGATCACGGCGGTGCGTTCACGCTTGGACGACCCCTGGGCCCCTTGCGCCGCCTGCAGACGCAGGATGCCGGGCAGGCTCAGGCTGGCGAAACCAGCCAACCCAACCTGGAGGAATCCGCGCCGGCTCGTCGCCGGTTTGTATCCAGGGCCGGGACAAATGCGACCCGCGCCGGAGTTGTACGATTGGCTCATTTTGTCTCCGCAGGCTTGATGCGAATCTTAATAGGTTCGGAAACAACGATTTCAGCAATGTCTTTCGGCGCGGCCGTGGCCGTGGCTTGCTTCAACTTCTCGGCCGCGGCTTTCAGTTCGGCTTCGGCCTTCTGATGCTTCGCCGTGAGCTGTTCGCGGATGTCTTCCGCTGCGGCCTGTTTTTCCGCGGTGGCCGTCTTGGCTTGAGCATCGAGCTGCTTGAGCTGCTCGGCCACTTCTTTCAACTGCTCCTGGGCCTTGCGGTGATTTTCCTCGGCCACTTGGAGCTTGTCCATGCGGTGCCGGTACTTGGCCACCGCACCGCCGTACAGGGCGATGGTGTAATCACCGGGCTTGATCTTCAGCGCGGCCAGGTCGAACACCACTTCTGATGTATCGGCATTCAGAGGCACCTTCACCGAAGGAGCCTGCGAAAAGCCATCGCCAAAGATCTTCATGGTGATCGCCGCACCCGAGAAATCGCTGCGGCGGTTGTGCACCAGCGGAATGGTCAACTTGCTGCCCGCCACCGCTTCAAACGCTTCGGCCTGGGCCGGAGCCACGGTGATCGGGGCCGCTTCAGAGCCGCCCACCGAAACCGGCACGTCGGCCATCAGCCGCGGGTGCGGAATCTGCGACCAGGCGTCGCGAACCGGCCAGGCCATCGTGGCCATGTAACCCTGGCGGGTAACCGTCTCGCCATTGATCTCGGCGCGGCCGACGAACTCGGCATTGGTGATGCCGCGCGGAGCGTCGACCTCGGCGGTCAGCAGCATGATGCCGCGCGACTGGCCGGCGGGGATCGTCAGCCCTTGGGCACGCACGCCGGCGGGCAGATTCTCCATCACCAGTTCGATCGGGCCATTGAAACCATCGCGGCGGATGGCCACCACTTCCAGAGCCATGGTGGCGCCGCCCCGCAGAGCAATCGGCTTGGACAGCGCATTGCGGTCGCCGTTCCGCAGGCCCATATGCAGCGGCCAGGCCACGATCGCAAAGTCGGGAGCCGCCTTGCGAATGACCAGCCGGTACTCGTTACGGGCATCGCTACGGGTGCCGCCGAACAGGTCGGTAATCCGCAGCCGGTACACGCCGTCCTGCTTGATTTCCAGCTTGCCCAGCGCGTCGGACGTGCCGGCATTGTACGGCGGGCCGTCGTAGGCGTAGCCGTTGCTCGACACCTTCACGGGGCTGGGAATGTCGGAGAACTCGGCGACGTCGGTCACTTGCTCCTGGTCGCCGTTCTTGGTCACGTGCTGCACGATGATCGAGGGATCGGTCGGCAAGCCCAGCCGCTCCGAGCCGACCTCGATCCACCAGACCTCGCCCTTCTTGGCTTCAAACTCGTACACGTCCACGTCGGCGGCCGGGTAGAAACGGCCAGCGATGTCGGCCGGCAGAGTGATCTTTTGCGGAGCGTCGCTGTCTTCGACCTCAGCCGTGGCGGCCTGGGCGCTGAGCCCCACCGGCGGCCAAGAAAATGCGTTGACCGGCCGCGTGGTCGGCAGCGCCGGGATGGGCGCGCCCTCAGGCAGTTCGCGGAGGCTCAAGCGGTAGAAGAACTCAGCGCCGCCCTGGTAGGTCAGTTCGTGCACCTTGACGACGTAGCGGCCGTCTTCCGGCACGGTGAAATCAAGGGCGCCGCCACGACGCTCGACCATCAGGTCGCGTCCCTGGCTATCGGCCACCACCAGCACGGCAATCGCGCGGGAGTCGATGCCGCGAGTCGCGCACTGCACGATCACCCGCTGACCCTTGCGGCCCTGGAAGGTGTAGTGGTCCACGGCCCGCTCGGTCATCGTCGCGTTGCATACCGAATCGACCGCCAGTTCCATCGCCTTATCGAGCGAATGGTTGCCGGACTTCTGGCGAACTTCAGGCACGGTGCTGACACAGAAGACCCGAGACGACGACATGCCCAACCGCGACATGACGCGGGCTTCGTACACGCCTTCGGGGACGTCCGGGGCGATGGTCACCACGTACTTGTTGCGTTCCACCTGGCCCGCGGAGTCGAGCTTGCGCACCGCGGTAATGCGGGGATCGGAGAACGCCAGCTCGTCGGCCTCCTCCAACTCCTCACCGGTGATGCTGACTTCCACTTGCGTGCCGGCCTGACCGCCCATCGGCGTGACGGTCAACAATCGGGGCGAAGGCAGACACACGTTCTGGGCAACGGCGGGCGTGCTCCACGCGGCAACAAGCCACGCGGCCACCAGCCCCGCGCCAATCCGAACGGCGGCAGCAGGCTGCACCGCTCGCGAAATGAATCGAATCGTGGTCATTGTCATGCGTCAGACTCGTTGGAGTAGATCTTGGTAGTGGCTGCCCCCACCAGGGGCAGGTGGCATCCGTGCGGTTGCCGCCGCGGCGCCCGGACGGTTCGCCAGGCGATACAGCGGTCGCTCCTTAGTGGTTGAACTGGAATTCTTTGGTGTTCATCAGCGCCCACAACAGGTCCTGAAAGTTTTCGTGGGCGAGTTTCTTGGGGTCGATCGGCTGGCCGTTGTCGTCGACTTGCGGCTCGTTGAGGAACTCCAAGGCCGACCGCATCTCGTCTTCCCGCGGTTCACGGGAGAAGGCGGCCAGGTACAGCTCGCGAACCTTTTCCTCCAGTGGCATGTCGGCCTTGGCCAGCTTGGCCGCGCGGCCATTGGTGGCGGCCAGCTTCGACTTGATGTCCGAGGCGTTAATCAAGTGCAGGCTCTGAGCCAGGCTCGACGACGATACCCGCTCGCACTCGCACACGCTTGCGCCTTCCGGCCTGCCAAACACCGTGAGGAACGGCACCGAACGGTTGTAGCTGTTGTCGGGCAGGGCCACGGCGCGGGTCCCGACCGGCAAGTTGGCGAACACCGTCTGCGAACCGGTCAGGTAATCGATCGCATCGAGCATCACTTCGGCTTGGAGCCGGCGCGGGTAGTACCGCGAGAAGTTCTGCCGGTCGATCACGTTGTGCTCATTGGGCTTCGCACTGAGCTGATAGGTCTGAGAGGTCGTGATCGTCCGAATCAGCTCCTTTAGATCAAATCCGCTGGCGATGAAGTGTTTTTCCAGGGCGGCCAGCAATTCGGGGTTGCTCGGCGGGTTGGTGTCGCGAATGTCGTCCTCGGGCTCGATCAGGCCTCGCTGGAAGAAATGCTTCCAGTAGCGGTTGACCAGGGCCTTGGCGAAGAACGGATTGTCGGGCGAGCTCATCCAGTCGGCCAGACGGAGCCGAGGATCTTCGTCCGGAGCGATGTTGGGCATGGCGTCGCCTAGCGCCGCCGGCTTCAGCGTCTGGTGAGTCCGCACGTTGACCGCCGTCGCAACACCACGCTGGTGGAAGATCAGGTCTTCGCCGCGGACGCCCGAGGGCTTACGGCCAACCTGATTGAAGAACGCCGTCAGAGCGTAGTAGTCGTCCTGGCTCCAGCGTTCGAAGGGGTGATGGTGGCACTGGGCACACTGCATCCGCACGCCCAGGAAGAGTTGGGCCACGTCCTCGATCTGTTGCTTGGAATCCTTGACGCGCTTGTACCAGGCCACCGGCGGGTTATCGACCACGGTGCCGGTTGCCGCCAGCAGCTCCCGCACGAACTGATCGTACGGTTTGTTCGACAAGAAGCTGTCGCGAACCCAGGCGTAGAAGGCAAAGTTCGCCACCCGGTCGCTGGACGAATCGCGGCGATTCTTCAGCAGCGCCGACCACTTGTTGGCAAAGAAGTCGGCGTATTCAGGGCTCCGCAGCAGCGTATCCACCAACTGCTCGCGCTTGTCGGCAGCGGTGCTGGCCATGAAGGCCGTGGCTTCGGCTTCGGTCGGCAAACGGCCGGCGATATCCAGCGTAACGCGACGCAAGAAGGTGGCGTCGTCGCACACCTCCGAGGGCGGGATGCCCAGCCGCGTCAAGTTGGCAAAGACGAGCTCATCGATGAAGTTCTTGGCCTCCGGGAGATTCGCCACCGGGGCCCCCAGCGGCACTGCGGCGCCGTACACGGCCACCTTGCCCTGGTATCGGACCATGATGGCCACGTTGCCAGCGATATCGCCGGCGGTGACCAGCCCTTGGGGCGTCACCGAGGCCATGGCTTCTTCGTTCGATTCAAACAGAGCCAGCCGCGTGACATCGCGGACGGTGCCATCGCTGTAGTGGGCCAGCGCCTTCAACTGGACCTGGGCGCCGCGTTCCAGAGTGCCGCCGCTCGGTTGAACTTCGAAGTTCACCAGCTTGGGAGCGGCATCGCCATCGTAAGGAGCCCCCTGGCGAATCCACTCCAGCAGCACTGTGTACTCGGGCGACTTGGGATCCAGCCGCATGCCACCGCCGTGCGGCAGCCGGGCGGTGCCCTTGAGCAGCACCAGGCTATTCTCGGGCGAGGCGAATGAGACGCGCCGTCCGCGAGCAGCCTTCACCAGGCTCTCGTAGTCTTCCAGCGGTTCAAAGCCCAACAGCGACAGATGGAAGCCGTTCTGACCGTTGCCCGCCTTGGCGTGGCACGGTCCGATGTTGCAGCCTGCCTTGGTAAGCACAGGCATCACATCGTTCATGAAGCTGACGCGGCCCTCATCGGCTTGAGCAGGACTCCAGGTGGCACCCAGCATCAGGCCAGACGCCAACATCATAACGGACAGCAGATAGCGGCAAGGCATGAAGAAACACCGCAGGCGGGAGGTCGTACTGGTAGGCAGGAAAGTCTCGCGCCAACGCGTTATCCGTTGGCGGATTCATCGACCGTATCATCAGTGGAAGTTAATGAGTTGCGAGGCTCCCGTCAATAGTTTGGCCGCTGCCACCCCACCACCGAGTGGGGGACTTTAGCGGCTGGCGGCGGGTATGCCGGAGGTTGCAATTTGACCGCGCAGCAGGGCTGACCTACGTTTCCCCATCGCCGGGTTGTCGTACGCTTGTTTCCCCCGACGCTTTGCGGCTGACCCCCGCAAGGCTGCCCCTCACGACGGCCCTATTGCCATGGACCTGCTTTGTTTGGAAACACCCGAGTCGTCGTCGGCTCCCGCTACTCCCCCCTCGATTCTGATCATTGACGACGACCGCGATCAGGTATCCGTCCTCAGCCAGCGGCTGCAGCGGCTGGGTTTTGACGTTTTGACCGCAAATTCTGGCCAGATGGGCTTGGCCTCGGCGCACCAGGATCGGCCTCACCTGATTCTGCTCGATCTGCGGCTGCCCGATATGAGCGGCTTGGCGGTCTGCCGCCGAATCACCGACAGCGCCCAGACCTGCGGCATTCCCGTGATCGTGGTTTCGGCGATGGAAGGCCCACGCATCTTGCGCGACGTGCGCATGGCCGGGGCGCAGTTTTTTCTGCGTAAACCTTACGATCCCAATGCCTTGCTGGTGCTGATCCGCTCGGCGCTGGCCGAATCGTGGGAATGGAACCGGCACTAGGCCTCACCCGCCGGCTGCCCGAAGAGGACTGCCCCGCGCTTGCAGAAAAAGCTACGATACAGGTGGGAGTGCGCCCGCATGCGGGCGCACTCCCATTTAGCTGTAAACCATTTATCAGCAGGGATTAGGGGATGTCCAACGTATTGGTTACCGGCGGTGCCGGCTTCATTGGCAGCCACTTGGTCGATGCCTTGCTCGCGCGCGGCGATTATGTCCGCGTGTTCGACAATTTTTCGACCGGCAACCGCGCCAACCTCGACCAGAACCATCCCCGGCTGGAGATTGTTGACGGCGATCTTACTGATCCGCAAGTCGTTTCCCAGGCGGTAGATGGGATCGATCTGGTGTTTCACCAGGCGGCCCTGTCGTCGGTGCCGCGGAGCGTCGACCGCCCGCTGGATACCCACGCCGCCTGCGTAACCGGAACGCTGTACCTGCTCGACGCCGCGCGGCGGGCGGGCGTACGGCGGCTGGTCTACGCCGCTTCCAGTAGCGCCTACGGCGATCAGCCCACCAGCTCCAAGCGAGAAACCGACCTGCCGGCGCCAATTTCTCCGTATGGTGCCGCCAAACTGGCTGCCGAGTATTACTGCCAGGCGTTTTCAGCCACCTACGGTTTTGAAACCGTGGCCTTGCGGTACTTCAACGTATTTGGCCCGCGGCAAGATCCGAGCGGCCCGTACTCGGCGGTGATCCCGCTGTTCGTCACAGCCATTCTCAAGGGCCAGCAGCCCAAGATTTACGGCGACGGCCATCAATCGCGCGACTTCTGCTACGTGACCAACGTGGTGCACGCCAACCTGTTGGCGGCCGACGCCCAAGGCGCCTCCGGCAAGGTGTTCAACGTGGCCTGCGGCCAGAACACCAGCCTGCTGCAACTGCTCGCGCAGATTAATCAGCTGCTGGGTACCGACGTTGCGCCGATTCACGAGCCGGCTCGGGCTGGCGACGTCCGCGAAAGCCTGGCCGATATCTCGCAGGCTCGCCGCGTCCTGGGCTACGAACCGCTGGTGAGCTTCAACGAAGGGCTCCAGCGCTCCATCGAGTACTACCGCGAGCTGGTCGCGGCCAGTAAGTAGCGCCAGTCTAACGCCGGCATAGCGCGCCGGCAGCGATGATTCGCCCCACGTGCGTTTCACGCTGCGCTGTCAGTATGCGCCCAGCAGAGCGCATTGTGTTGCGGCAAGTCTGCCGAAATGGTGTAGTCCACGGGGCGACAGCAAACCGCTCCGCTTAGCCCTGCTCGCGGAGCTTGGCGAGGATCTTCGCCTCGGGGCTCTCGGGCTCAGGGATCGGCAGATCGACCGTGAAGCCGGGCGTTTCTTCCATGGCCATGAGGTAAGCCTTGAGGCTGGCCAACAGTTGCCGTGCCCGTTCGGCGGTATCGCGGCGGCGACGATCACGCTGCCGCTGCAATGAAACCAGTGCCCGAATCCGCGTGCGGATATTCTTCGGCAAGCCATCGGCTCCCTGCTGCTTGCCGGAGATTTCTTCGAAGGTGAGGTCGATGAAGCACGGGCACTTGCGATCGGACGAGCGGCGGAAGAAGAACCCGCCACCGCCGATTTTCAGCCGGACTTCGTGGGTGGTCACGCGGACGATCTCGGCCTGATGGTCGGCCACGAAGCCCCGCAGTTTTTCGATGATCATCGACAGCGGCACCGTCGACACCAGCGACTGCTCGGCCACGAGGTTGGAATCGCACTGGCTGGGAGCCACGGCCATCTCGTCGTCGGCGGTCTGCAGCCCGGTGCCCAGTTGGACCACGCGGTTGCGACCGCGTTCCTTGGCGTCGTATAGAGCGCGGTCGGCCCGGGCCACCATCGTGCCCGGTGTATCGCCCGGTTGGATTTCGGTCACGCCGAAGCTGGCCGTGCAGGCACGGCCGCCTAGGGCGTCGTGCGCCAGGTTGCTGAATTGGCGGCGGATGCTTTCTGCCCGCTGGCTGGCCACCGAGACATCGCAATCGGCGCACAGGATGACGAACTCCTCGCCGCCGAACCGCGCGGCCAGGTCGCCCGGCCGGCAGTTGCTCTTGAGGAGCCGTGCAAAGGCCTTGAGTACGTCGTCGCCCGCCTGATGCCCGTAGGTATCGTTCACCTGCTTGAAGTGATCGATATCGGTGATAATCAGCGAGCAGGGCCGGCGGCGTTCCAGGTGCGCGACCACGAACATCTCGTGAACCCGCGTGAATTCGGCCCGGTTGGCCACGCCGGTCAGCGGGTCGCGGGTCGCCGCGTCGTGGAGGCTCTGGCATCGGGCTTCCAGCGACAGCTCGGGCGACACGTCGTGCATGGTCACTGCGGCGCCGTACATCATGCCATCGCTGCCCACCACCGGCACCGCGTGCAACTCTACCGATAGATCCTGCCGGCCGCGGCCGCGGATAATCAGCCGACGAATACGCTGCTCACCAGTGGCCAAGGCGGCCGCCACGGGACACTCGCGTTCGTGCAGCAAAATACCGTCGGAATCGCGAATTTCGAGCAATTGCGGGCCAAAGGGCCGCTGGTAGATGCTGGTCGCCGAGATGCCGGTCATCCGCTCCGCGCCGGGGTTCCAGGCCACCACGCGGAGATTGGTATCCACAAAGATGACTGCGTCGCGGAGGTTGTCGATCAGCCGCTCGCGGAACAGCGCTTCGGGAATCAGCACAGGGGTTTCGGCCGGAGCCTGGTTCAGTCCCCACATGCCGTTGACGGTTTCCGGATCGAGCGATTCAAGCCAGCGGCGCACGGTGCGTTCGTGAGCTTCGATCTGGCTGCGTTCCTGCAAGGCGGCGAAGCTGTCGACCAGCTTGGGGTCGAACTGCGTACCGGCGAACTTGTACAGTTCCATGATGGCCCGCTCGCGCGGCAGCGCGCGGCGGAACACCTGGTTGCTGGTCATGGCATCGTACGCGTCGGCAATGGCCAGCATGCGGGCGCCCAGCGGAATGTCTTCCCGCTGCGCCGGCTTGGGGGAGTGGGTTCGTGAGCCGTCGTACCAGTCGCCCGAGGCGGCCACGATCTCCAGCACGTCGGCCGAGGTGCACGACGATTGCAGGATCTGCACGCCGGTGCGGCGATGCAGGTTCATCACCGCCATTTCTTCGCGGGTGAGCGGGCCTGGCTTGAGCAGCACATTGTCGGGCACGGCAATCTTGCCGATATCGTGCAGCAGCGCCGCCACTTCCATCACGTCGCGCTGTTCTTCCGACATGCCCATCGCCATCGCCCACGACGCGGTGCAGAGCGTTACGCGCAGGCTGTGGCTGGCGGTATCGGCGTGTTTGCAGCGGAGAGCGGTAAACAGGCTGCTGGCGACGCCTAGCCGGGCCTGGACCAGACGGTTCTCGGCCCGATTCTCTTCCCAGAGCGCGCTGGGGCTGGGCGCGAAGCCTCCCAGCGTCCCAACGTCGGCTGGGTTGGCAGAGCTCGGAGGCAATGGCTGGGAAGGCGGTTGCATCGGGTCGAACAACAAGGACCTGGCGGATCGGCAAGTTCCATGAACGAAGTTACCGGTCGCGATGCACGCCAAAGGCTGCGTGATTTGCCCTGATTTTCGTACTGCCCTTCAAAGTGCTAGCGCCCGGTTCTCAAAGCTATGTTGCGCCCTTGGGACCGTCAAACTTGTAGTTGCCGCGAGAACCGCAGGAATGCAGCCGGTGTCACATCCATAACGGCGTTGACGATTGCAGCGGTCGCATGGCCTCCTTAGAAAGGGAACTTCCCACGCCGGGGAGTCAATACCTGCCCCCGTGCGCGGCGGCAAACCGCCGCCGCGACAGTTTGCCATAGCCGATTTTGGGCTCCAGCAGCGGTTCCGCGCCAGGCCCCTAGGGCGGCCCGCCGGCGGCGGGCGCCCAACCTTGCCCGTCTTTACAAGCTCACCCCAAACCGGCAGGATGAACTTCTGCTCCCTCCCGAGAGCCTGCCGCACAGAACGGAGTCGTGATGAACGGTTGGGATATGGCGCTGCTGGCGATTGGCATTTATATAGCCGTCGTAGGGCTGGCGCGCTTGATGATTCATCGCCGCGACACCCTGTGGGCGGAACTCCAGGCCGAGGCCCAGCAGGAGCAGCGCCGCCGCAAGAAACAACAGCAGCAAGCGCAGGCCGACGAGCAAGACTGAGATCCCGCCAACGCCCCCAGTTTCCTTACCCTCCCCAATTGGTGCCCCCCCAATCCCATGGTAGCGCGAGCAGCAACCTGGTGGACGATCCTGCGGATCGCCATCGAAGAACGCCTGGTTTACCGGGCCGACTTCGCGCTGGGCACGCTGATGCGGTTTCTGCCAATCGTCACGCAGATCTTCCTGTGGGGAGCCATCTTCCAGGCCACCGGCCGCACCGACCTGGCCAATTACTCCTACCAGGACTTTGTCGCCTATTACCTGCTGACGATGGTCAGCAGGGCGTTCTCCAGCATGCCGGCCCTGGCCTCGGGCATCGCCCGCCAGATCCGCGACGGCGAAATCAAGAAGTACCTGATCCA
>Ga0182737_1002105_pt1 | contig 17150 bp, 16 predicted proteins | sample eDN5th30CBELigOP_FD_128878 | JGI IMG/M metagenome (GOLD analysis project Ga0182737, IMG submission 128878) | Enriched Organic Plus compost microbial communities from Emeryville, California, USA - eDNA 5th pass 30_C BE-Lig OP (version 2) (version 2) ...
CCGCTGTTCCACTACGCGCTGAAGTCAGGCGGCTATCTGCTGCTGGGCCCGGCGGAAAGCCTGGGCGCGTATGCAGAGCGCTTTAAGACCATCAATAAAAAGCTGCGCATCTTTCAGGCGCTGGACACCGGCTCCAGCCGCAGCGTGCGCCTGCCCAGGGTGGATACGCACCGCGCAAGCCGCGTCTCTTCAGACTCCAGCCACCGCCTGCGGCTGGGCCGCGAGCGAGATGCCAAGGAGATCCACGAACAGGCGCTGATGGAATGGTACGCACCCCCCAGCGTGCTGATAGATGGCAACGGCGAGGTGCTGAACTTTGTGCGCCGCACCGCCCGCTACCTGGAGCCGCCCGTGGGCGCGCCCAGCCATAACCTCTTTGACATCGTGCGTGATAACATCCGCGTGCCGCTGCGCTCTGCGCTGGTGCAGGTAAAACGCAGCCATGAAGAGTGGATCAAGGAGGGCATAGAAGTCAGCAATGGCAGTGAAATACAGCGGCTGACCCTCATCGTGCGCCCCATCAAACCCACCGATGATTCACCCGAGCGATACCTGGTGGTGTTCCAGGAAGAAAGCAACCCACGACCACGGGAACTAAGCTCACAGGAGCTGCCCCCTGACTCCGGGAAGGAAGCCATAGAAGCGGTGCAACACCTGGAACGCGAACTGCGCTCCACCAAGGAATGGCTTAACACCACCATTGAGGAACTGGAAAACTCCAATGAGGAACTGAAGTCTTCCAATGAAGAGCTGATCTCCATCAATGAAGAATACCAGTCTGCCAATGAATCCCTGCAAACTTCCAAGGAGGAACTGCAATCCCTGAATGAAGAGCTGGAGACAGTGAACGCAGAGCTGTACAAAAAAGTGGAGGAACTGGACCGCGCCCATGCGGACATGAGCAACCTCTTCGCCTCCACCGGCATCGCCACCCTGTTCCTGGATCATAAGTTACGCATCAAAAAATACACCCCCGGCGCCCGTGAACATTTTAACCTGATCGAGGCAGACCTGGGCCGCTCCATACAGGACATCACCGCCAGATTTGAAGCCGGGGACCTCATGAAGGAGATCGAGCGCGTGAACCATGAGGCCAGCACCGGCGAGATGGAGGTGCACCACTCCGGCTCACGCGTCTGCTTCATCGCCAGGGTCACACCTTACCAGACGGCTGATGATGAAACCGATGGCGTGGTGATTAACTTCATAGACATCAGCAAGATCAAAGAGGCAGAACGCGCGCTGCAAAACGCCGCGGAACGCAAGGATGAATTCCTGGCCATGCTGGGCCATGAACTGCGCAATCCCCTCTCCCCCATGATCCTGGGCCTGCACATGCTGGAAAACAGCACCATGAAGGCAGAGGAGGAACTGGAGGTGAAAAAAATGCTGCAACGCCAGGTGACACACCTCACCCGCATCGTGGATCAACTGCTGGACGTATCCCGCATCTCCAGAGGCAAGGTGCTGCTGCGCAAGGAACCCGTCAACCTCGCAGAACTGGTCAAAGGCTCCACGCAAGATCATCAGCTCCCGCTGCAGGCAGGCAGGTTAACACTGGAGGTAAACCTGCCCGAAGATACCCCCGTGTGGATCCATGGCGACGCCACCCGCATCACACAAGTGTTATCCAATGTCCTGCATAATGCCTGCAAGTTCACCCCCGCAGGCGGGCGCATCACGGTCAGCCTGGAGCAGCAGCTAAACACAGCGCAACTTATCGTGGAAGATACCGGCAATGGCATGAGCGCAGAAACCATCGAGTATCTGTTTGAACCCTTCACCCAGGGGAACATGAGCATCGACCGTGAGCAGGGCGGGCTGGGACTCGGCCTGGCATTGGTAAAAGGACTGGTGAACCTGCACGGCGGCACCGTCACTGCAGAAAGCCCCGGCATCGGCCAGGGCTCCAGGTTTGTCTTTCGTCTGCCACTCACGGACAAACGCCCCACTCCTAGACATGAAACCGTGGGGTCAGAGGACGCCACACGCACCATCCTCATCATTGAAGATAACTGGGACGCAGGCCGTATGTTACAACGCCTGCTAAGTAATCGCGGCCACAATGTCTTTGTTACAGATGACGGCGTGCATGGTCTGCAACTGGTACAGGAAACCCGCGCAGATGTAGTCATCTGTGACATCGGCCTGCCCGGTGAACTGGATGGCTACGGCGTCGCCCGCTCCCTGCGCAGAACCGTTCCCGGCCCGCTGCTGCTCATCGCCCTCACTGGCTACGGCCAGGACAACGACAGGCAGAAAGCCCTGGACGCCGGCTTTGACCTCCACGTCACCAAACCCATCATGGTCGATCATTTAACCAGGATACTGGCGGAAGGCATAGCTAAGGAATAAGCGACCATCCAATACTATGGCAGGCGCGCGCTGCGTCATGACTGCCAGACATCAATGGTTTCAAGAGCAATGTTCATTAAAGGCAACCGATTCTAAAAACCACTTCTGTCTAAAACGCAATGTACAGCGGGTTTGCTCGTCTGCAACAGACTGGCAGATGTCCGCTTTAACGGTTGCTTATCTGTCAGCACTAGCCTATCCATCACAGGACAGGCTTATACATGACTAAAAATCAGATCACTTTTGAAGAAGATGCCCAGCGCCTGTTGATTTCCTGGAACAATCGAATCTGTAAGGCCGAGGGGTTAACTCAATTTTTCCTGGTATTCTTATGGGTGATCTGCGCATCCGCCACCTTTTTCGCCACCCGTCATTTGTTTACGGAATTTAATATTCTGCTGGCCATAGCATCTGTCTTCGCATGGGCCGGAACCCTGCTGATTCCCTTTGCACTCACAAGATTATGGCGGCGTGAGTGGATCCAAATTGATTTCCATGAGATGTCATGGGGCAATGGCTCGCCACTCCAGACAAGGGTAAAACAAACCCTGGTCAGGGATATTTCTGAGCTAACTTATGGCAACGTGGCAAATAAGGATGGCGTCGAGTCCAGCCCCACCTTGAACGTATGGATTCCACGCAAAATGGAATGGGCTGAAAAATCAAGGGACATGCTTGCCTACTGGCTGCACAGAGATCATAAAAAGGCCATCTTTGACCGCATAGACGCCTTTGTAACTGAGCGAGGCATAGCCCTTACCGTACGCATGCACAATGATTACGAGTAAGGAAGTAAGTAAGTCATAGTAGAGTGATGAGCCTGGAAAGAAATTCTTTAGACTCTCAAGGCGATGTTTCTTTTAAAGAAGACGCAAACTCTTTGCTGATCACATGGGACAATCGCAAATGCAGGACGGATAGCTTCTTGAAAGTCTTCTTTATATTGTTCTGGTTGGTGTGGACTCCTGCAACCATCTTCATGACCTGGCAGTTGATCAAAGATCCAGATATCTTTACAGCGGTGTGGCTCCTCTTTGGTTGGACAGGAACGATCCTGATACCATTCATCCTACGACGTCTTTGGATGCAGGAGTGGATTCGTATGAATTCAGACGAAATCTCCTGGGGCTATGGAGATCCAATCAAATCTAAAAAGAAAATGATTGCCATTCATGATCTGAATGAGGTGACTTATGGATATGTCCCAAGCAATGATGGCGATGAAACTACCCCAACGCTTAATTTATGGATGGCCAGGAAAGGAAGATGGGGGTACAGGCCGCGTGAGATTCTTGCCTACTGGCTGCACAAAGAACATAAAAAAGCTATCTTTGATTGCATAGGCACTTTTATTACCCAGCGGGGTATCGCCCTTACCGTACGCGAGCATCATGATTACGAGTGAGGCTGGCGAGGTGACTTTGTGATATACGAACCTGACACCCCTGCGCATGGCGACTAAAGCATGTAAAGAACGACAAGTTAGCCAACAGTTCTGTTATCTGTTATCTCCCCTCTAATTCCCAAGCACGGTCATATAACTGGGCGGGTGTTCAATGACATCTTCAAGGCTCGACGAGGTGCGGTTTTTATACACATAGGGGAGGATCAGCACCCGGCCTTCAGCAGTTTCCACAGCTTCAAAATTGATGCGGCCTGAGGGGGTATTGAAGACGGGTTTGGTTTTGCCAAGCACCGCGTTTACCTCAGCCCGGCTCATGCCGATATGCACAGGGGTGGTCAGTTCACCAGGCGCCGTCGCCTCGCTGGGGGTGTAGGAAGCTTTGCTTGCACAACTGCTGATGGAGGCGCAGACCATGACCGGAACGAGAAAATGTAATAAGGCAAGTCTGGCGATACGAGGGAGCATGACTGAGGATGACAGATGATGTTTTTGTCGCAGAGAATAGTCACGGTAAGATAGTCAGATTCCCTGATCTGGGCAATAGAGAACCTGAATTTCCAGCGGCTTGCTCACTTAACCCTCAAACACAGTGTCTGCACACCGCATCAGACATCTGACTGATGGCAGAGTCAGGGGCGGTGATGAAACACACGCAGGCAGCGCCCTGCGGATCAAAAGCATGACCACAGATGAAATGCGCAACCCCCCGTTCGTGTTCATGCCAAAATAAAGCCCCCTCGTCCAGTCCATGCCCACACCCCCACGCACCGTCCGTGATTTTCTTCCGTCGTTGCGCTGGGGCTGGGTGTGGCTGGCATGACTTTTTCATCACCCTGACAGGCAGTGCGTAACACATTTTTTTTTGCTTACACAAAAACCTCTCGGCTCCCTTGTTCACTCCCTCAGGTGAAAATCCACACTCCTGACTAATCATATAATTTCAGATTAAAAAGGTTCTTCATCCCCCTGCTCTATCCGCACACAGCGCCACATAGGCCTTTAAAGCCTTTAACTCCCGCGATATAAAAAGGCTTACAGAGCTTGCACCCTATTCATGTGCCGCTATAAAAAAACAATGCCCGAAGATATGAGCAGCCTAACAAGCCCGTCATCGCCACCAGAAAACTTGATTAAGGGAGGCGATTCAAGCTGCGGCAACACTACCCCACATGACCAGCGATTAAATGCTCAACTCCTGCAGCAGAAGGGCGTTCATCTCATAGGAGATTTTCAGGGAACCACCGGACTGTGCCAGAGTGGGCGTGATCTCATCGCGGCCATTGAACACATTGGCTGTCCGTATGAGGTGCTGGACATGCCCATGGCTCCAGGCCGCTTTGTTTCAAATGAACTGACCTGGGCGGAGGCAGAAGGCCTTGCCCCGCCTAAGTCTCCCATCAGCATCATCACATGGAACAGTGATTCGTATGAGATGATGGCCAGGATGCTGCCCGCCCATGTGTTTCAGAACCGGAGAATGATCGGCGTCAATTACTGGGAGACAGGCCAGGGGTTGCCAGAGGGCCATGCACGCGGACTGGATTATGTAGATGAGGTCTGGGTGGCGACGGATTACATAGGAAAAAGCATCTCCGCCTCCACCTCCCTACCGATAAACAAATATCCCTACTTCTTTAAGCCCGCCACGGTGCCCAACCCGCTGGTGTTGCCGCCGGAACTGCAGCATGACCGCTTTGTCTTTCTCTTCAGCTTTGATGCCCGCAGCGTCTTACGGCGCAAAAATCCGTCCGCAGTGTGCGAGGCTTTTGTAACTGCATTTCCCGAACGCCTGCCAGGCGGCCCGGTGTGTGTGATCAAAAGCATTGCCGCAGAAGAAACTTATCCTATCGAATACCTGGAAACACGCAGCCGTTTCTGGCATCGCCCGGATATTATTTTCATGGATCGCTATCTGCCTGTGGCAGAGCGGGACTCCCTGCTGTCACGGGCTGATTGTTATGTCTCCCTGCACCATTCTGAGGGGCTTGGGCTGACCTTGATGGAAAGCATGGCGCTGGGCAAGCCCTGCATTGCCACAGGTTACTCTGGCAATCTGGAGTTTATGACCCCGGATAACTCCTGGCTTATCCCTTATAACATGGTGGAGATAGGGCCAGGCATCTGTCCCTACCCACCCGAGCATAAGTGGGCGGCGCCCGATGTATTCGCTGCCGCCAAGGCCATGCGGGAAGTATATCAAAACCCGGAACTGGCAGCAAAGAAAGCAGCCCTGGGCAGGGAAACTATTCTTAATAATCACAGCCTGGAGGTGGTAAGTCAGCAGGTTAGGAAACTCCTGCTTGAGGCTTATGCAAAACCCCTGCCGAAAAGAAAGACTTCACTCGATGTTCCTTCCTCCATCCAGTCCGAGAAAGAAACACTACTGCCCCAGCAAAGCAGCCGCGCCATGGCCTACCATCTTATGCGGGAGGTGCGTGAACTGGAAGACCAGTTAAAAATCCAGAAAAAACTTTTCACTAAAACGAGTCTTACCCCTGAGGCGCGCGAGTACATAGAAACCCTGCAAAAAATAATTAAATCCCAGCGCCAGATACAGTCACACACCCTGCGTGAGATAGGCGACCTTAAACTGGCAATGAATGCCTTTAACAGCGCCATCTACGGCAGGGTGACCAGCGACAGGGAGTCCATGGCTAAAATCCTGAAACAACTGCTGGAGCAACAACCGCGTCCCTCATAAATAATAGAATCACAAGCTGGCCTGTGCTGATCAGGCGCAATAGAAGAACCCCGCAGGCAGCACCCCCGCCATTCGAACCTCATGTTTTTACTTCGCCTCAAAAAAGAGTTTCATAAACTCAGTCAAAAGTTTTCTGACCGTTATAAAAAACACGAAGCCAAGATAGCGCGACTGGAAGAGAAACTGGACAAGCAGGCGCGGAAAAATAAAGAACTGCACGCCTGGATAAATGGCAGTCCCATAGCCAGCTCGGATAATGCTGGTTCAGATGATAGCGCCAAAAGCAAGTTCAGGCAGCCGCTACCGCACCCAGACGCACTAAGCCTGCTGATTAATGAATGGGAGGTCATGCGGCTGAACTTTAAAACCCTGGGTTATGAAATGGCCCGGCATCTGGTGAATGATGTAATGGCCAGGGTGGACTACAGCCATGAGCCACAAGTTTATAACCTGCCGTCCAAACCCACCACGCAGGCAGATGTGGAGAGCGCCTGGTTTGCCTTCTGGTGTCATGAGTTGAAGATAGCCCCTCTTTATCACCGCAAGTTATGGGAGTACGCCTTTGTCCTTCAATCTCTGTGGGAGGAAGGCCTGATCACTTCCGGCAAAACAGCACTTGGCTTTGGCTGCGGTACCGAACCTCTGCCATCCTACTTTGCCAGCAAGGGCATCAAGGTGGTGGCCACCGATCTGGCGCCTGAAAAAAGCGACGGCCTGGGCTGGACCACCACCAACCAGCATACCACCGATCTGGAGGCAATCTTAAAACCCGAACTGTGCGACCGGGAAACCTTTCTGCAAATGACCACGCTTGAGTATGTGGACATGAACGACATTCCAACCACACTGCATGAGCAGTATGATTTCGTCTGGTCCATCTGCGCTCTGGAGCACCTGGGCAGCATTGCCAACGGACTGCGCTTTATCGAAGAATCCGTCAAGTGCCTGAAACCCGGCGGAGTCGCCATCCACACCACAGAATACAATTATCAAGGCACAGATCAAACGCTGGACCATGGCGGCACCGTGCTCTTTCTGCGCAAACATTTTGAAGAAATCGCTGCGCGTCTGCAAGCTATTGGCTGTGAACTCACCATGGACTTTGACATCGGCACAGGGGTGTTGGATCGTTTCATAGACCTGCCGCCCTATCATACAGAAAGCGGCGAAGGCAGTGGCCTTCACAATGGCGCGTCGCTCGGCCTGTCCCATCTAAAAATGACCGTCCTCGGCACGCCCAGCACCTGCTATGGACTTCGCATCAAACGGGGATAAGATATAAAGATACAAGATACAAGATACAAGATACAAGACTGTCAGATGACAGATGACAGAGAGTTAGCTTGAAACTTTTCGGCTCTCTTATGAAAAAGGCACCGCATCAAGCGCAACTGTATGGCGGTGCGCTTCGTCCAGATAGTACAGACAGACAACAAGCGCAGTTTCATCTAAAGACAGGCGCTCTTCAAAAGAAAACACTCGAGTGCTTGAATTGCGTAATTTAACGGCTGCAAGCAAGTGGTCATCGCGCTTTATGAAGATCGTGTTTACTGGAAAAATTCCCAAAATCTTTTTGTGCTCAATAAGCAATTTTTTGTTATCGTCACCCACTGCAAAGGGTTCCATTCTGCCATACGAACCCTGAAAAACCGAAGGCAGCGCATCGTCACTCTGCTCCTTGGACCATAAGTGAATCCTACTCTCGCTCAAGCTGATGCTTACTCCGAAGAGATCGAATACTCCCTCTACCTGTGTTATATCACTGGGTAAAAAGCCGCCCTTACGGCTGATCTTGAACCGAAAAGAGCCGACTGGGTGGTCATGGCTATTTAGAATGACTGCCCTTGAATAATCATCACTTCGAGAAGACAACATATGTTCCTGATGTCGGCGTCTTTCTATATTCGATAATGTAAAGACTTGCACACTCTCGTCCATGATGACTTAATCTGACACGATGTAATCAACCGGTCAATCAAGAGGCGTTGCCCATTTCCTGATTGCCCCTGCTTTATCTTTCCAGACTGCTCTTTCTGTCATCTGTAATCTGGCAGTCTGTAAGCTATATCCTTATTGCATCCATGACCTGCATGACCCATGAATAGATGCCGGGTTCTTTACCTTCATTTGAGCCAGCAATGTTCAGCGTCTGGATTTCAAACAACTGCGAGGAAAGAAAACGTATCAGTTCCCCTGCTGGATCAGTCATGCCTGCATGCAGGTGCAGATAGGGGCGTTGCAGGCTCTGCGCGAAGTGCAGGGTTTTAAGCGAACCGCCAGTCGCCTCCTCTGCCAGGGTGAAAACGATGGTGGCGTCTGAATCGCGCACATTCCAGCGGGTTCGTTTCAGGTAACCTTCATTGGGCGTTTCTGTGAGCTGATACTTTGCATCCAGCGGTCCATCAAACGCCCGACGACCAAGCGGACACCAGCCGCCATGCGGCACGCCATGCTTAATCGCCCAGTCCAGACCCGCCCTGTCTGCGCCTGTTTGACCTCCTGAGATTATCTTTTGTATCATGCTTTTATTCATCAACTCAAGCAACGAATAACTCGAGAAAGACATAAGCGGTACACTTTAAATCAGAAGTATCCAGATAAGGCAGATTTTTTGTCTGCATTTCATAGATCCTCATTCATGAATCAGCGTGAATGGTGACTGTGGCAGGAAATATTTCGAAGCTTTCGGCCATCTTGACAATCCACCCCCAATCATCGGATCCTGAGAAGCGGGATAAATACAGCTTGTCATTGTAAGTGCTGATCCCCACACGAAATCCTACCGGTCCATCTGAAGAAGGGATGACTACGAAAAACTCAAACATGCTGGCGCTGATATATTTAACCGCTGTAAGCTCAATGTCTCTGCGATCTCCCTTTGTGCGGGCAAGGCTTTGAAGCCCATGATCATTTTCCATCTGTTGACGCACTCCTTTACCCATGAGCATCATTTCATTAACCTTGTCTAAACGACTCTCAATGGCGTGCGTAAATAATGGCTCAAAAAGTTTCATGAGAGGCATCAATCCACGATCTTCCAGCCATTTTTTCGTCGTTTGAACACGCTCTGGCTCTTGTGAATGCAACGCTCCGTCAAAACCAAAAAGACAGCCCGCGGCTATGATGACTATGATTATTTTTTGCATCGTTTTGTTTGGTAAGGATTAAACCATCCTTACATCAATACCAAAACGCCAATCGCAAAGAAAGATCGTTTCTCTAGAAAAGAGTAACTATATGTTGTTACAATTTTATCATACTACCCATTCTCAAGCTGCTTGCACAAAAGTAACCCAACTATTCACCATCTAAAAACGCCCCCATTCGCACACTATTACTCCTCATTTTAGCCACCTTCACATCTGCTCACTTATCTTATCACTTCCCCTGCGCTTTCATCAAAACCATGCGGCCCAGCATCTCGGTCTCGATCAGCGGCAGCGGCGGCTTGAATTCCGCGGCGATTTTTACCATGGCAAGATTCAGCGACTCGATTTCTGTCTGGCGGCCATGACGGATGTCCTGCAGGGTGGAGATAAGCACGCCATTGCCGCCGTGACTTATCTTCATCAGTTGCTGCATGATCTCCTGCAAGGTAAGTTCCGGCAGGATGCCCAGCTTATGGGTAAGTGTCAGGCATTCCTCTACAATTTCCTGCGCCAGCGCCGCTGCGCCAGCATCCCGCATGAAGATGCCATTGTCCACATCCAGCAGCGGGCAGATGGAGTTAAACACGGCATTCAGGATGGCCTTCTTCCAGATCAGGCGCTGAATGTTTGACTCTGCGTGGAACTGAAACTCAAGGCCCGGCTGATTCAGGGCCGCCACGCAGTCATCACGATCAGCCTCTGTGCCATGAATCACCCCGACGCCGCAGGAGGAGATAGGCCGAAACTTCACGGCGTGCTCACCTGTAGTCTGGCTGGTAACATATAACACACAGCGGTGTACTTCCTTAAAGCCTGCATTGAGGAATGGGGTTTCTACATTCACACCATTTTGCAGAATGACAATGGAGCCAACAAAGCCACGCGCCTTTAGTGCGGAAGCTATAACTTCATTGGCATACGACTTACACGTGATGACGGCGATGGCATGAGCGGCTTCTGAATGACCAAGACAAGCTGAGCAGGGAAACCATGGGAACCTCGATGTCCAGCATGGGGTCAGGTTCACGACCATGATCTATGCTCACCTTCACATGGCCTGATTTCACCTGGCTTTTACTGGTGCGAACCATCATGGCTTCACGCCCTGCGGCTGTTAAATACGCAGCAAGCGTCAGCCCCACGGCGCCACCGCCGAAGATATAGACAGGTCGCGATGGGGTGTGATGTACAGTTTGTGCTGGAGGCATGGGCTAGGTTACAATCTCACATTTCATGCAGGCTTTTGCTAGATACAGTCGCGCAGATTTATTGCTTGGACAGATGGCCGGAGTTCATATGCCTGCCCCCCTGTGTGCCGCCCGGCATTTTTCCCATTGCCTCAGTCACAAGTTTGCTCCATAACACATCCTATGCGTATGCACAGTCAAACGATTCCCGTCATCATGGTCATGGTCGTGATCGCCTGCACTCCTACCAGACGCAACGCCCTCTATGCACAAGAGCAGACGCCTACGCCGACACCAGAGCAGCAGCAGGCAGCGGCGGATGAAAACACGCCTGCTGATGCCGATGCGGATTCTGTGTCGGACATGGATCTGCTGCTGCCTGAGCACGCGAAGTTACTGGGTTCTGCGGAAAGTTACACCCGCAAGCAGGTCACGCCGCATCTACAGGATGCCGATGCTGAAGTGAAGAAAGCTGCACAGGAGATGCTCGCACTCATGGAAGCCACACGTAAAGCCATTCCCTCCAGGGATGAGCTGGCGGGTAAATGGAAGGTGCGCAGCCTGCAAGCCAATGACCTGGGTGCGTATGCGTACCCATACTTCCCCTGCGACCTGATTGCTGAAGGCCCCAAGGGACTGGTGCTGAATAAAGACAAAGGCTCACAACGTCGCGTAGGCCTGCTGATCCATGATGAAGCCACTGAAGATGCGGAGGCTGATGAATCCCTACCCCCCAGTCTGCTCTTTCTAGGCGGCAGTTATTACAGTGATGAACCGCCACGCGGTTACAGCGCGCTGATGGGGGATCCAGATACCGCCATGGGCACAGAACGCGACAGCGTGGGCTTTCTTTATGCCCTGTCCCCCACGCGGCTGATGCTGATCTTTGCGCCGCTGAATGCGCGCAGTGAGATATATGAGCTAATAAAATAAAGCATATAACATTGCGTAAACTCCTCCATCCCGTGAAAATGTGTCATGCATCACAGTGATAGCTTCCCACGCAATTTTTCACAGCCCCTTGCTGCTTTCAGCGTATTAGTCGCAGTCATGCTGACACTGAATCTTCCTGCTCAAGAGGCGGACAAACCGGATGACAAACCGTATCTGCGCATGTCAGCGGTGGTTAAGGAAGCGGGGCCTGATACCAGAGAGTTCTCCATGGTTTATGAAGGAGGCGAAACACAGTCTTATCATATTCTAAATACCGCGCTGATTACAGAGAAAGATATTGTTAAGGCCGAACCCCTTGAAAAACAGGACGCCTATATTATTCGGCTGACTTTCAATGAGGAGGGCGCAGAAAAATTTGCATTGACGACGCGCCAGCTCCTTGGCAAACAACTTGCCATTTTATTGAATGACAGGCTGATCATGGCTCCACGCATCAATGACGCTATAACCGGCGGAAAAGCAGAGATCAGCGGCAATTTCTCCAAAGAAGAGGTTGAAGAAATGATCAGACAAATCAACTCTAGATTGAAGCCGGGCGCAGATTGACAGGGTTTCAAACTCGCACCCCCTTTTTCTTATTGATACTACGTGGTGATTTTTAGATTATTTAAACGCGATTTACACTGTCGCAATGACGTCAGCTCCGCTTCACTTAAGGAACACTAAGATATGAATAACCTTCATCTCATAATAAAGTACGTCTCGGGCGCCCTTTTATTGCTTTTTCTCATATTCATTTTGTACATAGCCGCCTACAGATCGGCTGGCGTCACCATAGGCCCATCCGGGCTAAAGAGTGACAAGAGACTCGTTATATTAGGTGCCTCCATCCCCTACAATAACTTCACCAAAGAATGCTACCGCTGGATATTTTATCCTATAAGACAGCATGATAGTGCCAAGCTGCCTACGGATAGTCTTTCAGGAACCTTAACCTCTATGGATTCTGTTCGCAATACTATCGTGGTTAAGAGTCAATCCGCGAATTCAATTCAGCTACATGTTCCGCTTACAAGCAGAAGCCTGTACCACACTTATGCCCTTAAGGATGCCGTTGATGTCCAGTATAAATTGGAGCCCTCTGCCGATGAGCCTTTTTCTTACATCTTTGAATTGAGCTCCATCTCACTTTCAAGATAGATCTTACGATCTCATATTGTCTTTATGTACAGATGAACCTATATTCATTGAATGCCTTAAGTCTCGATGAACCCACAGCACAAGAAGGAACAGTTCTACAAGCACGAGCGACGCAACAACTACGGCCAAAATGCCAAGGCTTCGCTCAAGTGCATCCGCCGTCGCAAGAAGATGCAGGCGCGGGCTGCGCGGCGTCAGGGGAACCAGGTTCTTATCTCCTCGCTTCATGATCCAGATGCCATGTCTGACTCTGTGCTGCTTCCGATTTCATACCTCCAACCCGTCTCCTATATATCGTGGAGCAAGGCCGCTGATGAGCCATTGGGAAAACATCTGGCGCATCGTCTTAATCATGCAATCACGAAAGCGGTGCTCAAGTATCAATCTGCCATACCGGACTTGCTGCCCCTTTTTCTAACACGTCTTTCTACGGTCCTTCATGAGCATGATCTAAATCGATACCAGCATACCCTGACTGTGGGAATCGGCCAGGCAAAAGCATATCAGCTACCCCTGAACATAGCCAGAGAAGCATGGCGCATACTGCGAGGAATTCTAGCCGAAAACGGAATTGAGCCGCTGGCGAGAAGGCGCACCAAACTCCCCGAGCCTGAGTAACCTGCGCCAGGCGATGAAGAAGCCATCGCGCAACCGAAATACATTCTGACAACAAAAGCCAGCATACCTCTGCCAGACATGAGCGGTCTTTTTTCTTTTCTTGGAACAGGCATCGTTCTGATCGTAGTTGGCCTGGGATTAGCACTGGCCATCATGTTCGGGATTGGCGCGACGCTCAAGAAGGATCAGCCTCCGCCATTCCTTCATCACCTCTTTGCAGCGGGGGCGGTGCTGTTGCTTTTGAGCAGTATCGCAGCGGCGGCCTATACTGTGTATTTTCTGCGCAATAGCAACATAGCCACAGCAACGGTGACAGATATTAAGGAAAGGCATGATGATGATGGTAACATCAGCCACTTGATGACTTATGAATTTCCCGATGAATCGGGAAAAATCTATCACGGGCAAACATCTATTGCCTCCAATGCCGGTTATGGGTTGGGAGATACACTGGCCGTCCGTTACCTGAAGAGTTACCCGCCGACCTCGCGTATTGATAATGCTGTTAACCACTGGGATCTGACTGGCATCGCGGCTTTCATCGCCTTCGTGCTGGGGCTGTGTTCATGGATTTACAGATGGTGGCACAGAAAGGAACTACCTGCCGCATGATTGACAAGAAACACGTATCAACCCTAGCATGCTTCATGAAAATTCTACGTGCCCTGTTCGCTTTTTTCATGCTAGCCGCTTTGCCCATACTTATGGTGGTGGCATGGGGTTCAGTTTTTGATAGTGAGGGTGGCGAGCCATTTTCAACGACTGTGTTTTTCCTGATTTTTTCAGTTCCCATGGCGTTTCTCTTCGGTGCATTCTTCTTGCGAACTTACCTTGCCAGATCTGCGTTTAAGCTCGCCGTCATTCTATTGAATTTTGGGTTATTACTTTTCAATATTGTCGCTGTCATAAAGAACCGGCACGATAATCGGGAAAAACAAATCAGACACCAGAAGGAGGCAGTTCAATCTCTATCATCAGAAACCATGTGGAATAAGTCTGCTATTCCGGCGGCAAAATCGAACCACTGACGCGCTTTCATCCGATGCATTACGTGACTGCCTTGTGTGAGGTTTAGCCAGGTTGTGTGATGTTATGATGAGAATAGAAGACTACGGATTTATTGGCGATATGGAGACCGGGGCCCTGGTGGGCGTGAATGGCTCCATGGACTGGTTGTGCATGCCGCGCTTTGATTCGGCGGCGATCTTTGCCGCGCTGCTGGGAGATGAAAATCATGGACGCTGGAAGATTGCGCCACAGGACGCGAATGAAGCATCCTATTCATCCCGACAGCGCTACTGGCCTGATACGCTGATTCTGGAGACGGAGTTCACCACGCCTGCGGGCAGGGCGCGGGTGATTGACTTTATGCCGCCGCGCGGTGATCTGCCGGATGTGGTGCGTATTGTTGAAGGGCTGGAGGGCGAGGTAGCATTCCGCTCGGCGTTATCCATCCGCCCTGGATATGGCAAGATCATGCCATGGGTGCGCAAGAGCAATGGCGGCATAACAGCCATCGCCGGGCCGGATGCGCTTCATCTCAGCAGTGATGTGGAAACGCATGGCGAAGATTTTAACACCATCGCGGAGTTCTCTGTAAAACCTGGGCAGCGAGTCGGTTTTACCTTGCAGTGGCATCCCTCCCATGAAAAGCCGCGGCATCATCCCACCCCTGAGAATAACTTAAAGGAGACGGAGGATTTCTGGCATAAGTGGTGTGCGCACAGCACTTATGAAGGCCCATGGCGCGAGCAGGTGATGCGTTCACTTATCACGCTGAAGGCGCTGACTTATAAACCTACAGGCGGCGTGGTGGCGGCGCTGACGACTTCATTGCCAGAGCAGATCGGCGGGGTGCGTAACTGGGACTACCGCTACTGCTGGATTCGTGACGCCACCTTTACCCTCATGGGATTTATGGGCGCGGGTTATACCAGGGAGGCTGCAAGCTGGCGTGACTGGCTGCTGCGCGCAGTGGCAGGCAATGCTGCGCAAATGCAGATCATGTATGGCGTGGCGGGCGAGCGGTCTTTGGTAGAGATGGAACTGCCCTGGCTGCCGGGTTATGAGAAATCCCAACCGGTGCGCACGGGCAATGCCGCCAGCACGCAGTTTCAACTGGATGTGTACGGCGAGCTGATGGATGCGATGCATCAGGCGCGGCTGGTGGAGATAAATCCTGATCCGTATAGCTGGCGCATGCAGCATGCCCTGCTGGAGTATCTGGAAAGCGCCTGGCAGCAGCCGGATGAGGGCATCTGGGAGGTGCGCGGCCCGCGGCAGCATTTTACCCATTCCAAGGTCATGGCCTGGGTGGCGTTTGATCGCGCGGTGAAGTCCATTGAAGCCTTTAAGCTGGAGGGTCCGCTGGATCGCTGGAAGGCGCAGCGCGATGCTCTGCATGCGGAAATCTGTGCAAAAGGTTATAACTCAAAGATGGGTGCATTTACACAATACTATGGCTCTGACCAACTGGATGCGAGCCTGCTGATGTTACCGCTGGTGGGCTTTCTGCCAGCCACTGATGCACGAGTTATTGGCACGGTGCAGGCGATTGAAAAGCACTTATGCGTGGATGGCTTTGTGCTGCGCTATCATACTGATGCCTGTGCGGATGGCCTGCCTGAAGGCGAGGGCACGTTTCTGCCCTGCTCCTTCTGGCTGGTGGATAACTATGTGCTAATGAAGCGCTATGATGATGCACGCTGCCTGTTTGAAAAACTGCTGACCATCGGATCACCGCTCGGCTTGTTTGCGGAAGAGTATGACCCGCGTGGCAAGCGGCTGCTGGGAAACTATCCGCAGGCCTTTACCCATGTGGGCCTGGTGAATTCTGCGCTGAATCTGGCCGGGGTGCATCCTCCGTGTGAAGAACGTGGGAAGTGTTGAAGTATTGGCTTCTCCGAAGGGGCGCGCCGTGATCGAGAAGCATCCTCTGGGTGGAGGAACGATCAGGACAGGATTAACAGGATTACTCTAACGACGGGTCGTGGGATGGGACTGGGGAAACCACAGATGAACAAGGATATACACAGATGGGATAGATTGAGGGAAAGACTTGGGTATTGCGATGTGGACTCGCGCCGCCTCCGGGGGCGCTGTGTTTTTGTTTGAATGTTATCCGGTGGTTCCCGTTCTTATGCTTCGGCCTTCACACACCGGCTATGATACTTGCGTGCCTCCGGCACGGATGAGTGGACTATCCTGCCGTTTATAACTAGGGTGAAAAGTCTCTACTCTAACATCCCACTTCACCGCCCCGACCCTGAAGGGGTCGAGGAGATTAGCCAGGGGTAGAGCATAGCGACACCCCTGGTTGTGGGGGAACAGTCTGCCACTCTGAAGGAGTGGTGGAAGCGTTTAAAACACCGAGGGCGTTGCCATATTTCCAGCACGCCCTTCAGGGTGCCATGTCTTTTCAACATCTACCGGAGGTATCGGTCACTAAAGTTCCCTCAACCACGCGGCTACTATCCAGCATGCCTTCAGCATGCGAATGAGGTTATAGAAGCGGCACGCTCGGTGTGAGGCAAGCTGCGGTGTGAGGCAAGCTGCGGTGTGAGGCAAGCTGCGGTGTGAGGCAAGCTGCGGTGTGAGGCAAGCTGCGGTGTGAGGCAAGCTGCGGTGTGAGGCAAGCTGCG
>Ga0182737_1002106_pt1 | contig 17149 bp, 11 predicted proteins | sample eDN5th30CBELigOP_FD_128878 | JGI IMG/M metagenome (GOLD analysis project Ga0182737, IMG submission 128878) | Enriched Organic Plus compost microbial communities from Emeryville, California, USA - eDNA 5th pass 30_C BE-Lig OP (version 2) (version 2) ...
CCCTCGGCGGCGGCGGTGCGCTCCGAGGAGATCGTCGAGCCGAGGAAGACGCCGTGCGCCCAGTCGGTGGCCTCGACGACCAGCGGGACGTTCGTGGCCCGGCGACCGCCGAAGAGGATCGCGTCCAGCGGCACGCCCTCCGGCGCGTCCCAGTCGTCGGCGATCTGCGGGCACTGCGCGGCCGCGACGGTGAAGCGCGAGTTCGGGTGGGCGGCGGGACGGCCGCAGTCGGGCGTCCAGGGGTTGCCCTCCCAGTCGATGAGCTCGGCCGGCGCCTCGTCGGTCAGTCCCTCCCACCAGACGTCACCGTCCGGGCGGAGCGCGACGTTGGTGAAGATCGTGTTGCCCCACAGCGTCTCGACCGCGGTGACGTTGGTGGACTCGCCGGTGCCGGGTGCGACGCCGAAGAAGCCGGCCTCCGGGTTGATGGCCCACAGGCGCCCGTCCTCGCCGGGACGCAGCCACGCGATGTCGTCGCCGAGGGTCTCGACCCGCCAGCCCGGGATGGTCGGGCGCAGCATCGCGAGGTTGGTCTTGCCGCACGCCGACGGGAACGCCGCGGCGACGTGGTACTTCTTGCCCTCGGGGCTGATGACGCGGATGAGCAGCATGTGCTCGGCGAGCCAGCCCTCGTTGCGGCCGATGACCGAGGCGATGCGCAGCGCGAAGCACTTCTTGGCCAGGATCGCGTTGCCGCCGTAGCCGGAGCCGTACGACCACACCTCGAGGGTCTCGGGGTAGTGGACGATGTACTTCTCGTCGTTGCACGGCCAGGGCACGTCCTGCTGTCCCGGCTCGAGCGGGGCGCCGACCGAGTGGACGGTCTTGACCCACGGGGCGCCGTCGGCGATCTGGCGCAGCACGCCCTCGCCGACGCGGGTCATGATCTCGATCGAGACGACGGAGTAGGCGGAGTCGGTGATCTGCACGCCGATGTGCGAGAGCGGACCGCCGATCGCGCCCATCGAGAACGGCACGACGTACATCGTGCGGCCGCGCATGGAGCCGGCGAAGACACCGTTGAGAGTCCGGCGGATCTCGGCCGGGGCGACCCAGTTGTTGGTCGGGCCGGCGTCCTCCTCCTTCTCCGAGGCGATGAAGGTGCGCGCCTCGGTGCGGGCGACGTCGCTCGGGTGCGAACGGGCGAGGTACGAGCCGGGCCGCCACTCGGGGTTCAGCTTGATGAGCTTGCCCTCGTCCACCATCTCGCGCAGCAGCGCCTCGTTCTCGGCGCGGGAGCCGTCGACCCAGTGGATGCGGTCGGGCTGGGTGAGCGCGGCGATCTCGTCGACCCACGCGAACAGTTCGGCCATGCCGGGACCTTCGACGGTCGGCTTGGCACCATAGTTCGCAGGAGCCGTCCGGACGGGGCCGGTGGAGGTCCGCGTGAAGGTGTCAGCGAGAGCCATGAGGTCGCTCCTTGTCAGTGAATCAACGATCAGAACAGAAGTTCCCTCCCACTATCCGGCGATTCACCCCGTCCTTTCTCACTGATCGCGTCGAAAGTCCTGCGAATCTTTCGCTATGATCAAGGAATGCCGCACGGGACGATCGAACTCACGACGCTGGGACACCGCATCCGTCATTTCCGCGTCGCGAACGGGATGACCCTGGACGAGCTCGGCGCGAAGGTGGGCGTGGCCGGCAGTCACCTCAGCCTCATCGAGAACGGCAAGCGCGAGCCGAAGCTGTCACTGCTGCAGGAGATCGCGGCGGCCACCGGGATCGAACTGTCGCAGCTGCTCTCCTCCGAGCCGCCGAACCGGCGCGCGGCGCTGGAGATCGAGCTCGAGCGCGCCCAGTCGGGGCAGGTGTTCCGGCGGCTCGGCATCCCGCCGGTGAAGATCACGAAGGGCCTGAGCGACGAGACGATCGAGTCGATCCTCGGCTTGCACCGCGAGCTGCAGCGGCGCGAGCGCGAGGCGATCGCCACGCCGGAGGAGGCACGCCGCGCGAACACCGAGCTGCGCCTGCGCATGCGCGAGTGCGACAACTACCTGCCCGAGATCGAGAAGCTCGCGGAGAAGCAGCTGAAGGCCGCCGGGCACACCACCGGCGCGCTCACCCACCGCACCGTGAGCATCATGGCCGCCAAGCTCGGCTTCGAGCTCATCTACGTCAACGACCTCCCCCGGTCCACGCGCTCGATCACCGACCTCGAGAACGGCCGCATCTACCTGCCGCCGGCCTCCATCCCCGGCGGGCACGGGCTGCGCTCGATGGCGCTGCAGGCCATGGCGCACCGGCTGCTCGGCCACCAGCCGCCGAAGGACTACGCGGAGTTCCTGCAGCAGCGGCTGGAGATCAACTACTACGCCGCGTGCTGCCTCATGCCGGAGACGAACGCCGTCGCCTTCCTCTCGCAGGCCAAGCGGGACCGCGACCTCGCGGTCGAGGACTTCCGCGACGCCTTCGGCGTGACCCACGAGGCGGCGGGCATGCGGATGACGAACCTCCTCACCCGCCACCTCGACATCCCGCTGCACTTCCTGCGTGTCGACGGCACGGGCGCGATCTCCCGCGTCTACGAGAACGACGAGCTGCCGCTGCCGATGGACGTCACCGGCGCGGTCGAAGGGCAGGTCGTCTGTCGCTGGTTCTCGGCGCGCGCCGCGTTCGAGGAGCAGAACCGCACCACGGAGCACTACCAGTACACCGACACCCCATCGGGGACGTTCTGGTGCTCGACCCAGACCGGCACGACCTCGGACGGCGAGTTCTCGATCACCGTGGGTGTGCCCTTCGACGATGCGAAGTGGTTCCGCGGCCGCGAGACGCAGAAGCGGGCGACCTCGACCTGCCCGGACGAGTCGTGCTGCAAGCGTCCCTCCGGCGACGCGGCCGCGCGCTGGGCCGGGAAGTCATGGCCGAGCGCCCGCGTGCACATGCAGATGTTCTCGCCGCTGCCGAGCGGCGCCTTCCCCGGCGTCGACGACAACGAGGTGTACGCCTTCCTCGACCGGCACGCGAACAGCTGACCGACGCGCCCGCCGGCCACGCCGAACCCGCTTCGGTCGCGCCGAACGGCGGGTGCTCGGGGGCCGGACTCACCATTCGGCGCGACCGAACACTCAGGATGCGGCGGGCACGGATGAGGTGGGCACGGCCGCGGCGGGGGTGCCCACGGCCCACAGCGGCTGCGGGAGCACGTCGTCCAGTTCCCACACGCCGATCCAGCGCTGCTTGAACAGCACCGGATTGTGGCTGGAGACGGTGCGGGCGTTCCGCCAGTGCCGGTCCAGTCCCGCCTCGCGCGAGGTGGCCGAGGCGCCGAGCGCGTCGAACAGCTGCGAGGTCAGCCGCTGCACCTCCGCGGTGGCGAACGACTGCGCCTGCGCGGCCCGGATCTCGGCGTGCCCGGCGGTCTCCCGGGCCCGGGCGGCCGTCACCTCGCCCGGGTCGTCGCGGACGGCGATCGCCGCGCGGTACGCCCCCTCGACCGCATCCGCCACCGCCAGCACGGTCGATTCGACGGCGAAGGCGGATGCGGACAGCTCGCCGATGAGCGCCTGGATCTGCGGATCCTCGCGCGCCCGGTCGGCCGAGCCGTGGCTGTAGACGCGGGTGCGGGCGCGGACCGCGGCGGCCGCGTCGCGGACCGCGGCGAACGCGATCCCGGCGAGCACCGCCAGCAGTACGAGCTGGTAGAGGGCGGTCTGGTACCCGAAGCGCTCGGCCACCGGCAGCACGTCGCCCGGGTCGACGACGGCGCCGTCGAACACGATCGTGCCGGTGCCGGTGAGGCGCTGGCCGAACCCGTCCCAGTCGTCGGCGACGTGCACGCCCGGCTGGTCCAGCCGTACGAGGGCGGCGACGTCGACCCCGTCGGCGAGTCGGTGGGCGACCGTGTCGGTCCACTCCGCGAAGATGCTGCCGGTCGTGTAGTACTTGCGGCCGGTGATCCGCAGCGTCCCGTCGGCGTCCTCGTGCAGTTCGGTCGAGGCGCGTGCGGTGGTCGACCCGCTCGCCTCGCTCCACGCGTTCCCGGCGATGTCGCCGAGCGCGATGCGGTCCAGCCACCGCTCCGCGAACGCGGCGTCGGTCGTGGTCAGGGCCTGCTCCACCAGCGCGATGTGCCCGCGGAGGATCTGCGGCACGTTCGCGTCGGCCTCGGCGACCGCGATGAGCAGGCGCGTGAAGGTGCGCCAGTCCAGGCCGAGGCCGCCGAGCGCCCGCGGGAGGCGGGCCCGGCTGAGCCCGGCCCGCCGGAGCGCCGCGACCTCCGCGGCGGGCAGTTCGCGGTCGCGGTCCCGGGACGGGGCGCCCGCCGCGATGCGGTCGAGGACGGGGCGGAAAGCGTCGACGAGCTCGGCGGGAAGCCCCGCCCAGCGCGCGTCGTCGGTGCGTGTCATGGGGTCCTCGCTCAGGTGTAGAGGCTGATCGGCTGGACCTCGCCGGTGAGGAAGTTCGCACCGACCTCCAGCTTCTTGTAGTCGACCGGGTCGTGCAGCGAGTGGGTGCGCACGTTCCGCCAGTGCAGGTCGAGCCCGACCCGGGCGGCGGTGGAGCTGGAACCGGTCGCCTCGAACACCCGGTTCGCGACGTCGACCGCGGTGTCGCTGGCGACGACCTTCAGCTGCGCGACCTGGATCGCCAGTTCGGCGCGGTCGCCGGCGGTCACCGCGTCGCCCTTCCCGATCACCCGGTCGAACGCCCGGTCCACCCGGTCGGCGAGCGCCTCGACCGCGACGACCCGCGAGACGAGTTCGCCGTACAGGCGGCGGACGAACGGATCCTCCCGGTAGGTGTCGGCGCCGCTGAGGAACCAGCTGTTCGGGCGGGCGTTGGTGAGCGTCCTGGCCTGCGCCAGCGCGCCCTGCGCGATGCCGAGGTAGAGGTTGCCGAACACGAGCTGGATCGCCGGGGTGACCAGGCTCTGCACCGGGTCGTCGGTGCCGTAGCCGAGCACCTGGTCCGGGGCGACACGGACGTCGTGGTAGCGGACGGTGTTGCTCGCCGAGAGGCGCTGCCCCAGGTTGTCCCAGTCGTCGACGAGCTCGACGCCGGGGTGCCCGTACGGCAGCACGAGGTAGGCGAGCTCGCCGTCGTGCGCACCGCCGGCGACGACGGCGTTCACGAGGAGCGCCTGCCCGACGCCGGAGCCGGTGGAGAAGCGCTTGAACCCGTTCAGGCGGAGCCCCTCCGGCCCGTCGGAGAGCACGAGGTTCGGGTCGACCGGGTTGACCGAGTCGCCCCACACCCACCGCCCCTCGACCGTGGCGCGGAACCAGCGCTCCCGTTCGGATGCCGGGGCCACGAGCGCGATGTTCGATTCGTTGACGTAGTGGTAGCCGAGCAGCTGCGCGATGGACGCGTCGGTGCGGGCGATCGTGCGGACGGCGCGGAACGCCGCCTCCCAGTGGGCTCCGCCACCGCCGTACTCGGCCGGGTCGAGGAGGGTCACGAGGCCCGAATCCTGCAGCAGCCGCACTTCGGCGAACGGCTGTTCGTTGCGGCGGTCCCGGGCCAGCGCGTCCTCGCCGAGCGTCTCGGCGACGCGTTCGGCGACCTCGTCCCAGTGGGCGAGTTCCTCGTCGGTGGCGGTGCCCGCGAAGTGGGTCCGGGTGGAGATGTCGATCGTGGTCATGGGGTGCTCCGGGTGTGGTCAGGCGGGGATGAGGGATGCGGTGCCGTCGGCGGCGCTGCGGGCGCCGGCGTAGGCGCCGCGGTAGGCGTGGGCGGGGTGCCAGTCGGGGACGACGGCGCTGCCGGAGAGGCGTTCGCGGAGGGTGGTGCCCTCATAGCGGTCCCAGACGCGGCCCCGGCGACGCAGCTCCGGGACGAGCAGGTCGACGATGTCCGCGAACGTGCCGGGGGTGATGACGTAGGCGAGGTTGAACCCGTCGACGCCGCCGACCTCGACCCAGCGCTCGAGCTCGTCCGCCGCGGTCCGCGGGCTGCCGACGATGACCGGACCGATGCCGCCGATGCCGACGTACTCGGCGATGTCGCGCGGGGTCCAGCGGCGGGTCGGGTCGGCCCTGGTGAAGATCGACAGCGCCGAGCGGGCCGCATCCGTGTCGACGTATTCGAGGGGCTCGTCCGGGTCGAGGGCGGACAGGTCGATGCCGGACCACCCGCCGTAGAGCGCGAGCGCGCCCTCGACCGACACGTAGCGGCGGTAGTCCTCGTACTTCGCCCGGGCGGCCGCGTCGGTCTCGGCGACGATGACGGTCGCGAGGGTGAGGATCTTCACCGAGTCGCGGGGGCGGCCGATCGCCTCGGCCTTGTCGCGGATCGCGTCGGTGGTGCGACGGGTGAGCTCGGGGACGAGGCCGTTGATGAAGACGGCCTCGCCGTGCCGGGCGGCGAACTCCTGCCCCCGGGGCGATGCACCGGCCTGGAAGATGACGGGGGTGCGCTGCGGGGAGGGCTCGGAGAGGTGGATGCCGGGCACCGTGAAGTGCTCGCCGCGGTGGTCGATCGGGTGGACCAGCTCGGGGTCGGTGAACACGCCCGCCTCCCGGTCGCGCCGCACCGCGCCCTCCTCCCACGACCCCTCCCACAGCTTGTAGGTCACCTCGAGGAACTCGTCGGCGATGCCGTAGCGGTCGTCGTGCGCGATCTGATCGCCGAGCCCGAGGTTGCGGGCGGCGCTCGCGAGGTAGGAGGTGACGACGTTCCAGCCCACCCGCCCGCCGGTGAAGTGGTCGAGGGTCGAGAGGGTGCGTGCCAGGGTGTACGGCTGCGAGTACGTCGAGGCGATCGTCACCCCGAAGCCGAGGTGCTCGGTCGCGGCGGCCATCGCGGGGATCTGCAGCAGCGGGTCGCCGACCGGGATCTGCGCGGCGTCGCGGAGCGCCGGGGCGGCCGAGTCGCGGTACACGTCGTAGACCCCGACCACGTCCGCGAGGAACAGGGCGTCGAACGTGCCGCGCTCGAGCAGCCGGGCCAGCTCGATCCAGTAGCCGAGCGTGTGGTACTCGTCGGCGCGGTTCTGCGGGTGGCGCCACAGGCCGGGCGCCTGATGCGTCACACAGCTCATGTCGAACGCGTTCAGGATGATGCGCGATGCCATTGCGGTCCCTTCCTGCGCCGGGCGGCGCGAGCCGGAAACGTATCGCGCCGCCCGGGGCCCGGTCGCGGCCGGTCGACACACGCCGTCACCCGGTGACGAACTGTGACACCGGGTGAACGCGGGTGACACACACGGATGCGGCCGCGCGCCGCCGATCCGCACACTGGCCGTCCGCCGCGCCCTGCGGCCCCATGCACCCGCACCCGAGAGGCACCCCGACATGACCGCATCCACCCATCCCCGGCGCCGCCGGGCGCTGACCGCCGCCGGCGCGGTCGCCGTCTCCGCACTCGCTCTCGTCGCCTGCGCCGGCGGGAGCGCCGAGGCGGGCGCCGGCGGCGAATCGCTGACCGTGCTGCTCATCACCTCGCACCAGGGGGCGGCGGAGCAGCTCGCCGCCGACTACGAGGAGCTCACCGGCGTCGAGATCGACACCGTGATCGTCCCCTACGACGAAATCGGCAACACGCTCGCGCTGGACCAGCAGTCCGGCGCGAACACGATCGACGTCGCCGCGCCCTGGTACGTGTCGATCGGCGACCTCGCCGCATCCGGCGCGATCCAGGACCTCACCGAGTGGATCGAGGAGACCCCCGACCTGGATGTGGACGACTTCATCCCGTCCATCTACGACGCCTACACGCTGTACGACGGGAAACGGTGGGGGCTGCCGTTCGACGGCGACACGCACGTGCTCTTCTCGAACACCGAGATCCTCGAACGCAACGGCATCACCGCGCCGCCCGCGACCTGGGACGAATACCTCGAGCAGTCCGCGCTCATCACCGCGAACGAGGGCGCGAACGGGGTCTACGGCAACGTGGTCTTCGGTCAGAAGTCGCCGCTCATCCTCGGCGCGAGCTTCGCGAACCGCCTCGCCGGCTTCGGCGGATCGTTCGTCGACGAGGACGGCAAGCCCGTCATCGACTCCCCCGAGGCGATCGCCGCCGCGCAGTCGCTGGCCGACGCGCTCGGCTCCGCCTACCCGACCCCTGCCGAGACGGCCTTCGGCGAGGGCAACTCCGCCTGGTACGCCGGCAACGCCGCGTTCATCGAGAACTGGACCGACCTCGGTGTCGGCTCGCAGCTCAACCCGGACTCGGCGGTGAAGGACGAATGGGCGGTCTCGCTGCTGCCGGTCGGTGGCGACAACACGCAGCCGCGCGCCTCCCTCGTCGCCGGGTTCACCTGGGTCGTCGCGGCGAACACCGACAAGACCGACCTGGCGCGGGACTTCATCGCGTGGGCCGCGTCCAGCGAGGTCAACGAACGCCTCCTGGTCGCCGACCCGCAGACCGGCATCGACCCGAACCGCATCTCGTCGCTGGAGAGCGCGGCCTACGGCGAGACGTACCCGGAACTGCAGCGCGTGAACCGTGCGACGCTCGACGGCGCCCTCGCCTGGCCCACCGGGAAGAACGCGACCCAGGCCGCCGAGATCCTCACCGACGAGCTGGCCAAGCTCGTCGCCGGAGAGGTGACCGCGGCCGAGGCCCTGAGCGCCGTGCAGGCCGAATGGGAGCGGCTCCTTGGCTGAGATCGCCCTGTCCCGGCCGCTCGCCGCGGCCACCGTGCGCCCGCGCCGTCCCGCCCCGGGGCCGGCGTGGGCGCACCGCCTGTTCGTCGCCCCGAGCGTGCTCGCCCTCCTCGTGCTCGGGCTCTACCCGCTGCTGTTCATCGTCGCCGCGGCGTTCACCGAGTCCTCGCTGGGCAAGCCGTTCCAGGCGTTCGCCGGGCTCGAGACCTTCGAGTCGGTGCTCGCCGACGCCGACATCACCGCATCCCTGTGGCGCTCTGTCGCCTATGCGCTCGGGGTGTCGGCGGCGAGCCTCGTGCTCGGGGTCGCCGCCGCCCTCGCGCTCCAGGGTGCGGTGCGGTCCGGATCGATCGTGCGGACCCTGCTCCTCCTGCCCCTCATCACCCCGCCGGTCATCGTCGGCACCCTGTGGAAGCTCGTCTACAACCCGGGCGGCGGGCTGCTGGCCACCGTGCTCGGCGCGGCCGGCGTGCCGCGGGAGACGATCGCCCCGCTGTCCTCGACCGCGTGGGCGCTGCCCGGCGTCGCGCTCGCGGACGTGTGGGAGTGGACCCCGCTCATCGCGCTGCTCGTGTTCACCGCGCTGCTGTCGCAGGACGCCGCCGTGCTGGAGGCCGCGCGCCTGGACGGCGCCCACGGCTGGCGGCTGTTCCGCTCGATCACCCTCCCGGCGATCGGCGGCGTCGTCGCCGCCGCCTTCTTCATCCGGCTGGTGCTCGCCTTCAAGGTCTTCGACCTCGTGTTCATGATGACCTCGGGCGGTCCCGGGCAGGCGACCACCACCACGTCCTACGTCATCTACCAGGCGGCGCTCCGGGAGTTCGACGTCGGGAAGGCGGCCGTGGTGACCTTGCTGCTCGCAGTCGTCGTCACCGTCGTCACGGTCCCCGTCGTCGCCGTCACCAGGAAGCTGCAGTCGAACCATGGCTGACCCCGCCCGCATCCCCCGCCGCCGCCTCGACCACCGGCACCTGCTCGCCACCGCCGTGCTCACGGTGCTGCTGCTGTTCTTCACCGTGCCGCTGCTGTATCTGCTGTCGGTCTCCCTCATGGGCCGGAACGAGACCGGGCAGGGGGTGCTCCTGCCCGCGGTGCCGCAGTGGTCGAACTGGGTCGACGTGCTCACCGGATCCGACCTGCTGCGCGGCATCGGCAATTCGCTCATCGCAGCGGCCGGCGGCAGCGTCCTCACCCTCGCCCTGTCGTTGCCCGCGGCGTGGGCGATCACCCGGTACCGCACGGGCGGGCGGACCCTCGCCGGGACGATCATGAGTCCGTGGCTGCTGCCGCCGATCGTCGCGGTGGTGCCGCTGTTCGCCCTGCTGCGCGTGCTCGGGCTGCACAACACGCTCCTCGGGCTGACCCTGCTCTATGCGCTCGTGAACATCCCGGTGGCGATCTGGCTGCTGGAGGGGTTCCTCCGCAAGCTCCCGATCGAGGTCGAGGAGGCCGCCCGCATCGACGGTGCGGGCTCGGTCCGCGTGCTCGGCTCGGTCGTCGCGCCGCTCGTCTCCCCCGCCCTGGTCGCGATCGGGATCATCATCGCCGTGCTGAACTACAACGAGTTCCTGCTGGCGACCTTCCTCACCCAGAGCCCGGACGCCCAGACCCTGCCGGTCGTGCTGTCGATGTTCTACGGCGAGCGCACCCCGCACTACGGCAAGATCGCGGCCGCGTCGGTCATCGGGGTGCTGCCGGTGTTCGCGGTGGCGGTGCTGCTGCAGCGCAAGCTCGTCGGCGGACTCACGAACGGGGCGGTGCGCTGACCCCGGTCGGGGCGGATGCGACGGGTCCGTCCGCCGTCGGTGCGCTGCGGGCCGGACCGTCCGGACCGAGGCGCAGCCACGCGGCCACGTAGACGATGAGCCCGACGACGAGGCCGGCGATGACCCACAGCACGATGAGGTAGTCGACCCAGGAGCCGATCGGCGGGTTGCCCGGCAGGAAGTTCCGCAGCGGGATCGTGGCGAACAGCATCGCACCGATCCAGCTCATCAGGGTGGCCTCCACCTTGCGGCGCCCGCGGTACACCGAGATCGACACGGTGAGCACGAGGACCGGCATGACGACCATGAGTGAGAGCAGCACGATGCCGAACGCGACGGTCGAGCCGGACCGCGTCGCCGTGAACGCCACCGCGTCGACCTCGTCGTCGACCGGGAGCCCGGTGGCGACGATGTTCCACCCGGTGACGGACCCGTCCCCGACGAGCAGCGTCGGCACCGCCTCGGCGTCGCCGTCGCCGTCCGCGTCCACCCCGACGGCGATCGCCACGGGCGCCAGGGTGTACCGGTCGAAGGGCCACTCCTCGATCGACCCCTCCGTGGCGAGCGTCACCTCCGTGGGCGCCAGCACCTGCCCCGCCTCGAACTCGAACGTGCGGGTGCCGTCGGGCGCGTTGACGAGGACCACGAAGTCCCGCCCCGCCGTCAGCGCCTCGTCGTCCCCCGCGAGGGGCCCGGTCGGCAGCGGCAGCAGGGAGAAGGTCATCCGGTCGGCGGCGGCATCCACGCGTTCCGGCGTGATCCGCACCACCGCGGTCGTCGGGCCGGTCTCGCCCGGATCGGTGATCTCGACCTGCCCGCTGTTGGCGTAGAGGATCACGACGGTCGCGTACAGCACCACCACGAAGGCGATGATCCCGGCGACGGACAGACGCCGACGACGGATGCCGCGGCCCGGTGTCGTGCTCACGCCGTCAGTGTGGCAGATCACCCGCGCAGCCCGCGAACACGCGGACACGCCGCGCACCGGAAGGATCGGTGCGCGGCGTGTCGAGGTCGCGGAGCCCCGCGGCCGGTCGGCTCAGTTGAACGGGTTCGGCGTGAGCGTGTACTTCGTCTGCAGGTACTCGTGGATGCCCTCGGCGCCGCCCTCGCGGCCGAGGCCGGAGAGCTTCCAGCCGCCGAAGGGGGCCGCGGCGTTGGAGACGACGCCGACGTTCAGGCCCATCATGCCGGTCTCCAGACGCTCGATCATGCGCTGCCCGCGGGCGAGGTTCTCGGTGTAGACGTACGAGACCAGGCCGTACTCGGTGGAGTTGGCGAGCTCGACGGCCTCGTCCTCGGTGTCGAAGGGGATGATCGCCAGCACCGGGCCGAAGATCTCCTCGCGCAGGATCTCGCTGCCGGCCGGGACGTCGGAGATGACGGTCGGCTCGAAGAAGCTGCCCGGACCGTCGATCGGCTTGCCGCCCGCGCGGAGCGTGGCGCCGCGGCCGAGCGCGTCGTCGACGAGTTCCTTGGCCTTGGCGACCGCACGGTCGTCGATGAGGGCACCGATCTGCACGCCCTCCTCGGTGCCGCGGCCGATGGTGAAGCCGTTCACGCGCTCGGTGACGCGGCGGGCGAACTCCTCGGCGACCGAACGGTGCACGATGAAGCGGTTCGCCGCGGTGCACGCCTGGCCGATGTTGCGGAACTTCGCGGCGATCGCGCCCTCGACGGCCTTGTCCAGGTCGCCGTCCTCGAAGACCACGAACGGCGCGTTGCCGCCGAGCTCCATCGAGGTGCGCAGCACGCCGTCGGCGGCCTGCTTCAGCAGCGCCTGGCCGACCGGGGTGGAGCCGGTGAAGGAGAGCTTGCGCAGGCGCGGGTCGCGGATGATCGCCTCGGAGACCGGGCCGGTCTGCTTCGTGGTGATGACGTTGACGACGCCCTCCGGGAGCCCCGCGTCCTGCAGGAGCTTGACGAAGTAGAGGGTCGTCAGCGGCGTGAGGGTCGCGGGCTTGACGACGACCGTGCAGCCGGCGGCGAGCGCCGGGGCGATCTTGCGGGTGGCCATGGCCAGCGGGAAGTTCCACGGGGTGATGAGGAAGCAGGGGCCGACCGGGTGCTGGGTCACGATCATGCGGCCGGTGTTCTCCGGATTCGCGCCGTAGCGGCCCTGCACGTGCGCGGCCTCCTCGCTGAACCAACGGAGGAACTCGCCGCCGTAGACCACCTCGCCGCGCGCCTCGGCGATCGGCTTGCCCATCTCGATCGACATGAGGAGCGCGAACTCCTCCTTGCGCTCCTGCAGCAGGTCGAAGGCGCGGCGCAGCAGCTCGGCGCGCTCGCGGACCGGGGTCGCGGCCCACGACGGGAACGCGTCCGCCGCGGCGTCCATCGCCGCCTTGCCGTCGGCGACCGTCGCGCTCGCGATCGTCTTGATCGTCTCGCCGGTCGCGGGGTCCTGCACGGTCAGCGTCGCGCCGTCCTCGGCGGCACGCCACTGCCCGCCGATGAACAGGCCCTCGGGCACGGTTGCCAGCAGCTCGCTCTCGCGGTTGTCAGTCACTGGGACTCCCTCGTCGTCACGGGATGCAGCCGCATCCACTCCACCCAAATCGTATATGATCCTTCGCCGATCCGCATTCATTCTCGCCCCGGGACGGCGGGCTGTCACCCGCCCCCACGGCCACCGGCACCCCCGCGACCGGACGTCACGGACACCGCCCCGCGGCGTCGTATACTCGCTCTCGTCCGGCGCACGTCCCCCCGCGTCGGTGCTCGAAAAATGGGCACGCAGCCGTCCCTCACCAGGGATGGGCGAGACACATACGGCCTCATCATCCGTTCCCGTCTCGAAAGGTCTGCATTCGCATGCCCACCGTGTCCGCACACGTCGCCCACACCCTCGCCCGCCACATCGACCACGTCTTCGGGGTCATGGGCAACGGCAACGCCTACTTCCTCGACGCGCTCGAGCGCGACACCGACGCGACCTACACCGCCGTCCGGCACGAGGCCGGCGCGGTCGTCGCCGCCGACGCGCACTACCGCGCGTCCGGCCGGCTCGCCGCCGCGACCGCCACCTACGGCGCCGGGTTCACGAACACCCTCACCGCCCTCGCCGAGGCGGCACAGGCCCGTGTGCCGCTGCTGCTCGTCGTCGGCGACGAGCCCACCTCCGGCCCCCGCCCCTGGGGCGTCGAGCAGATCGCCCTCGCCGACGGCGTGGGCGCCCGCACCTACACCGTCGGCCGCACGGATGCCGCCGCGACCACCGTCATCGCGATCGAGCACGCACTCGCCTACCGCGTGCCCGCCGTGCTCGCGATCCCCTACGACGTCGCCAAGCTTGAGGCGGGCCCGGTCCCCACGCCGCCGGCACCGGTGCTGCCCGCGCCGGTGCAGCCCTCGCCGTTCGGGGCCGAGCGCCTGCGCGCGCTGGCGCTCGAGCTCGCCGGCGCCGAGCGCCCCTTCCTCCTCGCCGGCCGCGGCGCCTGGCTCGCGGACGCCGGCGAGGCGCTCGGCGCCCTGGCCGACGCGACCGGTGCCGTCACGGCGAGCACCGCGCTCGGCCGCGGGATCTTCCCCCGGCCCGAGTTCGACCTCGGCATCACCGGCGGCTTCGGCGCCGAAGGCGCGATGGCGCTCATCCGCGAGGCCGACGTCGCGGTGGTCTTCGGGGCGGGCCTGAACCAGTTCACGATGCGCTTCGGCGAGCTCTTCTCCCCCGAGACCCGCGTCGTGCAGGTCGACGTCGCCCCGACCGCGACCCACCCGCACGTGGGCACCTACATCCGCGGCGACGCGAAGGTGGTCGCCGCATCCCTCGTCGACCGGCTGCGCGAGCTCGGCGCCGCGCCCTCGGGCTGGCGCGAGTCCGTCGACATCGCGCCGCTGCGCGCCTACGACACCGCCGAGGAGTTCGCATCCGACGGCCGCCTGGACCCGCGCGCCGCGGCCCGCCGCATCGGCGAGCTGCTGCCCGATGACCGCGTCGTCGTCTCCGACGGCGGCCACTTCATCGGCTGGGCGAACATGTACTGGCCGGTGGCCTCGCCCGACCGGATGCTCATGGTCGGCACCGCCTACCAGTCGATCGGCCTCGGGTTCCCGAGCGTGCCCGGCGCCGCGGTCGCCCGCCCCGAGTCGACCGTCGTGCTCACCACCGGTGACGGCGGGGGGCTCATGGCCCTCGCCGACCTCGAGTCCGCGGTCCGCGTGGCCGGCGGCCGGGGCATGGCCGTGGTGTGGAACGACGGCGCCTACAGCGCCGAGGTGAACCTGTACGGCCTGTTCGGGCTCGCGCAGGAGCCGATGCGCATCCCCACGGTCGACTTCGCAGGCCTCGCCGCCGCGGTGGGTGCCGAGGGGGTCGTCGTCGAGAAGCTCGCGGACCTCGACCGGCTCGCCTCCTGGGTCGCGACCCCGGCTGCGGAGCGCCCCTTCCTGCTCCTCGACCTCCGCGTCTCCGGTGAGGTCATCGCGCCATACCAGCACGAGATCATCCGCGTGAACTCCTGACCCGCCCGGGGCGGGCACGCCGAAGGGGGCGGATGCGGTGGACACCCGCATCCGCCCCCTTCGTGTCGGCGGATCAGGCCGGGAGCAGGTGCTGCGCGAAGAACGCCGACAGCTCGGCCTTCGCCGACAGCGGCAGCACGTGCGCCACGTACTGGTCCGGGCGCACCACGACGACGGCGCCGTCACGGGAGACGCCGCGGGCGTCGAAGATGTCGCGCTCCGGGTCCACCGCGTAGACCTTCTCGTAGTCGGTGAGCTGGAACGGCCCGACCTTCGGCAGGAACACCGCCGGCACGTCGGCGAGCTCGACCTCCTCGTACGGCTGCTGGTAGACGACCTTCACGTCGAACACCGCGTCGAGGTCGGCGTCCGCCGGGGTGTGGACCCGCACCGGGGAGTCCTCGCCGGTCGCCAGCCACGCCGCCCACTCGTCGAGCGCGGTGCGGTCGGCATCGGCGAAGGCGTAGATGCGCCAGCGGCCGTCGGCCTTGGCGTGGTGGCCGAGGTGCGCTGGGACGGTGTCGGCGACGCGGAAGACCTCGTTGGACTTGAACCGCTTGCCGATCGGGAAGCCGGTCGCGAGGCCCTGGTGCTCGTCGGTGCCGACGATCATCGAGGGCGCGTACTGGGTCATGAACCCGGCGGGGAACTCGAACGTGCGGGTGTAGAAGTCCGCGATCGCCTTCGGGTCGCCGAGCTCCTCCGGCGTCTTGGCCATCAGGGTGGACCACTCGCGGTCGAAGTCGATGAGGTTCTGCGCGATGACCTGGCGCTCGGCGGAGTAGGTCGCCAGCAGCGACTCGGGCGAGCGGCCGCTGAGGACGGCACCGAGCTTCCAGCCGAGGTTGAACCCGTCCTGCATCGACACGTTCATGCCCTGACCGGCCTTCGCGGAATGGGTGTGGCAGGCGTCGCCGCAGATGAACACGTGCGGGGCGTGGTCCTTGCCGGGGTCGACGTCGTCGAACTTGTCGGTGACGCGGTGGCCGACCTCGTAGACGCTCCACCAGGCGACGTCCTTCACGTCGACCGAGTACTGGCCGAGGATGTCGTTCGCGCGGGCGATGATCGTCTCCAGCGGCGTCTTGCGGACGTTGCCGTTGTCATCCTCCGCCACCTCGCCGAGATCGACGTACATGCGGAACAGGTGGCCGCCCTCCCGCGGGATGTGGAGGATGGAACCCTTCTCGCTGTTGATCGCGCACTTCATGCGGATGTCGGGGAAGTCGGTCGTGGCGAGCACGTCCATGACGCCCCAGGCGTGCAGGGCCTGCTTGCCGATGTGTTTGCGGCCGATGGCCTCGCGCACGCGGCTGCGGGCGCCGTCGCACCCGACGACGTACTTCGCCCGGACGGTGCGCTCGCCCGCGGCGGAGCGGATGCGGACGGTCACCGGGTACTCGCCCTCGCCCACTTCGAGGCCGAGGAACTCGACGCCGTAGTCGGGGGTGATGCGGGCGGGCGACTGCTCGGCGACCTCGGCGTAGTAGTCGAGCACGCGGGCCTGGTTGACGATGAGGTGCGGGAACTCGCTGATGCCGGTCGCATCGTCCAGGGCGCGGGCGGTGCGGACGATCCGGGTGGGGTCCTCCGGGTCGGTCGCCCAGAAGTTCATGCTGTAGATGCGGTAGGCCTCCGCGATGATCCGCTCGGCGAACCCGAAGGCCTGGAAGGTCTCGACGCTGCGAGCCTGGATGCCGTCGGCCTGACCGATCTCCAGGCGCCCCTCGCGCTTCTCGATGAGTCGGGTGGTGATGTCCGGGAACTGTGACATCTGCGCGGCCAGGAGCATGCCGGCGGGGCCGGAGCCGACGATGAGCACGTCGATCTCGTCGGGGAGGTCTGCGGGCCGGTCGATGCCGGTGCCGGCGGCGGGGCGGACGCGGGGGTCGGTGGACACGTACCCGTGATGGTGGAACTGCATCGGCGGTGATCCTTTCCTCGGACTGCAGCGTCGAGGGGTCTTGCGGCGGGGGTTGTCGCGTTCGAGCGTATTGTTCTATTATCGAACGCACTGTTCTACTATGGAACAGATCGTATACGAGTCGTGTGGATGCGGCAACACGGCCGCGCGCGGACGCCCGGCCCGACCTGCAGGGGATGAGATGACCACGAGCGAGGGCGCGAAGAGCACGGGTTCGCAGACGCTGAGTCGCGGCATCCGGATCCTGGAGCTGCTCGCCGAGGCTCGGGAACCGCTCGCGATCGACGAGGTCGCCCGACGCATGGACGTGCACCGGTCGATCGCGTACCGGATCCTGCGGACACTCGAGGACCACGGGCTCGTCGTGCGCGACGCGGCCGGGGCCGTGCAGCTGGGGCCGCGGATGGCGACGCTCGCGCGGTCGGTGTCGCGGGACC
>Ga0182737_1002107_pt1 | contig 17138 bp, 16 predicted proteins | sample eDN5th30CBELigOP_FD_128878 | JGI IMG/M metagenome (GOLD analysis project Ga0182737, IMG submission 128878) | Enriched Organic Plus compost microbial communities from Emeryville, California, USA - eDNA 5th pass 30_C BE-Lig OP (version 2) (version 2) ...
CCCCTCGTCATCCGAGAGCACGACGGTGGGGGGCGTGCCGGTGAGGTCGGTGAGGATCTGCGCGTAGGCGCGCGCCGCTGCCTGGTCGGTCGCGATCACGAGACCGCCGGCATCCGGGATGTGCTGCCGCACCTCGCGCAGGCGTCGGTCGGCCGCCGAGAGCACGGCGGGCATCCAGTCGCCGCCGGGGTCGAGGGCGGTGCGCCAGGCCTGCGCGGTGACGTCCTTGGTGTCCGGCTGGCCGAGCCGCGCCTCCATCTCCTCGCCCGCCCGCGTCCGCCAGCGCATCCCGCCCTCGTAGGCGAGGAACACGACCGGCCGGACGACGCCGTCGGCGAGCGCGCGGCCGTAGCCGTAGCGGTAGTCGGTGAGGCTCACCCGCGAGCCGTCCGCCTCCGGACCGTAGGCGACGAACGGGATCGGCGCGTCGTCGCTGCGGAACGGGGTGCCGGTGAGCGCGAGCCGCCGCTCGGCGGACGCGAAGGCCTCTCGCACGGCGTCGCCCCAGGAGAGCGCGTCGCCGCCGTGATGGACCTCGTCGAGGATGACGAGCGAGCGCCCGGACTCCGTGATGCGCCGGTGCAACGACGCCTCGGCCGCGACCTGCGCGTACGTCACCGCCATGCCGTGGAAGCGGCGCCCGCCCCAGCCCTGCCCGTTGCGGTACGTCGGGTCGAGGCGGATGCCGGCACGGGCGCCGGCGTCGGCCCACTGGCGCTTGAGGTGCTCGGTCGGGGCGACGACGGTGATCCGGTCGATCGCCCGGCGGTGGAGCAGCTCCGCCGCGAGCCGGAGCGCGAACGTCGTCTTCCCGGCGCCCGGGGTCGCGGCGGCGAGGAAGTCCCGCGGCTCGCGCTCGAAGTACGCGGCGAGCGCCTCCTCCTGCCACGCGCGCAGCCGGTCGGCGGTCCCCCATGGTGCTCGCTCCGGGTACGCGGGTGACAGACCGTGGGCGAGCGACATCGTCCATCGATCGTAAACGGCGCCGCCGACACTCTCGCCATCCCGGCGTCCGTACGTAGGGGATTCGGCGGCGCTAGGAGAATTCGGCCCCGAGAACTCCTAGCGCCGCCGGATCCCCTACTTTCGGCACCACCCTGGGCCGGGACGGTCGGGTCAGTCGGGGGCGTAGAAGAGGCGCTCGAAGACCTGGCGGGCGATGCGGGTGACCCGGAGGTAGTCCTCCTCGAGGCGCGAGGCCGAGCCGGGCGGGTACTCCATCAGCCGCGCGACGCCCTCCAGGTCGCGCCGGTCGGTCGGCAGCAGGTCGGTCGTGCGGTTGAGCCAGAGCGTCATCGCCGAACGCGCTCGCGACGCGAGCACCCAGGCGTCGCGGAGCCTTGCCGCATCGGACGCCGCGATGAGCCCCGCCGCCTCGGCCGCGCGGAGCGCCCCGAGCGTCGACGTCGTCTGCAGCCCGGGCACCCGGGCCGCGTGCCGCAGCTGGATGAGCTGCACGAGCCATTCGACATCCGAGATCGAGCCGCGGCCGAGCTTGAGGTGCCGCCGCGGGTCCGCGCCCTGCGGCAGCCGCTCGGACTCGACCCGCGCCTTGATCCGCTTGATCTCGCGGATGTCGTGCTCGGAGGCCGCGACCGGGTAGCGCACGGACGCGATCAGCTCGGTGAAGTCCTGCAGCACCCCGACGTCGCCGACGACGACCCGCGCGCGCAGCAGCGCCTGCGCCTCCCAGGAGACCGCCCAGCGCTCGTAGTACGCCCGGTACGACTCGACGCTGCGGACGATCGCGCCGTGCTTGCCCTCCGGCCGCAGGTCGATGTCCAGGTCGAGCGGTAGCCGGACGTCCTCGGTGAGGCGCGAGAGGTCGTGGACGATCCGCTCGGCGATCTCCTGCGCCCGCTCCCCCGCGCCCATGTCCCGGTAGACGTACATCACGTCCGCGTCCGAGCCGAGCCCGAGCTCGCGGCCGCCGTAGCGGCCCATCGCGACGATGCCGAACTCGATGCCGTCGCCGTAGCGGTGCGCGAGCGCCAGCGCGCCGCTGAGCACGGTCGTGACGACGTCGGAGAGCGCGGGCCCGAGCTCGTCGACCGAGAGCACGCCGACGAGCGCGCCGATCGCGAGCCGGAGCATCTCGCGGCGGCGCAGCTGCCGCAGGGCGCGGGAGGCGGAGGCCTCGTCGTCCCGGTAGCGCGCGGTGATCGCCTCCTGCTCCTCGAGCAGCGCCGCGAGCGGCCGCGGGCGGAGGTCCTCGTCGGACTCGAGCCAGGCGGCGGCCTCCGGGATGCGCTCGAAGAGCGTCTGGACGAACCGCGAGCCGCTGAGCACCTGGGTGAGCCGCTCCGCGACGCCCGAGGAGTCGCGGAGGATGCGGAGGTACCAGTAGGCCTCGCCGAGATCCTCGGAGAGCCGGCGGAACGCGAGCAGGCCGCCGTCCGGATCCGCCCCCTCGGCGAACCAGCGCAGCAGCACCGGGAGCAGGTTGCGCTGGATCTGCGCGCGGCGCGAGACGCCGGCGGTGAGCGCCGCGATGTGCGCGAGCGCGCCCTTCGGGTCGCGGAAGCCGATCGCCGCGAGGCGGGCGACCGCCTGCTCGCTCGAGAGCGACAGGTCGGTGTCCGGCAGCGCGGCGACGGCGGAGAGCAGGGGCCGGTAGAACAGCCGCTCGTGGAGGGATCGGACGCGCGCCTTCACGCCCTGCCAGCGCTCGCGCAGCTCGGCGGCGCCCGAGGCGAGGCCCGTCGCGCGGGCGAGCACCCGCAGGCTCTCGTCGTCGACCGGCATGAGGTGCGTCCGCCGCAGCTGGCGCAGCTGCAGCCGGTGCTCGAGCAGCCGCAGGAAGCGGTACTGCTCGGCGAACTCGGCCGCCTCGACGCGGCCGATGTATCCCTGCTCGACGAGCCGGGTGAGTGCCGGCAGCGTTCCGCGCACCCGGACGCGCTCGTCGGTGAGGCCGTGGACGAGCTGCAGCAGCTGGACGGTGAACTCGACGTCGCGCAGCCCGCCCGGGCCGAGCTTCAGCTGCACGTCGACCTGGTCCGCGGGGATGTGCTCGGTGACCCGGCCGCGCATCCGCTGCACCGACTCGACGAAGCGGTCGCGGTTCGCGGACGCCCAGACCATGGGCTCGATCGCCGCGACGTACCGCTCGCCGAGCTCGAGGTCGCCGGCGATGGGCCGCGCCTTGAGCAGCGCCTGGAACTCCCAGTCCTTCGCCCAGCGCTCGTAGTACGCGACATGCGACTCGAGCGTGCGGACGAGCGCGCCGTCCTTGCCCTCCGGCCGGAGGTTCGCGTCGACCTCCCACAGCCCCGGCTCGACCGCGAGCTCGCCGAGGCCGCGCATGGTGAGCATCGCGAGCCGGGTGGCGATCTCGAGCGCGCGCTGCTCGGGCAGCTCGCCCGAGGACTCGGCGACGAAGATCACGTCGACGTCGCTCAGGTAGTTGAGCTCGCGGCCCCCGGTCTTGCCCATCGCGATGACGGCGAGCCGGGTCGCGGCGAGCTGCTCGGCGGCGAACGGCGCGTCGCGCCTGGCGAGGACGAGCGAGGCGTCGAGGGCGGCGCCGGCGAGGTCGGAGAGCGCCGTGGCGACCCGCTCGAGCGCGTCCGTCCCGCTCGGCTGCGCGAGGTCCCAGGCGGCGATGCGGGCGAGCTGACGCCGGTAGCGGACCCGGAGCGCGACCCGGCCGCGCTCCCCCGCCCGATCCCCGACCGCGGCGAGCAGGTCCGCGCGGAGCTCGTCCGCGGTCGGCGGCGCGACGATCGGCTCGAGGAGGCTCGCGAGCTCCTCGGGGTGGCGGTGGTAGAACGCGGCGAGGCCATCCGAGGCGCCGAGGAGCCGCAGCAGGTGGCGGGTCGCGTCCGGATCGCCGAGCACGCGGTCCGTCGCGGCGGCATCCCGCTCGAACAGCCGCAGCAGCCGCTCGAGCGCCGCGTCCGGGTCCGCCGCGCCGGCGAAGGCGGGGATGCAATCGGGGCGCCCGAACCGCTCCAGCCGCGCCGAGGCTCGTCCCAGGTCCGCGAAGCCGAGCTTCGCGAGGTTGCTGAGGGACGTGGTGCGGGGCATCGCCCTTCGACTCGCTTCGCTCGCTCGGGGACCGGGGTACGGCGCTCGCTCAGGGACCGGGCCGGGTCAGAGGATCGAGAGGTTCCGCTCGAGCTCGAACGGGGTCACCTGCGAGCGGTAGGCGGACCATTCCTCGTGCTTGTTGCGCAGCACGTAGTTGTAGACCTGCTCGCCGAGCGTCTCCGCGACGAGCTCGGAGCCCTCCATGAGCGAGAGCGCCTGGTCGAGGCTCGACGGCAGCTGGTCGTAGCCGAGCGCCCGGCGCTCGCCCTCGCTGAGCTCCCAGGGGTTCGCCTCCGCCTCGGCCGGCAGCTGGTACTCCTCCTCGATGCCCTTGAGCCCGGCGGCCAGCAGCAGCGAGTAGGCGAGGTACGGGTTCGCGGCGGAGTCGATCGCGCGGTACTCGACGCGCGCGGCCTGCCCCTTGCCCGGCTTGTACAGCGGCACCCGGACGAGCGCGGCCCGGTTGTTGTGCCCCCAGGTGACGTAGCCCGGCGCCTCGTCGCCGCCCCAGAGCCGCTTGTACGAGTTGACGAACTGGTTCGTGACCGCCGTGATCTCGGGGGCGTGACGGAGCAGGCCGGCGATGAACTGCCGCCCGATCGCGGAGAGCTGGTAGTGCCCGGCCGCGTCGTAGAACGCGTTCGCGTCGCCCTCGAAGAGGCTCATGTGCGTGTGCATGCCGCTGCCGGGATGCTGCGTGAACGGCTTCGGCATGAACGTCGCGTAGACGCCCTGCTCGATCGCGACCTCCTTGATGACGGTGCGGAAGGTCATGATGTTGTCCGCGGTGGTCAGCGCGTCGGCGTAGCGCAGGTCGATCTCGTTCTGACCCGGACCGGCCTCGTGGTGGCTGAACTCGACGGAGATGCCGATGTCCTCGAGCATCCGGACGGAGCGGCGGCGGAAGTCGTGCGCCGTTCCGCCGGGGACGTTGTCGAAGAAGCCGGCCGTGTCGACGGGGACGGGCTGGCCGTCGGGCCCGAGGCTCGGCGACTTGAGGAGGTAGAACTCGACCTCGGGGTGCGTGTAGAAGGAGAAGCCGCGGTCGGCCGCCTTCGCGAGGGCCCGCTTGAGGACGTGGCGCGGGTCGGAGACGGCGGGCTGGCCGTCCGGCGTCATCACGTCGCAGAACATCCGGGCGGTCGGGTCGACCTCGCCGCGCCAGGGCAGGATCTGGAATGTCGTCGGGTCGGGGAACGCGAGCATGTCGGCCTCGAAGGCGCGCGTGAAGCCCTCGATCGCGGAGCCGTCGAAGCCGAGGCCCTCGGCGAACGCGCCCTCGATCTCGGCCGGCGCGACGGCGACGGACTTGAGCGTCCCGACCACGTCGGTGAACCAGAGCCGGATGAACTTGACGCCTCGCTCCTCGATCGTTCGGAGGACGAAGTCGCGCTGCTTATCCATCGAGCTCACCGCTCTAGGCTATCGACTGTGAGCCCGCTCCGCTTGGCCCTGGCGCAGTCGAATCCCGTCGTCGGGGACATCGCGGGGAACTCGGAGCAGATCGTGCGCGCGGCCCGCCGGGCGCTCGAATCCGGTGCGGATCTGCTCGCCACCGGCGAGATGGCGCTCACCGGCTATCCGATCGAGGATCTCGCGGCGCAGCCGTCATTCCTGCGCGCCGCGACGGCCGGCGTCCGCGCGCTCGCGACGCGGCTCGCCGACGAGGGGCTCGGCGAGATGCCCGTCGTCGTCGGGCATCCGGACGGCCCGCACGAGCCGCGCGTGCTCGGGGCGACGAACGCGCCGACCGCGATCGCGCAGAACTGCGCCTCTGTGCTGCATCGCGGCGAGGTGGTCGCGCGCTACGTGAAGCGCCACCTGCCCAACTACGGCGTGTTCGACGAGTACCGGATCTTCATCCCCGAGGACGACTCGCTCGTCTTCACGGTCGGCGGCGCCCGCGTCGCGGTGATCATCTGCGAGGACATGTGGCTCGACGACGGGCCGGTCGCCCGGGTCGGCGGGTCCGGCGCGGACGTCCTCCTCGTCGTCAACGCCTCGCCCTATGAGCGCGACAAGGACGAGGTGCGGCTCCCCCTCGCCACCCGAAGGGCGCGCGAGGCCGGCATGCCGGTCGCCTACGTGAACCTCGTCGGCGGCCAGGACGACCTGGTGTTCGACGGCGACTCCTTCGTCGTCGGGCCCGACGGGGCGCTGCTCGCCCGCGCCCCCCAGTTCGTCGAGCACCTCCTCCTCGTCGACCTCCCCCTCACCCCTCCGCCGAGCCGTCGCTCATCGGCCGACTCCGGCCCGGAATCCGGCGATGAGCGACGGCTCGGGGAGGTGGCGGTGCTGCCGGACGATCGCGAGCAGCTCTGGAACGCGCTCGTGCTCGGCCTGCGCGACTACGTCGAGAAGAACCGCTTCCCCTCGGTGGTGCTCGGCCTGTCCGGCGGGATCGACTCCTCGGTGTGCGCCGCGATCGCCGTCGACGCGATCGGCCCCGAGCGGGTGCACGGCGTCTCGATGCCCTCCCGCTGGAGCTCGGAGCACTCGCGCTCCGACGCCGACGACCTCGCCGAGCGGCTCGGCCTGCACTACTCGATCGAGCCGATCGCCGACCTCGTGCAGCCGTTCGAGGACCAGCTCGGGCTGACCGGCGTCGCCGCCGAGAACGTCCAGGCCCGCGCCCGGGGAGTGATCCTGATGGCGAGGTCGAACCAGGAGGGCCACCTCGTCCTGACGACCGGCAACAAGACCGAGCTCGCGGTCGGCTACTCGACCATCTACGGCGATTCCGCGGGCGGCTTCGCCCCGATCAAGGACGTCCCGAAGACGCTCGTCTGGGAGCTCGCGCGGTGGCGGAACGCGGCCGCCGAGGCGCGCGGCGAGACCCCGCCCATCCCGGAGAACTCGATCACCAAGCCGCCGAGCGCCGAGCTGCGGCCCGACCAGACCGACCAGGACACGCTGCCGCCGTACGAGGTGCTCGACGCGATCCTCGAGGGCTACGTGACGCAGCGGCTCGGCCGCGAGGACATCATCGCGCGGGGCTTCGACCCCGCCGTCGTCGACTTCGTCGCGACGCTCGTCGACCGCGCCGAGTGGAAGCGCCGCCAGGGCGCGATCGGCCCGAAGGTGAGCGGCATGGCCTTCGGCCGCGACCGCCGCCTCCCGATCACCGTCCGCCGCACCGACTGACCCCGACGCCGTTTTCAGGTGCCGCGCGCGCTTTTCAGGCGCTCGAGGGAGTCGAGTGCCGCGCCGGGCCTGAATTCGGCGCGTCACGCCTGAAAAGGGCGGGGGCATAGGCTGGGCGCATGGCAGACGCGAGCGACACGCCGAAGCGCGTGCGCACCCGACACTTCCAGCGGGCCAAGGAGCAGGGCATCCGGATCACCGGCCTCACGTCCTATGACGCGAACTCCGCGTCGATCTTCGACGAGGCCGGGATCGACTTCCTCCTCGTCGGCGACTCGGCCGGCCAGACCGTGCTCGGCTACGACACCACGCTGCCCGTCACCGTCGACGAGCTGATCCCGCTCACCCGCGCCGTCGCCCACGCCGCGCAGCGCGCGCTCGTCGTCGCCGACATGCCGTTCGGCTCCTACGAGTCCGGGCCGGACCACGCGCTCGAGACCGCGTTCCGGTTCATGAAGGAGACGGCATGCCACGCGGTCAAGCTCGAGGGCGGCGTCCGCTCCGCCGAGCAGATCCGCCGCATCGTCTCGGCGGGCATCCCCGTCATGGCGCACATCGGCTTCACGCCGCAGTCCGAGCACGGACTCGGCGGCCACGTCATCCAGGGCCGCGGCGAGGCCGCGGAGCGGCTGCTCGCCGACGCGCACGCGGTCGAGGCGGCGGGCGCCTTCGCCGTCGTGCTCGAGATGGTGCCGTCGGCGGTCGCGTCACGCGTGACCGCCGAGCTCTCCATCCCGACGATCTCGGTCGGCGCCGGTCCCGAGTGCGACGGCCAGCTCATGGTCTGGACCGACTGGGCGGGGCTCACCAAGGGCCGGGTGCCGAAGTTCGTCAAGCAGTACGCCGATCTGCGCGGCATCCTGCTCGACGCCGCGAGGACCTACGCCGCCGAGGTGGCCGCGGGCGCGTACCCCGGCCCGGAGCACGAGTACGAGGACTGAGCGCGCGGGGCTGCGCTAGTCGTCCGCGTCCTCCGCGGCCCAGGCGTCCGCGCGCTGCTCGACGATCTCGAGCGCTCGCTCCGCCTCCTCGCGGGTCTTGAACGGCCCGATCCGGTAGATCGCCAGCGACTGCGGACCGACCTCCACGAGGCCGGTGCGGTCGTTGAACCAGTACTCCGTGTCGGCGCCAGTGGGGTCCTCCGGCGGGGGGAGCTCGTCGTCGGGGTCAAGGTCGGCCATAGGCTGACTGTATGCCATGGGACGCCGCCGGTCACCTCATTCCCGGCGTCGTCACACCCGGACGCCCGGTACCGCGCAGCATTCCCCGACCGGAATACGTCGGGCGGCGCGGTCCCGCGCCGTACAGCGGCGGCGACGTCTACACCCCCGGGGAGGTCGAGCGCATCCGCGTCGCCGGCCGGATCGCGGCGCAGGCGGTCGAGGCGGTCGGCGCCGCGATCCGGCCCGGCGTCACCACCGACGAGCTCGACGCGATCGCGCACGAGGCGGTGATCTCGCAGGGCGCCTACCCCTCGACGCTCGGCTACCGCGGCTTCCCGAAGTCGTGCTGCACGAGCCTCAACGAAGTGGTCTGCCACGGCATCCCCGACGACACCGTGCTGCGCGAGGGCGACATCGTCAACATCGACATCACGGCGTTCAAGGACGGCATGCACGGCGACCTGAACGCGACGTTCGTCGTCGGCGAGGCGGCGCCGGAGGCCGTCGACCTCGTCGAGCGCACCCGCGAGGCGCTGCAGCGCGGGATCCGGGTCGTCGCGCCCGGCCGCGAGATCAACCTGATCGGCCGGGCCATCGAGTCCTACGCGAGGCGCTTCGGCTACGGCGTCGTGCGGGAGTTCACCGGGCACGGCGTCGGCCGGGCGTTCCATTCGGGGCTCATCGTGCCGCACTACGACGCGTCGCCGCAGCACGCCGAGGTGATGGTGCCGGGGATGGTGTTCACGATCGAGCCCATGCTCACCATCGGTACGCCGGCGGCGCCCGGCACGGTCGCTTGGGAGGAGTGGGACGACGACTGGACGATCGTCACCCGCGACCGGCGGCTCACGGCGCAGTTCGAGCACACGCTCGTCGTCACCGAATCCGGCGCCGATATCCTGACGCTGCCCTGACAGCCCTTCGACTCGCTTCGCTCGCTCAGGGACCGAAAGGAAGAACATGGCGCACGCACTCGGCATCGACATCGGCGGGACCGGCATCAAGGGCGCGATCGTCGACACCTCGACGGGCGAGCTGGTGACCGAGCGGTTCAAGCTCATGACGCCGAAGGGCGGCGAGCCGAAGCCGATGATCGAGACCGCGGTCGAGCTCGTGCAGCAGATCCCGGGCACGGACGAGCCGATCCCGGTCGGCATCGCCTTCCCCACCATCGTCAAGCACGGCCTGACCCTCTCGGCCGGGAACATCTCCAAGAAGTGGATCGGGCTGAACGGCCGAGAGCTCTTCACGGAAGCGCTCGGCCGGCCGATCGACCTCGTCAACGACGCCGACGCCGCCGGCTACGCCGAGCTGCACTTCGGTGCGGCGAAGGGCGTTCCCGGGGTCGTCATCCTCACCACGCTCGGCACCGGGATCGGCAGCGCGTTCATCCACAACGGCGTGCTGATGCCGAACTCCGAGCTCGGCTTCCTCGAGCTCGACGGCGAGATCGCCGAGGCGCGGGCGTCCTACCGCGCCAAGGAGGAGCACGACCTGGACTGGAAGCAGTGGGCGAAGCGCCTGCAGCGCTTCTACACCCACCTCGAGCGGGTGTTCTCCCCGGACCTGTTCATCGTCGGCGGCGGGGTGTCCAAGAACGCCGACGACTTCCTGCCGCTCCTCGAGCTGCGCACCCCGATCATCACGGCGACGCACCGCAACAACTCGGGCATCCTCGGCGCGGCCGCGATCGCCGCGGCGACGCTCCCCTAGGCGCTAGTCGCGTCGGGCGACGAGCAGCCCGACGAGGAAGCCGGCGATGGCGCCCGCGCCGGCGACGATCAGCACCGTCGGGATCGGGTAGCTTCGGACGGTCTCCGTCGCGCCCTCCGCGAGCCTCTGGGCGGTGCGGCTGACCTGCTGCACGCGATCGGAGACGCTCGTGCCCGCGGCGCGCAACGCGTCCGAGGCAGTATCGGCCGCGTCGTCCACGGCCGTCGAGACGGACGCCCGCGCCTTGTCGACGCCGGCCTTCGCGCGGTCCGCCGCCCGGGCCCCGGCACTCCGGAGCGCCTCCGCCGCGTCGTCGACGATCTCGCCCGTCGCCTTCTGGATGGGGGTGTCGCTCATGTCATCGTCCGATCTTCTTGACCTGGTTCACGGCGGCCCGAGCCGCGTGATCGGCTTCCTTGCCCGCCTTCTCGCGCGCCTTCTTCACCCGAGGGTCGTTCCACAGCGTCTCGGCGGCGGCCTTGATCTCCCGGTACCGACCGCGTCCGGCTCGAGCTCCGTAGACGTAGGCGGCGAACGCGATCGCCCCGATGCCCAGCCAGATCAATGTCTTGCGCATGCTCCCGATCCGATCCGCGGCGCGCTTCGCGCCGTCCGACAGCGAACCTAGGCGCCGCGGTCGCCGGCGCGAACCGGCTTGAGAGTTCGGGCGAGCCGAGGTAATGTCCGCGCCACGCCGCACGGCGGTATCCGCGCGAGGTCGCGCCGACCGCTCGTCGCGGCTCAGTCGCGACCGTCGAGCCGGTTCGGGATCTCGCGATCCTCCGGACGCTCCGCGCGGCCGCGGACATAGCGCCTCGGCGCGCCCGGCGACGGCGCCTGCAGCCACATCGGCACCCTGGCGATCCACCCGATGACCCAGAACCCGATGACGCCGAGGACCACGCAGCCGATCCCGCCGAAGAGCGCGACGGGCGCCCAGACCGGACCGAGGAAGTCCCGCCCGAGGTCGGTCGCCGCGATCGCGCTTGAGACGACCCCGATGCCGAGCAGGAAGCCGATGACCCCACCACCGGCGCGGATCGCCTCGCCGCCGAGCACGGCCGCGGCGATGAGCGGCAGCGTGATCGAGCCGAGGCAGATCTAGACCGCCACGATCCCGACGGTCTCCCCGACCTCCTCCGGCATGCCGTCGCTCGAGACGCCGAGCACGATGCCGCCGATGAAGCCGCCGAACATGATCGTGAGCAGCACGGCGACGATGATCGTCTCCGCCCGCTTGCCGATCCGGAAGCGTCCCGTCGGCTTCGAGGAGGCGCCGGCGTGCATCTCCCCAGGCTAGGCCCCGGCCGGCGCAGGCGGTGAACGGGCCGGCCGATACGCCGGGTTCTGTCGTGGACGGCCATCCATCTCGGGCGCGTGTTGCCACGAGCCTCCAGCGGCCTACCCGGGGACGGGACGAGCAGCCCCATGGTCCCCTGTTCGGCCTTGCTCCGGGCGAGGCTTGCCTAGCCGACCCGGTCGCCCGGGCCGCTGGTGGGCTCTTACCCCACCGTTTCACCCTCACCGCGCCCTCGCGGGCGAGGCGGTCTGCTCTCTGTTGCGCTTTCTCGCGGATCACTCCGGGTGGGTGTTACCCACCGCCCTGCTCTGCGGAGCCCGGACGTTCCTCGGCATCGCCGGTCCCGCCGAGCGCGACCGACGATGACGCGGCCGCCTGGCCGACCCGTTCACCGGTCATCCAGGGTAGCGGGCGAACGGGCGGGACGGCAGAGTGGGGTGGTGCGCACGAACCGACGCCGAGCCGCGGTGCCCCTCCTCGCGGCCATCGGCGGCCTCGGCCTCGCGCTGCTGCTCGGCGGATGCACGGCGCTCGGCATCCCGCACCAGCGAGAGACCGAGCCCGCCGAGTCCGCCCGGCCGACCACGGCCCCGACGCCCGCCCCCGCGCCCCCGCAGGTCGAGGTGCCGGACGGCACGATCGCGGCGACGGGCGCCTTCTCCGGCACGGTCGGCGGTCGCGTCGAGATCGTCCGCGCCGACGGCTGGTGGCGACTCGACCTGATCGACCTCTCGCTGCCGGAGGACCGCTCCTACGGCCTGTATCTGCTCGGCGAGCCGCCGGCGAGCGCGGAGTGCAGCGACTCGTTCTGGAGCGCCGGCCTCGGCGGTGCGACTCCGGGCGGCGAGCAGCTCGAGCTCTGGCCCGATCCGTTCTTCGAGGATCCGAGCTACCTCGCCGGGGTGCTCGTCTCGCCCGACGGCGATGCCGGCCCCTGTCGCGGTGCGGGCCGCCCGGTCGCCGGCTGGGCCCCGCTGAGCTGGGCGGTCCCCGATCTGCGGCCCGACGTGCGTCCCGTCGACGCCGGCCCGGGCGACGGCGCGCGCGGCGAGCTCGTCGACGGGCACTACTGGGTCGTCGAGGGCGACATCTATGCGGCGATCGCGGACCGGTTCGGGCTCTCCGTCGAGGCCCTGGACTATCTGAACGTGCTCCACCCCTACGGGGAGCGCCAGTTCGATCTGCAGGCGGGCTGCACGCTCAACGTGGCGAAGGCGGATCGCGGCTATGCCGAGCGCTGCGCCTGGTACGACTGACCGACCGCCGCCGCGCACGGCAGGATGGACGCGTGGAAGAACTCGGGCTGCTCGCCGTCGTCGGCGTGCTCATCGTCGTCGCCGTCTCGGCCTTCGCCCCGCGGCTCGGGGTCGCCGCGCCCGTCGTGCTCGTCGTCGTCGGGATCGGCTGCAGCCTCATCCCCGGCGCGCCGCACCTGGAGATCCCGCCGGAGTGGATCCTCGCGGTGGTGCTGCCGCCGATCCTCTACTCGGCGGCGGTCAACATGCCGGCGATGGACTTCCGGCGCAATTTCGGCCCCATCACCGCGCTCTCCGTCTTCCTCGTCGTCGCCTCGGCGTTCGCGTCCGGCGCGGTGATCTGGGCGCTCTTCCCCGACCTGAACTTCGCGGCCGCGGTGGCCGTCGGCGCCGTCATCAGCCCGCCGGACGCGGTCGCCGCGACCGCGATCGGCAAGCGGCTCGGCCTCCCCCACCGCCTGGTCACGATCCTCGAGGGCGAGGGCCTCGTCAACGACGCGACCGCGCTCGTCATGATGCGCTCGGCGATCGCCGCGATCGCCGGGTCCATCTCGTTCTGGGGCGCCATCGGCGACTTCGCCTACGCGGTCGTCGTGGCGCTCGCGGTCGGCGCGGTCATCGGCGGGCTCTCGGTGTGGATCCGCTCCCGCCTGCGCCAGCCCGTGCTCACCACCGCGATCTCCTTCGTCGTCCCCTTCCTCGCCTACATCCCGGCGGAGGAGCTGCACGCCTCCGGCGTCCTCGCGGTCGTCGTCGCCGGCCTGGTGACGGGGCACTTCGGCGTGCGCAAGTTCACCGCGCAGGACCGCATCGCCGAGCGGATGAACTGGCGCACCATCCAGCTGCTGCTCGAGAACGGCGTGTTCCTGCTGATGGGCTTCGAGCTGACCGCGATCGTCGAGGACGTGGTCGACGCGCGGCTCGGCGTGCTCGGCGCCATCGGGATCGGTCTGCTCGCGACCGCGGTGCTGCTCGTCGTCCGGCTCGCGTTCGTCGCCCCGCTGATCGGCTGGCTGCGGCTCGGCCAGCGCCAGGCCGAGCGCCAGGTGGACCGGATCAGCGGCGTCCTCGGCCGGATCGAGGCGGGCGACTACCCGGCGGAGCAGGCGCACCGCGTCGGCCGGATGACGTCGTTCCTGCGGCGACAGCACGCCGACGCGTCGTTCCTCACCCGGGAGGGCCTCGGCTGGCGCGGTGGCGCCGTCATCGCCTGGTCCGGCATGCGCGGCGTCGTCACGCTCGCGGCCGCGCAGTCGCTGCCGGCCGACCTGCCGTACCGCTCGCAGCTCGTGCTGCTCGCGTTCACCGTCGCGATCGTCACGCTCGTGCTGCAGGGCGGCACGCTGCCGCTCGTCATCCGCTGGCTCGGCGTGCAGGGCGCCTCCGCCGAGGACGCCAGGCTCGAGCTCGCGCGGCTGACCGCGGAGATCGCGGACGCGGCCCGGGTCGTGCTCGACAACCCGGAGCTGCGCCGATCGAACGGCGAGCCGTTCGACCCGGGCGTCGTCTCGGCCGTCCGCGACTCGAGCCTCGCCGCAGCCGAGTCGCTCGCGGCCTCCGAGGACTGGATCGCGGGCGCCACGCCGCTGCAGCAGCGGCGCGAGCTGCAGCGCATGCTCGTGGAGGCGGAGCAGGCCGCCCTGCTCGAGGCGCGGGCGACCGGGGTCTACCCCTCGCACGTGATCGAGGCCGCGCAGCAGGTCATCGACAGCGAGGCCGCGCGGCTCAGCGGCCCGGCCTGAGCCGCCGCCGAGCCGCGCCCGAGCGTCAGCCGAGCAGCGCCCGCAGCGCGTCGCGCACGAACGCGGCACCCGTCTCGCCGCCGTAGTTCGCCGCGAACCGCGGATCGGCGACGTACATCTCGGCGAGCCCGAGCACGTAGCCGCGCTCGTCGCCGCCGGGCGCCGCCGACGGCGTCCCCGGGATCCCGCGCAGCCACTCGACGTGGCGCAGGGCGATCGCCTGCGCCTGCGCGCCGGCCGGGTCGGCGCCCGACTCGGCCGCGGCGATCCAGTCCCGCTGCAGCCGCGTCGCCCGCGCCCGCCACGCCTCGCGCTCCGCGTCCGTCATGCCCCGCCACCAGGCGTCGCTCGTCGCGTAGGCCTCGCGGCCCCAGCGCTGCTCGACCTCCTCCCGGTACTGCGTGTGGTCGAACCCGTCCAGCATGGTCTCCGCCATGATGCCCTCTCCTGTCTCGATGGATCGGATGGTCGACTCGACGGCGCCGAGCTGCCGCCCGAGCCGCTCACGCTCCCGGCGCAGCCACTCGGCATGCGCCGCGAGCGCGGTCGCCTCGGGGATCTCGCGGGCGAGCACCTCGCCGATCTGCGGGAGCCCGAGGCCGAGCTCGCGCAGCAGCAGGATCCGCTGCAGGCGCCGCAGCGCCGGCTCGTCGTAGCGGCGGTAGCCGTTGCTCCCGACGCTCGACGGCGCGAGCAGCCCGACGGACTCGTAGTGCCGCAGAGTGCGACTCGTCGTGCCGGCGAGCCGCGCCACCTGCTGGATCGACCATTCCATGCCCACGACGCTAGAGCTTGACGCTGCGTCAAGGTCAAGCGCGAGGCTAGGTCAGGTCGGCGCGGGCGTCCATCGCGCGGTTCGCGAGCCTGTCGGCTCGCGAGTTCTCGAGCCGCGGCACCCATTCGAAGCGCACGGGCGTGCCGGTCAGGAGCTGCCGGGCCTCGGCGGCGAGCTCGGCCATCGCCGGGTGCTTGATCTTCCAGCGGCCGGACATCTGCTCGACGACGAGCTTCGAGTCCATCCGGATCGTCAGCACCGCATCGGGGTCGATCGCGAGGGCGCGGCGCACGCCCGCGATCATGCCTCGGTACTCGGCGACGTTGTTCGAGGCGACGCCGCCGTAGATCCCCACCTCGGCGAGGATCTCGCCCGTCGCGGCGTCGATGACCACCGCGCCGCTCCCCGAGATGCCGGGATTGCCGCGCGATCCGCCGTCCGCCTCGACGATCAGCTCGCGGGCCATCAGAGCCCGGACTCCGCGGTCCGGACCAGGATCGCCTCGCTCGAGGAGCACAGCAGGACGTCGTCGGGCGCCGCGGCCCGCACCCTCGCCAGCTCGTCGGCGAGCAGCGCGACCCCGCTCGCCGAGGACACGCCGCCGCGCAGCAGCGAGGCGCCGACCCCGTAGCGGGCGCGCTGCCGCTCGTAGAGCGCGACGAGATCCTCGGGCAGCTCGGCCGCGAGCGCCGCCCGCGCCGCCGCGACCTCCGCCCGCTCGTCGGCGATGCGCGAGAGCGCGCCGTCCACCGTCGCCGCGGCGAGCTGCAGCTCCGTCTGCAGGTCGGTGAGCTGCTGCTCGAGCTCGGCGACCGCCGCCTCGTGCTCCTCGACCCGCTCCATGACCGCGAGCTCGATCTCCTCGAGGTCGGCCTGTCGCCGGCGCAGCGACGCGATCTCGTGCTCGAAGCCCGCGGCGTCCTTCGCGGAGCTCGCCGACATCATCCGCTCGGCGTCCTTCGCGATCCGCGCCTCGACCACCGCGACGTCCGCCTCGGTGCGACGCAGCTCGGCCCTCGCGTCCTCGAGGACCCCGGTCGTCGAGGCGAGGTCCGCCCGCACCGTCGTCCGCTCGCTCGCGAGCGCCTCCAGCGCGACGCGCTCGGGGAGGTCGCGCTCCAGGCGCTCGAGCTGCGCGAGCCGCAGGTCGTGGGCCTGCAGCTCGAGCAGCCGCTCCTGCGCTCTCGGATCCGCCTTCATGCTCCCTCGCCTCCACTCAGCACCGCGAAATCCCACGGGTCCGTCCGCAGCTCGCTCACGACGAACTCGACCCCCGGCAGCTCGCCGCGCAGCTGCTCCGCCGCGCGGTGGAGCCACAGCCATTCGCTCGCCCAGTGCGAGACGTCGACGAGCGCCGGGCCGCCGGCGAGCATCGCCTGCTCGCGCGCCTCCTGGGCCGGATGGTGCCGCAGATCGGCCGTGACGTACACGTCGGCGCCGAGCACCGCCGCCGCGCCGAGGTAGGCGTCCCCCGCGCCGCCGCACACCGCGACGCGACGGACAAGCTGGTCGTAGTCGCCGCTGACCCGCACGCCGCTCGCCGTCGGCGGCAGCACGGCCGCGACGAGCGAGGCGAAGCGGCCGAGCGTCGTCGGCTCCGCGAGCTCGCCGACGCGCCCGATTCCCGTGCCGAGGGCGTCGGCGGCGATCGGCTCGAGCCCCGAGAGACCCAGCCTCGCCGCGAGCACGCCGCTCGTCCCGTCGTCGACGACGTCCGCGTTCGTGTGCGCGGCGAGGAGCGCGCAGTCCGCCTTGACGAGCCGCGCGATCAGGGCGCCCTTGGCGCGATCGGAGGCGACGGACGTCACCCCGCGCAGCAGCAGCGGATGGTGGGCGAGTAGCAGCCCGGCGCCGGAGTCGACGGCCTCCCCGACCGTCGCGGCGACCGCGTCGACCGCGAGCAGCACGCGGGCCACCGGGGCGCTCGGATCGCCCGAGACGAGCCCGACGGCGTCCCAGGCCTCGGCGCCCGCGGCCGGCCAGAGGGTCTCGGCGGCGGCGGCGACGTCGGCG
>Ga0182737_1002108_pt1 | contig 17126 bp, 16 predicted proteins | sample eDN5th30CBELigOP_FD_128878 | JGI IMG/M metagenome (GOLD analysis project Ga0182737, IMG submission 128878) | Enriched Organic Plus compost microbial communities from Emeryville, California, USA - eDNA 5th pass 30_C BE-Lig OP (version 2) (version 2) ...
AGCCGCCGTAGCCTCCGTACCCGTCGTCGTAGCCGGGAACGTACCCACCGTCGTCGTTCGTGCTCGGCGTGCCGCCGTCGTCCTTCTTCTTTTTCTTCTTCGGCTCGGGCGCCTTCCCGACGTACACGGTCACGGTCGCAACGTCCTGGGCGGCGTCGGGAGCCGAGGCGAGCACCGCCACCTTGTACGTCCCCTCCTTCGTGAACCGGTAGCTGAAGCGATCGGGCTCGTCGCTGGACTTCGGCGAGTTGTTGACCAGCCAGCTCAGGGAAACCCGCTTGCCTCCGGCGTTGTGCACCTTGGCCTCGAAGGTCGCGGTTTCCCCCGCCTTGATGCGAATGGACCTTCGCGGTGAGATCGTCACGTCGAGCTTCGTCGACGACTTCGGGAGGTCGATCTGCGGGTTTCGGTCCGTGTACTGGAACGGGTCCGAACGGTCCTTCACCCACATCTTCGTCACGCCATCCTCGACGAAGAAGATCGGAAGCTGCGTGTCGTACTGACTGCTCGCGACCCTCTTACGGCTGACGTAGTAGGTGCCGGGCGACGTGCCCGGCTGCGAGATGGTCGGGTCCTTGTCGAAGCTCGCGACGTCGATCGCGTTGGTCGACGACTGGACGTAGAGCAGCACCTTGCGCACGGGCCAGCCCCTGGTCCCCGAAAGGCCCGGAACCGGTATCGCGGCGCTCTGGCCGAGGTCGCTTTCCAGGTTCACGTCCACCTGGTCTTCGAGGGTGATCCCGCGCACCTCCACCACACCCGCCTCCGCGGCGCGGGAGACCGACGGCATCGAGAGCAACGTGGCCGTGCCCGCGACGAGGAGGAAGAGAAGCCAGGTCTTGGAGGCGCGGGTGCGGTTCATGCGGGTACTTGGTAGGTGTAGGCGACCGTGACGTAGCCGAACCGGTCGGGACGGGGGTCGATGCCCTCGTTGGCGGGGTTGAAGGCCGGGTAGAAGCCCGCGAAGATGCCGGTGGACTCGGCCGGGATGAACCCGGGGATCTTTACGTATTCGACCCGGTACTCGCCGGGAGCCACCTCGGTGACCGTGTGCTCCTCGGCCAGGCTCGGCAGGAGCTTGACCATGACGACGCGCTGATTCGGGTACGCCGTCCCCTCGGTGCCGTTGACCCGGAAGATGATCCGGGAGCGGTCATCGCCGTCGATCTCGATCTCCGGGTCGGACGCCGTGAAGTTGATCGTGTTCTTGCAGTAGCGGAATCCGACGGTGCCGGTGCCCTCGATCAGGGCGTTCTCGGCGTCGGCGTCGGTCTCCGGTCCGCTCGACCAGCCGGATCGGAAAGGGAAGTCGTACGAGTAGACGAGGCTCTTCGGCCCGGTCGGCGGGTCCGGCGTCGCCCCGTCCTCCGCGCGCGTGCCGCCCCCGGTCGCCACGTAGTCGATGAACGAGTCGCGCACGTACCACTTGAGCGTGGTGCCCTGGACGGGAACGGTCCCGGGCGGCTGCGACTTCACGGGAGGCACCGGGGAAACCTTGCCTGTGGGGGTCACCCGCTCGGTGACCTTGTAGAGCGAGTAGAGGTTGAACGCGCCCCAGACGGTGCCGGCCCCGAGCTTCCTGCGTCCCGTACGGAGGTTGCGGTTGATCACCCTGGCCCCGGCCGGCGTGAGCCGCGCCGTGCCGGTCCTCGAGAGCTCTCCGGTGCCGGCGCTGTACTCGCGCCTGCCGCCTCTCACCTTGAACAGGTTCACCACCCGTTTGCGGACCTTTCCGCGCACGAGCGCCGGCCTTCCGGGGGCGGTGACGACCTTGAGCCCGGTGATCCCCAGCGACCTCCTGCCGCGCTTCAGCTCGAATCCGCCCTTGAGGGCGACTGTTGCCTTGTTTCCGTACCGGACGCTCTTCACCGGGTAGGTGGGCCGGCCGGTGAGGGCGTTGGCAGGCCGGAGCAGGCTCTGGCGGATGCCCCGCTTCCTCCAGGCCTTCCGGGTCCTCTTGAGCGGGGTCAGGTTGAGCTGGCCGTCGCGTTCGACGATGTACTCCGGGCCCGGGTTCTCGCAGGGCTCCAGGGTCGCCGCGCCCGCGCCCGGCGCTCCCGGGCCGGCCAGAAGGGCCAGAACGAGCGCGGCGAGGGCGAGCCCGGGAAGGGCGGCCCTCGCCGTGATCGTCGCTTTGCTGCTGGAAGCCATCGGCTTCGAGATCGCTCCTATTCGGCGTCGGAGGTCGTGACCGCGACCGTGATCGGGTCCAGCTGCTCGTCCGCCGGATACGTCGCGAACGGGGCCGCGCCCGCCGCGAGCGTGGCGGGAATCGCGCCCCAGGTCACCTGGTCACCCTCGTAGGCCGGGGTGATGCCGGTGAGGTCGAGCTCGGCGAGATCTACCCTCTCGGTGGTCTTCCACACGCCCGTCTCGTTGCTCGAGACGTCGGCCACGATCCGCGAGTTCTCGCCGTCGATGACGATGGTCGGGTTCGAGATCGATGCCCAAAATCCGTGCGGGGAATTGCAGAACAGGGCCGTGCCGGTGCCGTTGATCACGGCCTGATCGTCGCTCGTGTCGCCCTCGTCGTTGGCCAGGTAGCTGCCGTCGGCGACCGGGAACACGAACCCGCGGGTCGAGTCCATGCCGGGGGCGCGGGTTGCACCGTCCAGGGCCTGCAGGCCCTTGGCGGGATTGAACCCGAACACGTAGCCGCGCAGCGAGGACTTGAAGCCCCAGGCGATGCCGGTCGGGCCGGTGGTCGGCTCGGCGCCGGACATTTCCGGAAGCGGCGCCGCCGGGGTCCGGGCGTCGTCGATCTTGCTGGTCGGTAGCAGACCGCACTGCTCCTGGAACTGGTCGACCTCGACGTCGGTAGCGACCGCGAGGCTGATCGGCTCGAGCGGTGTCCCGGCCGGGTAGAAGCCGGAGCACTTGTCGAGCTCGCCGACGCCGCAGATCGCCTGCGAGCCCTCCGCCGTGAGCGCGGCGGGCACGTCGGTCCAGTTGATCGTGCTGCCGTCGCCGTCCTGGACCCGGCCGGCGGTGCCCGAGGGGTCCAGCGTCGCCAGGGTGATCCGCTGCGTCGGGATCCAGGTGCCGCTCAGGTTGGCGTCGATGTCCGCGTCGATACGCGAGTTTTCGCCGTCGATGACCAGGGTCGGGCTCGAGAGCGCGACGCGGAACTCATGGCCCGTCGCGCAGAACAGGGCGGTCCCGCTGCCCTCGAGGACGGCCTTGTCGTCGGCGAGGTCGCTCGGCGTCCCGCCGTCGGAGTAACGGAACCCCGAGGCCGGGAACTCGAAGCCGGAGAAGGAAGGCGCCGAGCCCGTGGCCGCCGCCCCGTTCAGCACGTGGATCGAGCCGCCCGCGATGGTCGTGACGTAGTTGCGGAACGAATTCTTGAAACCCCAGGCGAGATCGGCCGGGCCGCTGGTGCCCGGGGTGGCGGCGAACTCCGGAAGCGGGCCCGCCGGCTTGATCGTGCCGGCGACCTTCGCGGTCGCCGGGACGTTGCACTCCGCAACGTACGGATCGACGAAGGGGCAGCCCTCGGCGTCGGGGTTCGCGACGCAGGGATCGACCGGCTCGGCGTCGGTCCGGACCGCGTTCACGTTGAGCGAGGCGATCTGTCCCCTGGGGACCCGCTTCAGCCCGAGGTGCCTGCCGACCGCCTTGACCACGGCAGCGGTGAAGCTGACCTTGCCCCCGTTGATTCGCAGCTTGCTCTTCCGGCCTTGGGTCGAGACCCGCGCCTTGCCCCTCACGTTGAAGACGTTGATGACGCTCTTGCGGGGCTTCTTGCCGCCGAGCCGCTGGATGACTCCGCCGAGCCCGACCTTGCCGCTCTTGAGCACGGCGAGGTTGAGGCGGGTGATGCGCACGACGCGCTTCCCGCGGCGGAGGACGAAGCCGCCCTTGAGGTCGACGTCCGAACGAGCGCCGGTGGAAAGGCCGCGTACCGGGAGCTTCGCGACGAAACGCTTGCCCTTCCGGTTGACCTTCGCCGGGGCGACCCGCTTGACCTTGACGCCGCTCTTCACCAGCGCCTTGCCCGCCTTGCCGGTGCCCAGCGCGAATTTCGCGTTGCCGGACGTGGCCGGCGTCGCCGAGGCGGGCGAAGCTCCGAACGAGACGATGAACAGGACGGCCGCGGCCAGGAGGGCGAGGGCAGCCGGGGCGCCGCGACGGGCGGCGAGGGACGAACTCATGTGCGCTGAAGCTCCTTGGAGAGAGTGAAGATGAGGGATTGGTACTGCGGTTATCGGGCTATTAGGTATGCCTTACCAATCCACACTAACACGATTGGGATTAGCCACGCCTAATGGTCGTCGAGCCACTCAACGTGGAGAGCCGAGCGGCCTTCTCGATGTACGAGTTCCGCTTCGACGCCCCACACGTCGCCGATCAACTGACTCGTTAACACCTCGTTCGGGGTGCCGGTTGCGATGGACCTTCCGTGAGACATGACCACGACGCGGTCGGCGATCGCCGCGGCGAGCGCCAGGTCGTGGACGATCAGGACGACCCCCATCCCGGCGGCGACCAGTTCGCGGAGCATCTTCGAGATCGCGGCGGTCGCACCGAGGTCGAGCTGGGCCGTCGGTTCGTCGGCGACCAGCACCGGCGCCCCCTGGGCCAGCGCGATCGCGATCTGCACGCGCTGCATCTCCCCGCCGGACAGCGTGCTGAGGTCGCGATCCTCGAAGCCCTGCATCCGGGCGCGCGCGATCGACTCCTCGACCACGGCCCGGTCCTCCGCCGTCAATCCCTGGAGCGGCTTGAGGTGGGTGGAGCGGCCGATCCGGACCGCCGCCTCCACCGTGACCCCGGTCGGGACCTGGGCCCGCTGGGGCACGTAGGCCCTGACGCGGGCGAGCTGGCGGCCCCGGAGGCGGGCGAGCGGGACACCCTTCCAGAGGACCTCTCCCCCGTCCGGGCGCCGCAGGCCGCAGAAGGCGCGGGCGAAGGTGGACTTTCCGGCCCCGTTCGGGCCGACCACCGCCAGCAGCTCGCCCCGCCCGAGCGTCAGGCTGGCCGACGCGAGGATGTCCTCGCCGCCGATGGTGACCCGGACGTCCCGCGCCTCGAGGAGGGGCGCGGCTTCATCGAACTCCACGCTTCCGCGGCCGAACGCCATCACGCGGCCTTCCTGAGCAGCCAGAGGAACAGCGGAACGCCGAGCAGCACCAGGAACGGGCCGACGGGCATCTCGACGGGGGCCGCGATCGTGCGGGCCAGGGTGTCTCCCGCGGTGAGCAGGGCGGCCCCGGCGAGCGCCGAGACCGGGATCACGAATACGTGGCTCTTGGTGCCTCCCAGCAGGCGGATCAGGTGCGGGATCACGAGCCCGAGGAAGGCGAGCAGACCGGCGATCGAGGCGGCCGCCGAGGCGAGGACGGCCGCGGCCAGCGCGGCGGTCAAGCGAATGAGGCGCGGCCGGGAACCGAGCGAGGCGGCGACGTCGTCGCCCAGCATCAGGCGGTCGAGCGGCCGGATCATGAACGCGGCCAGCACGAATCCGACGGCGAGGTAGGGCCAGACCGTCTCGAGCGTGTCCCAGCCGGAGGTCGTGAGGCCACCGACCAGGAAGTAGATGCCGTTCGGGACGCGGTCCGGATAGGCGGCCATGATCGCCGCGGTGCCGGCCGAGAACAGCGAGGCAACGGCGATGCCGGCCAGGATCACCCGCGTGATGTTCCCCCCGCCCCGGCCCGTGAAGCCGATGATGAAGACCATCGTCGCGGCGAAGAGGCCGAAGAACAGGGCACTCACCGGCAACAGCGCGATGCTCGACGGGTACAGGAGGATGACCAGCATCGCGCCGAAGCCGGCGCCCCCGGTCACGCCGATCACGTCGGGCGAGGCGAGCGGGTTGTTCAGGGCACCCTGCAGGCAGGCCCCGGCGACACCCAGGGCGGCCCCCACCAGGATGGCCTCGACCGTCCGCGGCAGGCGCAGGATCTCGATGATGTTCCGGGTGACCTCCGGCACCTGCTTGCCCAGCAGGGTGTCGATCACGCCGGAGACCGGGATGTCGACCGCCCCCAGGGCGAGCGACGCGCAGGTCGCCGCGACCAGGGCGGCAAGCATCCCGGCGGCGACGGCGATGCGCCTGGCGGCGCTCCCGGTCAGCTCGAAACCTCGGTCGGATTCACCCGCCGGGGTCTACCAGTTCTTGAGGAAGTTCGTGCGGATGTAGCGGATGGTCGCGCCGAGATCGGTGCCGGCCTGGAGCAGGGTGTTGTCACCGGAGATGCCGATGTTGCCGCTCTGCCCGGCCGAGGTCGACTTGTACACCTCGTTGTCGGTGACCCACTTCGCCACTCGGCTGAGGTCGTCGTTCGTCCCATGCGGCACGACGACGATCCGCTCCGGGTCCTCCTGCAGGACGACCTCGTCCGAGATGCGGGCGAATCCACCGCCGGCGCTCGCGTTCCCGGTCACCAGCTTGCCGCCGGCCATCCTGATCAGGCGCCCGCCCCAGCTGTTCTCGAGGAAGGCCATCGCGGTGGTGCCGATCCCGAGCACGACGAGGGTCCTGGGCCGGATGCCCGATATTCCCCTGGTGGCCGAGTTCAGCTGACGCGTGATCTTCTTGTTGAGCTTCCGCGCCTGCTTCTTGCGTCCGAGGATCCTGCCGATCTGCGTCACCTTCTTCTTCACGCTTGCGGGCGTGAGCGGGTCCGCGACCACGACCCTGATCCCCAGCTGCCGCATCGCCTTGTTGCCCCGCGACCACCGGTTCGAGGAGAAGACGATCTTGGGGCGCATCTTCGCCACCAGCTCGAGGTTCGGGCCGTTGGGATGGCTGAGCGTCATCGCGGGGATGCCCTTGAGGAGCCGCTTCTGATGCTTGGTCGCCCCGAGGGTCATGCCGACCCGGTACGGCCGGTAGCCCAGCTGGACCATCGTCTGCGCCGCGAACGGGCTGATCGCGATGACCCGCTTCTTCTTGGCCGCGTCGGCCGACGGGGCCTGCAGCGCGAAGGCGAGCAACACCGCCGCGAGCAGCGTCACCACCCCGGAAAGACGAGCGAGGCGGGGCTTTGGACGTGCGGCGTCGAGGTGCATTTGAGGGCTGAACTCCTTGAGGGGTGGGTGAGTAACCTTCTGGAACACAGCGCGGCGGCAAAGGTCGTGGACCTGCCCATATCCCGGCGCTGCAGTAGGAATAGGGTACCCTAACTTCCCCTGCTCCGCCCCGCGAACGAGAACGAAAGCGAGCTAACGGTGTCGACCGAGACCAAGACCGAACCCAACATCAAGGCCGTCGTCGGAGCCCACGACGTGGCCCCGGGCACCAAGGTCCCGGACGTCGCGCCGATCGCCCGCGGCGGCAAGCGACGCAGCGCCGCCGAGGAATCGCGCACCATCCTCGCCAACGCGACCCACGGGACGCTCGGCTCCCTGAGCGACGACGGGACCCCGTGGGCTTCGCTCGTGACCTTCGGCGTGATGGATGACGGCAGCCCCGTCTTCTGCCTCTCCACGCTCGCCGAGCACGCCCGCAACCTCGAGAAGAACCGGCAGGCGTCGCTCATGGTCGCCGACCCGTTCCACACCGGCGAGATCCTGGCCGGTGGCCGTGTGACGCTGGCCGGCAAGGTCAAGCGGTCCGACGAGCACCCCGACGAGGAGTCGGCCCGCGCCGCGCACCTCGAGGCCGTCCCGTCCGCCGCGATGTACGCGGACTTCAACGACTTCTCGTTCTGGATCCTCGAGGTCGACCGGGTGCGCTGGGTCGGCGGCTACGGCCGCATGGACTCGGCCACGGCCGAGGACTACCGGGACGCCGAACCGGACCCGGTCCAGCCCCAGGTACCGGATGCCGTCGCCCACCTGAACGCCGACCACCCCGACGCCCTGCTGCTCATGGCCAGGGCGTTCATCGAGGGTCCGGAGATCCTCGAGGCGAGCTGCGAGCGGGCCGACCGCTACGGGCTGGACCTGCAGCTGGTCACCGCCGAGGGCGAGAAGGCCGGCCGCGTGAGCTTCACCGACCGCATCGACACCCCCGGTGGCCTGCGCGCCGCGACGGTCGACCTCGCCCGCCGCGCGCGCCAGAAGCTCGGGGCCTAGCGCCCCCGAGAGGCCTCAGCCGGCGAGGGCGGCCTCGATCGCCCCGGTTAGCTCCTCGTCTTCCGGGGTCATGGGGGCGGGGAACTTCCGGATCAGACGCCCCTCGCGGTCGATCAGGTACTTGGCGAAGTTCCATTCCGGCTGTTCCGACTGGGCGGCCAGCTCGGCGAAGAGCGGGTTGGCCTCCTCTCCGACCACGGTCGTCTTCTCGAACATCGGGAACTCGACCCCGTAGTTGGCCTGGCAGAACTCCGCGATCTCGTCGGCCGTGCCGGGCTCCTGCTCCATGAAGTCGTTGGCCGGGAAGCCGAGCACCGTGAAGCCCTGGTCCTTCTTCTCGGAGTAGAGGGCCTGCAGGCCCTCGTACTGAGGGGTGAGCCCGCACTTGCTGGCCGTATTGACCACGAGGGTCACCTTCCCCAGGTACTCGCCCAGGTCTTGCGACTTGCCGTTCAACCGGTTCATGGAGCCGGTCAGCACGACCGGCCGTTCGCTCTCGCTCATGCGGGGGATCGTACCCCGCCCGCCGGCCGGGTCCGGACGGACCGGGAGGACCCGCCGGTATCGTCCCCCGCCATGAGTCTTCCTCGGATTCCCAGAGACCCGGAGAACGACTACAGCGGGGAGGCGGCCGCCGCGCGCCGTCGGCTGGTCGCCGACGAGACCGGCGCCGAGCTCGCGCACGTCGGCTCCTACTCGTTCGACCCGGCCGTGCTGCCCGGCAACATCGAGAACTTCATCGGCGTGGCCCAGGTACCGATCGGGCTCGCGGGCCCGCTCCTGGTGGACGGCGAGCACGCCCAGGGCGAGTTCTACGTGCCGATGGCGACGACGGAGGGAACGCTGGTCGCCTCCTACAGCCGCGGGATGAAGATGTGCGCCGAGGCCGGCGGCGTCAAGACCACCATCGTCGACGACCGCATGCAGCGGGCCCCCGCCTTCCTCTTCGACTCGGCCCGCGAGGCGCGGGAGTTCGTGGCCTGGCTCGACGAGCACCACGAGGAGATCAAGGCCGCCGCCGAGTCGAGCACCTCGACGGGCCGGCTGATCGAGATCGAGCGCTACCACGCGAGCCGCTTCGTCTACACCCGCTTCGACTACACGACGGGCGACGCGGCCGGCCAGAACATGGTCAGCAAGGCCACCTGGTTCGCCTGCGAGTGGATCAAGGCGAACTACCCCAAGCTGAACGACTACATGCTGGACGCACAGCTCTCCACCGACAAGAAGCACTCGCAGATCAACACCTTGAAGACACGGGGCAAGCGGGTGATCGCGGAGCTGACGATCCCGGGAGAGCTGCTCGAGAAGCACATGCGCGTCACCGCCAAGCAGGTCTACCGGGCGAGGCAGATCGCCACGCAGGGCGCCCTGCTGTCGGGGAGCGCCGCGAACACGCCTCACCCGGCGAACGGCATCGCGGCCGTGTACATCGCCACCGGCCAGGACGAGGCCAACGTCGCCGAGTCCCAGGCCTGCCTCGGCTACGCGGAACTGAGGGGCGACGACTACTACTCGTCGATCACCCTCCCCTCCCTGATCGTCGCGACCCACGGGGGCGGAACCGCCTTGCCCACCCAGAGCGAGTGCCTGCGCGTCCTCGGCTGCGAGGGCCCGGGGAAGGTCAACAAGCTGGCCGAGATCATCGCCGCGACCGTCCTCTGCGGCGACCTCTCCCTGGGCTCCGCGGTCGTCGCCGACGAGTGGGTCGACGCCCACGACAACCTCGGCCGCAACCGCTGAAGCCGGACTTTCGAAAGCTGATCCTGAGGCCACCGACGACCCGTCGAGGTCCCGGATCGCCTTCCGATCCAGGCCGGCGAATTTCCAAGTCACGTGACCTGCTCTCCGGTAGGGTGGGAACATGAGCGCTACCGCAGTCGCACGCCGCACGCCGCCGATGGTGGACGAGACGATGATCTCCCAGATCTGGAAGGTGACCACCGCGAAGAACGAGATCTTCGACCGGGCCAGGGCGCGGTACGGCGACAGCTTCGGCCTCAACCTGGCGCGAGGCAAGTGGTACTACTTCGCCGACCCGGAGGACGTGAAGTCGATCTTCACCGCCCCGCCGAGCGTCCTCCACGCCGGGAAGGGCAACGAGATCCTCGCGACGGCGCTGGGCGACCACTCCGTCCTGTTGCTCGACGAGGGCGAGCACATGCGCCAGCGCAAGCTGCTCCTCCCCTCCTTCCACGGGGAGAAGCTCGCCGAGCAGATCGGGGCGATGGCACGCATCTCCGAGGAGGTCGTCGCGAGGATCCCGAAGGGCGAGAGCTTCGTGGTGCGGGAGATGAGCCAGGACATCGCCCTCGAGGTGATCCTCGAGGTGGTGCTGGGGACCGCCTCCACCGGCGAGCAGCACGACCGCCTCGGCAAGGCGACACGAGAGCTCCTCGAGTGGATCGCCAAGGGATATCGCCTGGCCCTCTCCTCCATCCTCGGCCCGCGCAGCCGGCCGATCAAGCGCATGTACAGGCCGGCCCTCGCCCCGCTCGACCGGGGCCTATACGACCTGATCGCTGAACGCCGCCGAGAGGACGATCTCGCGGACCGCAGCGACATCCTTTCCATGCTCCTCCTCGCCCGGGACGAGGACGGAGAGCCGATGACCGACGTCGAGATCCGCGACGAGCTGGTCACCCTGATCGTCGCCGGGCACGAGACCACGGCCACCGCGCTTGCGTGGGCATTCGAGCGCCTCACCCGGGTCGAGGGAGGGACCGAACGCCTGCACGAGGAGGCGGTCGCCGGCGAGGGCGAGTACGCGCGCTGGGTCTCCCAGGAGGCGCTCCGCCTGCGGCCCGTGCTCGACTTCGTGCTGCGCCGAGTCATGGAACCGATCGAGATCGGGGGCTACGAATTCCGGGAGGGCGACGTGCTCGCCCCGAGCATCTATCTGGTCCACCGCCGGGAGGACGTCTACCCGGACCCCCTCGCCTTCAAGCCGGAGCGCTGGGACGGCCGGAAGCCGGGCACGTACACGTGGTTCCCCTTCGGCGGCGGCGTGCGCCGCTGCATCGGCATGCAGTTCGCGATGGCCGAGATGGAGATCGTCATGAACGCGGTCGCCAGGGCCGGGGTGCTCCTGCCCGTCGGGCCCGAGGAGGCAACGGTGTCCCGCTTCATCACCTCCTCCCCCAAGCGTGGCGGCCAGGTGCGCTTCGCCTTCTGAGCCATCCCGAGCGCATCGAGGCGAGCGGCATCGTCCGAGGCTCCGTAGGCCTCAAGAACGAATTTCGCCCGCCCCCGAACCGGATTCGGGGGCGGGCGAAGTTTTACTCCGGTCGGAGCCCGGGCTCTACTTGCCGGGCTGCGGGACTATCCGGATGTACGGCTTGGGCTCTTCCCACTCGCCGAAGATCTCCTTGGCCTGCTCGTTGTTGACCGAGCCGGAGATGATCACGTCGTCCCCGTCCTTCCAGTTGGCCGGCGTGGCGACCTTGTGGTTGGCGGTCAACTGGAGCGAGTCGATCACGCGCAGGACCTCGTCGAAGTTGCGGCCGGTCGTCATCGGGTAGACGAGGATCAGCTTGATCTTCTTGTCGGGGCCGATCACGAACACGTTGCGGACCGTCTGGTTGTCGGCCGGCGTGCGCTCCGTGGCGTCGCCCTCGACTTCGGCGGCGAGCATGCCGTAGGCCTTCGAGATCTCGAAGTTCTCGTCGCTGATCAGCGGGTAGTTCGGGGCGCTGCCCTGCGTCTCCTCGATGTCCTTGGCCCAGTCCTCGTGCCTGTCGAGCGGGTCGACCGAGAGGCCGATGATCTTCACGCCGCGCTCATCGAAGGCGGGCTTCGCGTTGGCCATGTAGCCCAGCTCGGTGGTGCAGACCGGGGTGAAGTCCTTCGGGTGAGAGAACAGGACCGCCCAGGAGTCGCCGATCCATTCGTGGAAGTTGATCTTCCCCTCGGTGGTCTCTGCTTCGAAATTAGGTGCTTCCTGTCCCAGTTGGAGGGCCATGCTTTATCTCCTTAGAAATTGACTGTGACTCAACTATAGCCAATATGTCCCGTATACCTGATCGGGATACAGGTATTTATAGCGAACGCTTCCCGGACGCCGTCAGGTCCTGATCACGTAGGAGGTGTAGTCGGCGATCGGCGAGTCGGGCTCGGGGCCAGCGAATTCGTAGAGGTCGCAGAACTCGAAGGTCGAGCCGCTCTCCATCTCGTAGGTACCGTTCACGGCCGCGATATCGCCGTCGAGGACGACGCTCTCGAGCACGACCCGGCGCGCGGACTTCCCGGCCATCGACTCGAGCCAGGCACGCATCCCATCCCGGCCCTCGATCGTCCCCTCCCCGACCAACCGCCACCTGACGTCCTCCGCTACGTATCGCAGCGTCTCCTCGATCTCGCCTCGGATGAACGCGAGGTTGAAGTCCCTGAGCCGCGCCTTGCGCGCCACTCCCGAGCAATCCTCCCGCACCTCGATCTCGGTCATGCGCCAGACCCTAACCGCCCGGCCCAATAGTTTTCGGTCGACCGCGAACGCGACGAGTGGAGGGCTGCGATGAACCGGAGCGACGAACGAGTCATCGAAGGGAGGAACGGCAGGCGAGCGCCCGGCGGACGGCTCTGGCCGGATCGGCCCGGCTCGGCTGGAAGGCGGGCTTCGGGACCGAGGGTGCGATGAGCCTGATCGGCGTCGACCAGCCGCTCCTGGGGTTCCTCACCGCCTCCAGCCTGCTCGACTCCGGGACGTCGGTCGACGTCTCGACCTGGGGCGTGCCCCTGATCGAGCCCGAGGTGGCGGTGCGGATCGGCAACGAGATCGGCTCCGGTGCGAGCGCCGAAGAGGGAGCCGCCGCGGTCGACGCGGTCGCCGCCGCGATCGAGCTGGTCGATCCGGGCCGGTCAACAGCGTCCCGGACATCCTCGCCGGCAACATCTTCCACCGGCACGTGATCCTCGGCAAGTTCCGGGATGCCGACCCACCCACGCTCTCGTCCGTGCGGCTCGCCGTCACCGCCAACGGCGACCCGGGAGCGTTCGCCTACCCGCGGGAGACGATCGGCGACATCGGCAAGGTCGTCTCCGCGTTGGTGGACCAGGCCGGCCTCCACGACGAGACCTTCCGGCCCGGCGACATCATCATCACGGGAGCGGCCGTGCCCCCGGCGCCGCTCAACCCGCGCGATGAATACCGGGTCGAACTAAATTTTGGTGGACCGGTGACGGTAGAAGTCGGCTGACCCATGACCTACCGTCCGCCGATCGGTCTCCGGGTGAGGGCCCGAATCGCGCGTCCGGCCCCAAGCGGCCACGATCGGTCCGGTGGCCGTCGCATGGCCGGCCGCACTTTCGCTGGAGGAACGGTGCGACCGGCCTGGCCCGTCCGCGCCCAAGGGAGAGAAGGACGGCGGACGGTCCACGGCGCCTGAGACTCGGGCGCCGCGACGGAAATCTGGGAGCTCAGTCCGAAACACACCACCGGCTGCGGCCGGGCTAGAACAGGTCCCGGCCGAGGCCCGCCATCATGTCAGCCATGTTCTGGCCCTTGATCCGGAGGAGGACGTCGTCGCCGATCGGCGCGCGTCCGCCGACGGCCCACTCGTTGACCGTATCCAGGGCCTCCAGGCTTTCCTTCGGGACGCGCCATGGGTTGTCAGTGCCCCAGAAGATCTTGTGCTCGACTCCCAGGTCCACCGCATCGGCAATGTCCGAGTAGATCGTCCTGACGCCCCCACCGAAGCTGTCCAGATCACGAGCGGCGAGGTCCGCGTACGCGTGCTCGTACTTGGCCAGCAGGTGCAGGCACTCCCGGTTCGCCGGCATGCCCACATGGGCGACGATCATCCGGAGCTCGGGGAATGCCGAGAGGACGGCCTCAAGGGAGGCGACGTCTTGCAACGTGCTGACGGCCTCGATGTTGCCGGTCCAACCCTGGTGGATGAGGACCGGGATCCCGAGGTCAGACGCGGCCTGGAATACAGCCATCGCACGGGGGTCGCTCGGATCTGCGTTCTGGTAGGTCGGCGCGACCTTCAGGCCGACCAGTCCCAGCTTTTCGACAGCCCGCTTCAACTCCGCGGGTCCGCTGCGATCGAGCGGGTCGACGGACGCGAACCCGAACAGGCGCCCGTCGTATTTGCGGACCTGCTCCGCCACGTAGTTGTTCGGGATGTGGACGCCGAGATGCCTCTTACAGTCGAAGGCGAGTACGGCGGTCTTGTCCACCCCCGCTGCATCCATGTTTTCGATCACCTTGTCGGGATCGATGTCGGCGGTCTCGTTCGGAAGCCCGAAGGTCCCGAACCAACCGTCGAGGAGCTCCTCGTTCCAGTGCTCCATCCGGCCGAGATGGCAGTGGCTGTCTATGACCGGGTTGCTGTTCATGTTCATGTTCCTCTACTCCTTCGTTTGAGATGTTCCGGGGCGGGCCGCGTCAATCCGGACGCTCCCCGCCGCCGTCCGGCACCGGCTCACGGCTGACCGGCGTCGCCGTTTGCATCGGTGGGAGGCCGTCGTCGCTTCCCCTGCGTCGCCTGCCGATCAGGAATTCCCACCCGCGGGTGAGGCCGTCGGGACGGAATATCAGCACCAACAGCAGGAGCAAACCGATCCCCAACTGCGTAGACGACGCCGGAAGCTCGAAGGGGAAAAGGTCCCCCGACTCGCCGCGAGCCAAGAACTCGGACCAAACGGTAACCACCACCGAACCAAGGATGGCCCCGGTAAGACTCGATTGACCTCCGATAACGAGCATCGCGAGGGTCAACAGGGTGAGCGGCAGGAAGAAGAGCGACGGCGAGATCGTGCCCTGCGTCTGGGCGAAGAGTGCGCCGGCCAGACCGCAAACCACGGCCGAACTAACGAACGAACGGAGCCGCAGACGCTCGACGTTGATCCCTATCGCCCGCGCCGCAAACACGTCCTCCCTCGAGGCCCGCAACATGCGCGACTGCCTGGTCCCCGAGATGAACCAGACCACGGTGATGACGATCGCCACCACCGCCAGTGCGAGCCATGGGTCGATCGTTTCGATGTTGGTGATCCCGCCCGTGCCATTCGTCACAGCCGACCATTGCTCGAGTACGACGTTGAGCCCCAGAAGCAGAGCGAACGTGGCCAGGGCCGCGTTCATCGGTGGTGACCGGAAGGTCATCAGACCGACGACGAGCGCGAGGATGCCCGCGGCGGCACCCCCCGCCAGGAGCGCCACGTACCACGGAGTCGACGTGTTAGACAGGAATCCGGGCATGTCCGGATAGATGACCGCTTTCGTCGCCTCGGGAATGCACAGTATCCCCGCAACGTAGGCCCCGATCGCAACGAACGCGATGTGCCCGAACGAGAAAACGCCGGACTCGCCGATGTACATGTACAGGCCGATCACGATCGCCATCTGGATGAGACTTAGCGTCGCGATGTCGACCAGGGAGCGGGTTCCGAACATGAACGCCGCGCCCCATATGGCGACCACCACCAACAACAGGAATCCGAGGTTCCCCGGTTCGCGGTGGCCGGGACGCACACGGCTCACGAGATTCGACGTAAAGCGTGACATCAAGCCCTCCCCTCCGGGGTCGCGGTGCCGAGTATCCCCTCGGGTCTGAGGACCAGGACGAGGAACACCACGCCGTAGACCAGGGCGTCACGGAAGTCGAGGATGGTGCCCGACAACATCACCTGGAAGAGGACCGTCAGACCCCCGAGCAGGTAGGCACCCGCGATGGCGCCCCTGAGCGAGCCCAGGCCACCGATCACCGTCGCCACAAATCCCAGGACGACCGGCTCGATGCCGATCGACGGGCTCACCGCCCCGCTGCGCATGGTGAGGAAGAACGCGCCAGTCACCGCGAGGGCGGCCGTGATGCTGAAGGCGATTGCGATGACCAGATTGGCGGGTATCCCGCACATCCTGGCCATGTTGAAATCCTCTGCGGCCGCGCGCATCTTGATGCCCAGGGTGGTCCGCTCCAAGAACAAAGCGAGCAAGACGAACCACACGAGCGCCGATGCGATCGTGAGGATCACGAGCCACGAAACATCGATCCCCCAGATCGAGACCGATTCCAGCATCCAGTCTGCGATCGAGAAAGTCTTCGGCAACGAGCCGAATATCACGAAGGCCAGGTTCTGGAGCACGAAGCTGGCCGCGAACGAGGAGATCAGGAGGGTCGACGCGTTGGCGTCACGCAAAGGACGGAACGCCACCCGCTCGGTCATCAGAGCGACCACGACGCACGCGACGAGAGCCACCAAGATTGAAGCCAGGCCCAGGTCTCGCGATAGGTAAAGGGCGAACCCGGCGACCATGATCAGCTCGCCGTGCGCGAAGTTGATCAGTCGCATCACGCCGAAGAGGAGAGCGATCGGAAGCGCATAGATCGCGTAGAGAGATCCCAGCGCCAACGCGGAAATTATGTCTTGAACGAGTGTGTCCATCTCTATACGCCTCCGAAGTAAAGGTTCGAGATCATGTCCCTCTGCTGTCGCAGGTCGGACGCGCTGCCTTCCGCCTGGACCCTCCCGTTGCTCAACACGTAAACGTGATCTGCGAACTCGAGCGCCTCACCGATGTTCTGCTCGACCAGCAGGATCGACGTGCCTTCGCCGTGGATCCTCCCGAGGGCGTCCATGACCATTTCGACCACCTTCGGGGCCAGCCCGAACGACGGCTCGTCGAGCATGAGAAGGCTCGGGTTCGTGAGTAGGGCCCGAGCGATCGCCAGCTGCTGCTGCTCGCCTCCGGAAAGCTCGCGCGCCGGGTCGTGTCGGTGCCGCGCGACATCCGGGAAAAGTTCAAAAGCCCACTCGAGCCGTTCCGAACGACGGGACGAATCGGCCTTGGGCAGCGAAACCAGCAGGTTCTCCTCGACGCTCAGCGGGCCGAATATGCGCCGCCCCTCGGGCACCAGTGCGATGCCCATGGAGACGATCTTCTCCGGGGTCTGACCGATCAGGTTCCGGCCGTTGAATTCAGCCCTGCCGGAACTCTTACCTCCCACACCGGCCAGGAGGTTCATCAGACTCGACTTGCCGGCGCCGTTGGGACCGATCACCGCGACGCGCCCACCCTCGGGCACGGTCATCGACACCGAACGGAGCGCCTCGACACCGTCGAAGCGAACCGAGAGCTCCCCGACCTCAAGCAT
>Ga0182737_1002110_pt1 | contig 17103 bp, 24 predicted proteins | sample eDN5th30CBELigOP_FD_128878 | JGI IMG/M metagenome (GOLD analysis project Ga0182737, IMG submission 128878) | Enriched Organic Plus compost microbial communities from Emeryville, California, USA - eDNA 5th pass 30_C BE-Lig OP (version 2) (version 2) ...
AAGCCGTTGTTTTATTGATAATTTTTCAACTTAGCAATATAATAAATTACGTTAACCACTTCATATGTCCCAGTAGCTCAGCAGGATAGAGCGACAGCCTCCTAAGCTGTAGGTCGTAGGTTCAATTCCTATCTGGGACGCTTATACTCGGGAAAGCCCGGTGTATCATACGTTAATTACCGTTCAACCAAACGGTGACATAGCGTTGATATGCCGGGCTTTTTGACGTTTTCAAGGAATACCGCAGAACATAGTGCTTACTGTACGTTACCCAATTCCGGAGGTGATTCGCTAATGAAAAGAAGCTATATCGGCGAAAGAAACACCGAAAAGCGACCGACAGCCACGCCTATAGTCTCGCAGCGTTCTAAGGACCAACAGCCGCCCAATGTACGCTATACGATAGAAGAAGCGCTGGATATATTTATCCAAGCTAAAGAGGCAGAAGGCGTGCGACCGCGCACCGTCGGGAACTATCGCGAACACATTAAGTATTTAAAACGGTACATTGACCGGACGCCTTTCTATGTTGACGAATTAACACCGAGCTTGATTCGCGACTACTTACTCTTTCTAATGAAGGAACGTGTTGCCTACGCAGAAATTGAATCGCGAACTAAGACGGGCAAAGGACTTTCGCCACATACAGTCAACATGCGTCTAAGAACACTTAAAACGATGTGCACATTTTGGTACACAGACGGCATTATTGCAACAAACCCAACCGCTAACATTAAACGTGTGAAATCGGATCACGTTGACGAAGTGCCCGGACTATCTGACAACGAAATTGGACGGATACTTAACTGCTTTGATGAACGCCAATTTGCGCAATGGAGGGATAAGACGCTTTGCCTCCTTTTATTAGATTGCGGACTTCGAATTCAAGAAGCTGTTAGTTTGACAGTTGACCGCATTAATCTAAGAACCTGCGAAATTTCTATTCCTGCAGACATAGCAAAAAACCGAAAAGCACGCGAGGTACCGGTAAGTAGGGAAATAGCGAAAAGGTTAATAAAATTACACGAAGAAAGCAAGCAGTATTTTGGAGATTATGCCGAAGTCTTTATGAACGCATACGGGGAACCATTTACGGCGGAAGCGTTTAGAAGGCGATTAAATCGCATGAAGAAAAAGCTAAATATGCCACGACTACATCCTCATATGTTTCGACATACTTTTTGTCGTAACTACATTTTGAACGGTGGCGACATCTTTACACTACAGAAAATCGTCGATCACGCGGATATAAAAACAACGCGTAAATACATCCAAATGGACGATGAACACGTTAGACAGCAACATAATAGATTTTCGCCAGCACGTCGTTATCTACGTAAAGGCAAATAAAACAAAAAATAGCGCAGGTTGCTACCAACAACCGTACGCCCGATGTTACAACAATATTAACAAAAGTATATCGCGAAAAAAGCCGAATTGCAAGGCTTGTTCCTGCATGCGCTCAAAACCAAACATACTTTCGCTTATTAGGGCTAAGCGCTTCTAAAAGGAGCCGTTAACAATGAAGAAACGAATTGAAATCATAGCCACCGCGGAGTCATTCGCGAACCTAGCAACGTTTAAAACAGTTGACCAACTAAACGAAGCCATACGCCATTACAAGCGCTTATTTGCTAACGAATTAAATAAAACAGAGCTTGCCGTACTGGACTTATTGGCGCAATATAGCTGTAAATATCCAGGCGTTTCTTTCCTACGCAAAACAAAGCTAGGCGAAATGATTAATAAGAGTCGCCGCACTATGATCCGTGTTTGCAAGCGATTAGAAACGTTGGGCATCATTCGCCAATATGAAATGAAGCGCACTAGCGATCTGCAGCAAACAGCTAATGCTATCGTTATTCAGCAGGTTGTCGCAAAATGTCACACAAAAGATGTCACACCAAAAAACTCCGATTCTCTTAAGCTCAAAAACATTAAAGATATAAATACGTATCCTGCGGAAAAGTCTGTTGATTTACAACCGCGTAAAGTTTCGACTCCTTACAGTCAATTCCGCAATATGGTGAGCAACTTTGTAAACGATCGGAAGCTAACTAATAAGCTTTACGGAATTTACTTAGCACAAATCAGACACTTACGAGCTTATGAGCAAACGGAACTACTTGCGGAAGCTATCGAGGCTATTAAGGTTACATTCCAGGCAACTAAACGTAAGGCAATTAAGAACCTTTGCGGCTACTACTCCGGTACACTTCGTAAGCTATTAGACGGTCTATACGAGGCGACACTAGAGGAATTGGCGGAGCTGTACGACGATAGCAAGATGGTAGACGATAACGCACCAGCTTGGTTGTGCGGTTGGTAATACAATGATTTGCTCGACGATTAAATAATTATTTTTTAAACATTTTCACAAGAATGGAAGTAGCCAGCGTCATTAGTGCTGACTTTTCATACCGAGTTTCATCCGCTAATTCTTCAAATTGCTCTAGGACACTGTCTTCATATACAAACGTTGCTCGCCTCTTTCCTCCACGTGGCAGCGCCTCTATATGTTCAGAAAGCGACTTGGCCTGCGATGTATTGTTAATATTTGCTTTAGCTAAGCACTCTTGTACTATAATCTGTATTGCCGCTACTTGTTCCGGCGTGAATGTCGCAGGAGCAACTTGTTCTTTAGTAGATTGCGTGGATGATAAAATCTCAGCTTCTTCTTCGCTAGGTTTTAATAAAAACTCATCGTCCGGCGCTTGGCCTTCTCCTGTATATCGCCATTTACGTATTGATCTATCAAAGCTATACCCTGCGTCTTTTAATAGTGCTCTAAGTCTATCTTCTCCAATCGAGAGCTTTTTCGCAACAATTCTCACGGTCGCTCCTGGCATATTTAGTAACTCAATTATTTCCCTGTATGTAGTATTCATGATGCTTATCTCCTCGTTATAGTATATATACACATACATTTATAACCTCAGTAAAACGCTTTTTCAAAGGTAATTTAACCCAGTGTTACTCGTTGCATTTACGTTGCGTTCCGTCTATTTTGCGTGTTATTTCGGTGATAAAGATGCTCAAATTTGTATCGAATAAGACAATTACCCGTCAAGTCGAAGTTAATTCTACTGTAGCGTATTTCTCCGATACTAAAAAAGAACAAAAAAAAATAGCCTAACCGAATAGTCATGGCTATTAGTTTTTCGCTTTGTAGATTACATCAGTTGTTCCTTTTTTATAAGCATTAGCTACTAATGATGATAGGCGCAATTTAATATCAAAAGCTTGTTCTCCACAAACTGGACATTCATAAAAAGGAACATTATGAACTTTTATTTGTTGGCCTTTTACTACTCTTGTAATTGTGCCTTCTGTATAATTCATTTCGCCCCCACAAACACAATGAGTAGTTTTTACTTTATCCAACACAGGTGCGTTCATCTTCCTTCCTCCTTTAACTGTAATATTAAATCTTAGTCAGGATTATCTAATAATATACCTACAGAAGAGTAATTATTCTTATTTTGTCTTCCTCGATAATAGCCAAAGCAAGAGTTCCAACTTCTCCACTAGGTTTAACGCCTCTAACCTCTAGTGCAATTTTGGAATTAAACGTTATTTCTGAGGAACGTAAAGATCTTTTATTGATAGTTAATCTTGCACTATTGACAGCTTCTATTGATAACACACATTGTTCAACATCCTCTTCTGAACTCCAACCTCTATATTCCTCATGACCTTCACCATTAATAAGGTCTTCTTCCAATCTCTGTTCTGCATGTCCTGATAATTCAATCTTTAGCTGTTCTTTCAATTTGATAACGGAAAGGACAACTTCAGTAAAAATTTCTAATCTTTCTACTGATAAAGGTATTTTCACTCCCATAGGTATCCCATTACCGGATGTATCATTCTGCAAAACTCGATCTGTAGTTTCTTGTATGTACTCTCTTAATTGTTCAATCTCTTCTCTTTCTAGTGTCAAACTTGCTTCTTCATGTTCTTCCCACACATACTTTGTGCCGTCTGCAGAAACAAAGGTATGTCTTTTCAGATTTGTGTTTACTATAGCATTCCGTTCCATAACCAAAGTAGCCCCTTTGTACTAATTTTTATGTAAGTTATGTAATTCGATACTATTATGGAAAATCCTGCATATAAAACAAAAAAATTCTAACGATTATTATTATTATTATATTAGTCTTGATAGTTTTGCGTCAATAATCCTAAATCAATCAGATATGAATTTTCGACAAAATATCAAAAACTATGTTTTACGTAAGGGCCTGCGAAGTACATCTCAAGCCCTACGTAACAACGTTATCAGGCACCGCCTAATCCAGCAGACTCCACTTTCCGCACAAAATATTCGAATAATTGTTCCGCATCTTGCTTAGTTGAGCCGGAACCGTTCATAACTACGCTAAAGCTGAACGTATTGCCTCCGCCTTTTCCGTTCGAGTATGCCTTGTTCTCTTCGGCCGTTAAAACTCTTTCATTTTTATGGAGCCTGGCCATAAATCCATTATATGGAATTCGCGATATACCACCGGAGAATCCATGTCCGTCTCCTTCATTACTTTTGTCTCCACCAAAGCCAGGTAAGCTAAACGAAGGCATTTCGAAGCTACTAATTGCGCCAGTGAAGTCTTTCCACTTTGATGTAACGCTATCAATGAAGCCCATCAAAGGCTCAAAGAAATTCTTTACAGCCGTTGTTGCCGAGGACATCGAGTCACTGACCGTTTTCTTGACCGATTCCCAAACTTCCAACCCCTTCGCCTTGATCTTATCCCAATTCTTATAAAGAGTAACTCCCGTTGCGATGAGTGAGGCGATTGGACCTAGCAATGCTAAAACCGCACCCTTAAAGATTCCAAGCTTATTCCACAACTCAAAGGCCTTCGCCTTTACAACATCCCAATTACGATATAGAAGCACGCCAACAGCGATTAAAGCTGCGACTGCGGCGATAACTAGCCCGATTGGATTGGCAAATAACACACCGTTTAAAAATGCTTGTGCAGTAGTCGCGCCAATAACAGTCGCTTTATACGCATTCATCATCTTCGTAATTGTCGCGACAATCGCCATTCCTGCCATACCCGCTTTGAACGTTATGACAGCCGCACCAGCTGCAATTAAAACTTCCTGCACTAACTTCCAGTTATTAACGATGTAGTCGCCTGCTTGTTTAGCGAAATTATAAGCAGTCTGGAAGGCAGTTCCTACCGGAGCTAGTGCTTCTTTCGTTGTGGCGATATTAGCTTGAATAGTCGGCCAATTCGTTTTGATATAATTAGCGAATTTGCTGGACTCTCTGCCGATGAAGGCGAATGACTGCCCCATTTTGCTGAAAAATCCGTCTAGCTTCCCACTACTAACTGCTTTTTCGATGTCCAGGATTATCGGTTTAAGATGCTCAAGCGCTTCAAATCCTACGGCTCGGAACTTACCGGCCATCGCTTCTTTAATTCGGTTAATTACGCCGAGAGAGGAGTTACCCATTTCCGTTACTAACTTATTGGTCATATTCATCTTATTAAATAACTTATCGAGTTCGACTAGCTGCTCATCCAAACTAAGATTCTTGATGTCATTCAGCGCCTTACGTGGCATTTCAAATCGCTCAACTAATGATTGAGTATCGCCCGAAAATAGTTCCCGCAAGGCCAGTACTGCTCCGTCCACTCCTTGAGCGCTGTCTACAGCAAGTAATCGCTCGGCTAGATTCCACATTTTTTCAAGGTCTTTAGTGTTATCAGAAAGCGAAATAAACGACTTACTGTTAGCAAACATATCCTGCGAGTTTAATAAAGGCGAATCGACTGCGAATTTGTCCATCATTTCCATGTATTGCTTCGATAATTTCTTATCGTCGAACATCGCCTCAATAACAATCTGAGACTGCTCCATTTTGGCAGCTTCGCCGACTGTGGCATTCATAAGTTTCTGAGCTCCCACAACGCCAGCAATCCCGGCTGCTAAAGCTCCTAGACTTGCGGTGTAATTATGAGCACTTGTGGTTGCCCCACCAAACGAACTTGAAACGCTACGGTTAGCCGATGCAAAACGCCCCATTGAGTCACGAAGTCGACCGGTTGCATCCCGTGTGTAATTCGTCTGTGTTTGGAACCTTTGGAGCTGCCTTTGCATGTCGCGGAGTGGTCTACTCATATCATTAATGAGACTTAACCGGGCTTGGAGGTTAATCATTTGTATTCACCGCCCTTGCTATCCTGTCACCGATTGCCCAAACTCGTTCGGCTTCACGATAATATTTTGCCTCGCCTGTTTTTAGATACCGCAACATATGGTCCAATACTTCGAGCCTGTTAGCTGCCAGTTCTCCAACCTTCGGGTCGTCCTTCGCGATAGTTAAAGGCAACCGAAAGCTCTCAAGCTCCTTCTCCAATGACTTAGGCGCCTTTTTCCTGCTAATGCCTGGCTTCGGTACTTTTAAGCAACTTACACCAAACGCAAGAATCCTTAATGCCCTTGCGTGCGATAATGTTTGTTTTTCATCCACTTTTTTCACCCTTTCGTAATTTTGTATAAATAAAAAAGAGGCCGCCGTTTAGGCAGCCCATACAAAGGAGAACATTTTATCCTCTACAATGCGCAATGTCAGACGCAAAGTTCATCGGAGGTAATACTTAGTTCAACATATCGTTTAATTCGTTTAATCCTCGTTGTAGCTCGTCGTCAGAGATTCGTTTCGCTCCGCGACTTTCTTCCGTCTGCACCACTTCACGGCGATCAATAAGGCGTCCATTTAACTTATAGAACAGTTCTAGCGCTTTAATTGAAGCTAATCCGTTATTGCTCGTTCCTTCGATTAGCTTGATTAGTTGTGCATCAGCCGTCGCTCGAAAGGCGTCTAGCTTGGTTTCACTGATCCATGCGCAATATCTAATAAAATTAGGTTCCTGGCGCCAGTTGTAAAGCGTCCGCACGCTCATGCCTAACTCTTCTTCGGCAATGGTTTCGTAAGACTTCTTTTCCTTGCCTGCATAATCGTTACTCACTAATAATTCTGCTGCCTTTAACTGATCCGCAGATAGTCGAGCCTTCAATTCGGTTAACGTAATTTCATTCGCCATTCTTCAATCTCCCCTTTATATTTCTGTATTGTTTCCGCAGTTATTTCGATATGTGGCACGTAGCTTTGTTTGTCGGCTGATTCGAGCCAACTATATAGCCTTCGCGCCAAATGAGTAGCCTCATACTTTTCACGGTCCCGCACGTCCTTAATGGCTTGATGTAAGAAAAGTGCCGAACATGCTAGCAAAATGTCATCTGCATAACTTGCGATTTCTAGCTTTGTTTCATAGTCTGCGAGCTTGCTATCGTCAATGTCGAGTACCTGTCCCGCCTCAAATACTAGCCTGGCATATTTCGCTAGTATCGTCTGAACCGGAAAGGCTTCGTTGTATAAGACCGAGGCTATATCATCCGGCACAACCGGCTTTCCTTCCGGTATTTCAATCGCACTAAGGTCGATACCATCAACAATCATAAAATCCTTATCTGACATTGCCTGCGCCTCCTTTTAAATAGTCTAAAATCATAAATAATCGACGCGTAAGTTGAGGAGAATCGTATTTATCCCGCCGAATAACTGCACGTAAAGCCCCCTGCAATAGATTCGCTTGACCACTAATACTCCAATCATCAACCCTCTTAATCGGCTCCAATTCTTCCGCATAGGCTTCGAGTTTAGCTGTTTCAATGTCTGGCACCTGACCGCTATCATGAACGAGCTTTGCGTATCGGATAAGTATAGGGCGAACCGTCTCGGTAATCCGTGCAAGTGTTGCTTGATGTGCTTCCGTAGTAGGAATACGGGGCGTAAACTCGCCGTACTCAGCTTTATGTTCCTCGACAAACTTTCGCATTTTTTCAATCTCTTCAAATGTAGCCATCGCGTTGCCTCCTTAAAAGTAAAATGGCAGCCCAAACGGGCCACCCATCGTTGTTATTATTCAGTAACGATAAAAGCATGCGGTTTGTTTGCATATTGCGCATATTTCGCCCCAACCGCTCGTTCGATAGCCGTCATTTGAGTGGAATTTGGAAGGAATAAGTTACGCCCCGTTGCACTTTGCATATAGCCAGTAATTTCTTGAGCCTTCTTTTGCTCCGGTGTCATGGCTTTACTACTGATTGAATCGAACGTGCTACGTAGTTGTGGCTTTAACGCTGGATTATTGCCCGAAGAACTAAGAATACCCGAAGCAAGTCCTCCGAACTCATTGGCGATTTGTTTAGCAAAATACGGGTCTTTCTGACGGCTTGCAAACTCGTCAATTTTTCTAACAGCCTCGGAAGGGTCAACCGAAAGAATCACGTCCATTTTTAGCGCGCTGAACTCTCTCTCGAAAGATTGGATGCTGATTGGATTTGGCTTTGGTGGTGACTCATTAAGTAGAACCTCAGCACTAACTTGTGCCTTCACAACTGCCTTGTTATATTCATCACGTAGTTTCTTCGCTTCTTCGATAAACTGCTTTCCGTAGTAGTCACGCACCTTCTCGCGTTCAATTCGCTTTCCTTCCGCCGAGTATAATGGATCACTGTCGATGTTTCTAAGTTCTTCGTTAACTACTTTCTGTAACTCGCTTGCAATAAGCGTATCCCTTTGTGGTAATTCATTTACTGCTTGGTAAGCTGCCATCATTTCTTCGTAATTCGTCATAATTATTTGTCCCCCTTAATTTCGAATGCTTTTTTGATGTATGTTGCGCCTGCTGGCATTGGTTCGCCTGACAAAATACTATTAAGTTGCGAAGCTAGTGTCGGCAAGTCCAGTCCAGAATCTTCTCGATTGTCGAATGGATTAGCTAAGTAAAAGCTAACGTTCTGCTCTCCTCTAGCAACTGCAACGTCATTAACAGCTTTAATATCCGTATGAATGTCGTGGTATTCTCGTTTTAACTGCTCGAAGTCATAAAATGCACTCAGCATCAAATCGGCGCCCTGCTTCATCCTCGCTCGGATCCCCGGTAAATGCTCTGCCTTGACTGCTGGTGCGTACTCCTTTAAGTAAGCTTGAACTATTTGAGGACGTGTGATGTTTCCACCCGGTCCCGAAAAATAGCTGTTTGCGGTAGTACGCTCCTCTCTTGCATAATCTACATCCTTTTCTGCTTGTTCGATTGCTTTTCGTGCTGCAGTCTTTTCCTTGCTTTTATCGGACCCACTTGCAATCTCAGCGTGAACTACTTCATCTAACTTAATCTTGGCCGTATTTAATGCTTGCTCAGCTTCGGCAACCCTTTGATCATAACGTTGTCTTGCTGCTGCCATTCCTTCGTTTTGCTCTAAATACTGCTCGTATAATTCGAATTTTTTCATAGTTAATTAGCTCCTTTTAATTGTTTTAGTTTAATTGCTATTTGTTCACCGATGATGTCGGCGAAAGTAAAGCCTTTCGGTACATATTGTCGTTTCCTTCGTTTTCTTGGTTTGTTATTCATTCCCCGCCGCATCCTTTCGCTCTGCATTTCTACGCAACTCGTCAGCCTCATCTATTAAGTTACGTGCCATGTGACGCCCCTCTAGCTCGCTTAATTCACGCCCCAGCAAACGGCTTCCATAACTTCTTGCGAAAGCTTGGAATAGCTCAGTCGTAAACTTGTCTGACCTACGATAAAAGTCTGCAATATGATCCGAAGCCTTACTGCTATTGCATGACCTACAAACCGACGCGATATTTTCAACAATATTGACACCACCGTAGCTTTGCGAAAGTGGATATACGTGGTCAAAAGTTTTATTTTCATTCGTTAATGACTCACCGCAATAGCTGCAAGAATGATTCGTCAGCAAACTTTCAAGCTGTTCGACTGTAATTTGCATAACAACGTCACCCTTTCGTTTTTGGTATTTCCGTGCTCGTTCTCGAAGGTATTCACCGTTTGTTTTGCGTCGTTTTTTACGGCATTCCATACACTCGTAATCAATCCCATATTTCATACGGCTGTCTGTTCTGAACTCCCCGGCTAACTTCTCTTCGTGGCAACTACGGCATATAAAAGTTTGTGGTTGTTTTTCATTCATTCGTTCATTCGCTCCCTTTTTTCAATTCAGATTCAATTGCATCGATTGTTCGTTGAATTTCAGAGAATACTTTGACATTACTGCTTCGACTGACCTCAGCTAATGCGCTAAGATAGCTTATAAGCAGCTCGACTCGATTCGGCTCGTTCATTTGACACCTCGTTTCTAACGTTCTATAATAAAATTAATCTTAATTTCATAATGGTGACTTATTGCCTTTTTTAGTTTTTTGAATAAAAATTAATCCGATAGTTTTTTAGTGCGTTCGTAGTATTCGGTGAATTCCGATGTTTCCTCAAATTTCTTAGCTATTTTTCCTAACATTTGTTTCGAAATACGTCTTGATCGCGCTTCAATCATGTAGATACTGCTTGCACTGACCCCCAGATATTCTGCAAACTCCGGCACTGTCATTTCTAAAAACGTCCTAATCGCTATAAATTTATCTACCTTCATTTCTCTATCCATTTTAAAACCACCCTTTTCTCACAGATTTATCTAAAATAAACTAGGCGAAACACTGCCGGCTAGTGTTCTACCCTTCTCATCATATAGCATATTTCTCCGAGGTATTATTGGCGGAGCCCTTGGCGCTCATGGCTTTAAGCCTCCAAACGCCCCGCATTTTATCTGCTTCAATGAACTTCTCAGCGTCCAATTCTTCTTTAGAGATTTCCGATAAATTTCGGACTAAAACAGGGCTAGGCTCTCTTTCTTCCTGTTTCGGATTGCGACCTTTCGGGCGATAGTTAAAAGGTTTCGAGCTAAACTCATCGCGCCCCACGTATTTCGGTTTTCGGCGCCCATCAAAGCGAATACCATCAAATTCTTCGTCCTGTTTGTAGGAAATCACATCAATCCTTTTATCTTCCGCATGACGCTCGCTTCGGTGCGCCAGCTCGTACATTTCCAACGGTGAGTAAAACGGGTAATCAGATTGTTGGCGCTCACGATAACGTTTAAGACGGTTCTCTGCTTGTAAACCTAGCTCGCTTTCGTTGTATTCAGTTCGCTTTCGTAAAACATCCTTTCGCTTCCGACAAGTATCTCCGCACACCTTTGCATTTTTAGCACGGCTGTTGTCAATGAACGGGGCGTGGCAAATTTCGCATATCTTTATACGTCGACGCTCACCAATACTAATCGGCACGCCTGCAACCCATTCACGGTTATGATATTCGCGAGCTCCTTCGCCAAGTGGTGGGAACTCTTCATCATCCTTAATCTGCCCGTTAGCTTCTCGACGTAAGGTCAGTCCTTGAAAGTGATAATTTGCGAAGGTATAGTCGATTAGTTTGTCGATAGCTTGCGAGTTTTTAGTTGGTGGCAACTGAACCGGTCGTGGCTGCTCGCTCGCCTTGTAGCCGTCGTGCTGCATGTCTACGAAATGCTCGTTAATTTCATGCGCCAGGCCTTCCGCCAAGTTCATCCGTAACCAAAACGGACCTTGCTCCATATGCTCCTTATAGTGGCGTCGGTACTTGTTTGGAAAGTAGCGTTTTATATCAGAAATTAGTTGTGAATAAGATGGTGAGTTTTCAAGTAGTAATACTAGGTTATTTTCCAATGTGATTCCCTCCTTTTCTGTTACACGGTCATTTAGGTGAACGCGTATCTCTTTGTTATTCTCATAAGGTCTTTTCCTACGAGAATGTATACTATTACGCATATTAGCTGCAGCAAGCGAAAGCGAAGCTGCAATCTTTTTAAGTCTCGTTATTAAATCTCGTTATTTATATCTAGTTAACACCTAAATGACACTTAATGTTACCGTCCCTATTAGGTGAACGTTACCTTGTTAAACCGTGTAACCTTTTTTAAGCCTCCATTCCCGCATCCTTTCGGCCGCTTCTTGTCGTCGAGTATCGCACCTCTTTACGGCAGCTTGATAGTTTTTGTACGCCTCTGAAAACGTACTAAAGAATGCATCTTCATCAAGTGGAACCAACGGCACATAATACCCTTTTTCGGGATAGTCAATTAACCCAACCTCTTTTAAGTCTTCGAGGTGCCTGCTGGTTGTGTCCGGTACTTTGCCGTATTTGACCGACAATGTTTCCAGACTCGGGAACGCATAACCCTCGATAGGATTGTAATAGTCGATGATTAACGCATATAGAAAGAGTTTGTCAGCGTTCATTTTTTCGTGGTGAATGTAGTGACGCGCATCACTAGGTAACGGAATAAAGTGCTTTTCACCGTCGGTCGGCGTGTGTTTATTGAAAACTTTCTTTGTCATCGCGATCTCTCCTTTAAATTTAATATTTGATCGTGGTTGCCCACGTTTTTACCCCTTCAATAATATCTACGCAGAAAATACCTCAAGCTCGGAGTCCTATTTTGCTGTAATTCACGCAAAACCCTTACGTGACGTGGAAAATTGACTAAAAAATTTTTCCACTCTACACTTATTAGTTACGCTCGACATCGTCCATTTTGGGACAAACCGGCGAAACTTTTTTCCACCTTCACATAGGATATTCGCTCGCCACCTCCCATTCTGGTTCATTTTCGTAAAACTTTTTTGCTTTCACGCAAAAAAACTTGCGAACAAATGTTCCGTTCATTATAATAAAAAAGAAGCAATCCCCCGCCAAAGGGATCGCCTCCTTTATTACCTAACTAGCACCGCCAAATGCTAGCTTGAAACTATCCTAGCTCGTCAATGTTGCCTCATCGACGGGCGTTTCACTTTCTCGCCAATTTTTCTATCGCTTCAATAAAGGTTGCGCCAATCAACCAATCGAAGTCCGGCTCGTCCAGTCCGTGCCGCCAACAAACATCGAACCTTTCGCATTTGCCAATGTCGAGTACCGGCGTGCCATCCGCCAGTTTACCTGTTAACTTATAGAACGATAAATACTCTTCGTTTACAGCCACTACCCAACCATCGCCAAATGGTTTGTAGTCCGCCATAATATTTTCCCAATCGGGATCACCAGTCGCTAGTACATAAACCTTCATGCTGCTTCCGCCCCAAATAATCGCGCTGCTTGTTCTGCGCTAATTTCTCCACAGCCTAAGCGAGCCTTTTCACTAACTCCTAATCCTAACGCCTCGAACTTGTCCGGCGAAAGGTTAACGAAACTATCCTCGCCTGCCTTTCTGATATTCCACCAGCCTACTATCGTTTTTTTGTACGAAATCTGAATCATTCAGACAGCTCCTTTCGTTAATTTTTAAATTCCGTCTAACGGAATCTATATTCATATTCTAATTCCGTTTAACGTAATTGTCAACGATTTAAATTACGTTTTGTGGAATTAATTTTTGAAATGTATACTGTACATATAAAATTAGATGGGGGAATGTATTATGGTAATCGTAATTAAATTGAAAGAAGTACTGGCAGAACGTGGAATGGAACAGAAGGAACTCGCTGAAATGACAGGTTTGACACAAAGAACGATTAGCGAGTTATCTAACAATAAAGTAGAACGGATACCTAAAACCGCTATTGCAAAAATTGCTGAAGCGCTAGAAATCTCGAATCTATCGGATTTAATGGAATTAAAAATGGACGCTGAATAATCGGCGCCCTTTTTACGTTCTATAAACTTTTCGCAATTTCGACTAGCAGATCCATCAGCAACGGAAGCATCTGTATAAGGATGTAACCTAATCCGGCTTTCTGTATCATTCCGATTCCCTTTTCGCTGTTGCCAATCATAATATACACGCCGCCACCGAGCATCATCGTTAACCCAATCGGATAAGATAGCGCTTTTACTAGCTCAATTAACGGATTAAAGGCAGCTACGACTTTCTCGGTTATAGCTCCGTCGATTGTGCTGGCAGCTACAAAGGAAACATCACCAAAGCCGATACTTAGAGCAGTTATTCCAACCACCGCCGCCACTTTTGCAACTTTTGGTGCTATGCTTCGCTTAGATTCCGCCTGGCTCCGGCCTCGATTCATAAATTCCTTAACCGACATTACTTCCGTTTTGCTTCTGAACATGCTGACCACTCCTCGTTATTTGAAGTCTGCCTTTAAATAGACCCTCGCGTCCATACCTTCACACAGCTTCATAAGCTCCCTACGTCTATACTCGGTCGTCGTCATCCACAGAAACACCGGAGGCTTTTTGAATACGTTTAATTCGAGTAATTTCTTATACTTCTTTACCTTTTCACGATTCACGCTCATTTTCTGAATATGGTCGATTTCGATAATATAATAAACACCGTCTCTTACGAATAGCGCATCAGCGATCACGTTAACAACGGCAGGAATTTCGAGCTTTACTTCTACTTTCCAGTTTGAAGGGCAGCCGCACGCAATATAAAGGTCGTTTCGCATGAGGTAATGGTTAGCCTGCAGCGTTTTCTTTAAAACCTTTTCGCAGCCGACACGCTCGCGCCCCTCCTTGCTCAAGTAGTAAATATTTTCATTCTGTCGAAAAGAACAAAGGTACTCCGACATTTCCTTCAAGACCCGATTAGCGTTTCTCTCACCGCCAAGTCGATGTAATCTTTGTAGCTGGCTACGGCTAAGAAAGCCCAATTTCTTCAATGATAAGAGTATGTTTTCTTGGCGCTGTTCCTTTGATACTGTTGTTGTCACACTCCTCGCCTTCCTTTCGCGCACGAATAATAATGTTAGGCTTTATTGTTTCATCAATGAATTTGTTTTCAATTAATGGCGTTTGTACAATCGCCTTTACATCGGTCATATAGATGGCACGCCCTTTGATTAAAGGTAATTTTTCCGCCCCATCTTCATCTATTACGGCACGACTCGCAATGGCTGTTTTTAAACGAAAGCAAACCTGTGCTGAGCAATTCTGCCGAACTTGTGGACTTATAGTTTCATTGGTCGGGTACTGCGTGCAATAGATTAATTGAAAGCCGGCCCCGCGTCCCCTTCTCGCGATATCCTTAATGATTTCCTGGCACTCTTTACTGTCAGAAATATCGGCTGCCTCGTCGATAATCACGAAATATCGGTCATCAAATCCCGCCTCTATTACATCCTCGTAGCCGTGATCCAATAAGTAGTTAATCCGCTCATTCATTTTTTCCTGAGCTTCCGTTAGTATGTCATGCGCTTCCTTTGGAGTCTTCGCAAATCCTTTCACTTGCTCCAAATTACGAAATCTATTCAATGCTAAGCCGCCTTTCAAGTCGATAAGGAATAGATTCGTATCCTTCGCTTTCCTTGCAACTAACGTTGTGATTACGTTTTTTAGAAAGACTGATTTTCCTCCACCTGACGTTCCTGCAACGATGAGGTGATTGCGACTGTCGAAATCGTGCTTTATTAATTCCGTTCTAGTAACTCCGACAGGAACCTCCCAGCCTTTTAACCGTTCAAGTATGGCGATGTCATATTCGAAAAGGTCCGGCATTGACTGCTCATAAACCTTTACGATTAGCACACCGTCATAAGCGAGCTCGACTTCCTTTTTTACCGCCTTCTCGTTCGTCAACAAAGCCTTTAGATCACGCATATTAAGCATCCTAAGACCCTGTAAAAAGGTTTTAATGTCTACGTAACTCTTACCGTTCAAACCGTCCTGTATGGCGTCTAGGCGCTTCTCATAGTCATTAAACGATAGCCCTAATGGAATCCTATAAGCGTATTCCGTGCCCCACTCACGCTTACTTTTACGTAATAGCTGCATCGACTTTACTTTTCCGCCTTCTTTTACGTGCAGGCCTGCATTAGCGCAAATTCGAGCGATTTTACGCCCATCGTTAGTTGCTCCGTTCACTGTCAGAGAAGCAAAGCCGACCACACCACCGACCACAGCTGACGATAAAACTTCAAACAACATTAGCGCATCACCACCCTTTTTATTCGGAGAATAGTCCCTACTAAAAGGAATGCGAAATACGGGCCGCAGCCATTGATAACACTAGACTTTTAGATTCCGTTTGCAATTCCAGGCCGGTATTTTATTCGGAATACCTATTCGGAATAGCGAAAGGAATCGTGTTAGGAATAACTTATGCGGCTCCGCTTGTACAACTTGCAAACTTTTTTTTGCGGCGTGAGAATATTTTTTTGCATTTTGGTCAAGGCTGTTCCCATGCAGAAAATTTAGGAAGGTGATAACTATGTGGGGATTGGGAAAACCGCAATCCAAATTAGGAAAATTTATAGCGAAGCATGGATATACGATTAAGGATTTATCAGAGGCGTCCAAAGTAAATCGGAATACGGTCGGTAAAATATGTTCAGACCCGGACTATGCTCCGACTGTGAACACGATCAAAAAGATAATGAAGGCGATACGCAAAATAGACCCAGGCGCACGCACCGAGGATTTCTTCGATATTTAACCTTGAGAATTTCAAAAAATATTGCGCGAATTTTTACCTTGAGGAATCGTGAATGGTATTTAGATTGAGTGGAGTCCAGTTGCGGCGGTTTGGAGATAGGGGCTTGGAGGTCGGAGAAATAGGATCAGTCGTCCGCCACTCGACGAACTTCTTTACGTTTATTAACGTTCTTTCATAAGCGCTTTAAATTATACGACGAGTTAAACGCAAGCAATACAACGAATAACTGGCGTTGTTTCATACATTATGCGACGAGTATAACGCAGCTAATCGTATTAACTCAGCACATAATGTCCGTTATATGCGTAGTTCAAATCGTGGATTATGTGTATGATTTATAGCGCCTAGCATTACGATAAACGCTGAACCCTGAGGATTTAAGAGGCGTACAGCCAGAGCAGGCGCACCGTGCAGGTGAAACGGTATCAGCCCCGAAACTAGGCGTTATTTCGGCATAACTCGGAATGACTAATCGTATACAGTATACGTCCTGTCCAACTTTCCCCAAATGCTTTACCATTAATTGTTGTATTCCGAATACTTTATCGGTTATAATGAAGCCGTAATACAAGTACAGTTACGCAGGTCGTACTTACGGAAATCCGTAGGACGCTAATTAACGCTCAACCACCGTTGACATAACGGTTCACATAACGAATGATATGCCGTATAAGCCTCCTAAGCTGTAGGTCGTAGGTTCGATTCCTATCTGGGACGCTTATACAACAGAAACCCCTTAATTAATTAAATTAATTAAGGGGTTTCTGTTGTATATAAAAATCATGATAAATGGAT
>Ga0182737_1002115_pt1 | contig 17087 bp, 16 predicted proteins | sample eDN5th30CBELigOP_FD_128878 | JGI IMG/M metagenome (GOLD analysis project Ga0182737, IMG submission 128878) | Enriched Organic Plus compost microbial communities from Emeryville, California, USA - eDNA 5th pass 30_C BE-Lig OP (version 2) (version 2) ...
AGCCTGCCGGGCGCCTACGAGACCGGCCGTTCGGTGCTGGGCACGATCGGCGGCATCGTCCGCTACGACCGTCCGGACGACTACGTGTTCAAGCGCAAGGCCGAGATCGAGGCGCTGACCGTGGACCAGGTGAAGCAGGCGGCCTCGACCATCGACCCGGACAAGCTGGTCTGGGTGGTGGTGGGCGACGTCTCCAAGGTCGAGGCGCCGGTGCGCGCGCTCAACCTGGGCGAGGTCCACATCGTCGACGCCGACGGCAAGCCGGTCGCGAAGAAGTAAGACCCCTGGCCCCCGCTCCGCGGGGGCCGCACCACCGCCGGGCGGGCCCGCTCGCCCGGCGTTCATGCAACCGCCGGCACGCTGCAAGCGCCGGTCCGAGAGGAATCCACGCCCCATGATCCGTCCCCTGTCCCTGCTGCTCCTGGTCCTGCCCCTGGCCGCCTGCACATGGGTGCCGCTGCAGCCCGAGGCCAAGCAGGTCCGGGTGGTCCCGGCCGGGGCCGCGCCGGCCGGCTGCACCCGCCAGGGCGAGATCGAGGTCTCGGTGAAGCACGCCGTGGGCTTCTACGAGCGCAACCAGGTGAAGGTTCGCGACGAGCTGGAAACCCTGGCCCGCAACGAGGCCCCGGGCGTCCCGGCCGACACCATCCAGCCGCTGGGCGAGCCCTCCGGGGGCAGCCAGCGCTTCGCCGCCTGGCGCTGCCGCTCCTGAACGGCGCAGGCGGCCCACCATCCGTAAAGGTGCGGTGAAGGCGCCCAGCCGGTAGAATGAGGTCCTTTCGCCCGACCGGCGCGTCCAGCCATGCTTTTCAAGAACGTCTCCATCGCGGGACTGGCGCATGTCGATGCGCCGCACACCCTGACCTCGCAGGAAATCAACGAACGGCTCAAGCCCACGCTTGACCGCCTCGGCATCCGCGTGGACGTGCTCGGCGACATCGCCGGCATCCATGCGCGCCGCCTGTGGGACGAGGGCATGCAGGCGTCCGACGTGGCCACCCTGGCCGCGCGCAAGGCCCTGGCCGACGCCGGCATCGGCGTCGAGAAGATCGGCCTGCTGGTCAACACCTCGGTCAGCCGCGACTACCTGGAGCCGTCCACGGCCTCGATCGTCTCGGGCAACCTCGGCGTGTCCGACGAGTGCATGACCTTCGACGTCGCCAACGCCTGCCTGGCCTTCATCAACGGCATGGACATCGCCGCGCGCATGCTCGAGCGCGGCGAGATCGACTACGCCCTGGTGGTCGACGGCGAGACCGCGAACCTGGTCTACGAGAAGACCCTGGAGCGCATGAGCGCCCCGGACGTGACCGAGCAGGAGTTCCGTGACGAGATGGCGGCCCTGACCCTGGGTTGCGGCGCCGCGGCCATGGTCCTGGCGCGCCGCGAGCTGGTCCCGGACGCGCCGCGCTACAAGGGCGGCGTGACCCGTTCGGCCACCGAGTTCAACCAGCTGTGCCGGGGCAACCTGGACCGCATGGTCACCGACACCCGCCTGCTGCTCATCGAAGGCATCAAGCTGGCGACCAAGACCTTCGCCGCCGCCAAGCAGGCGCTGGGCTGGGCGGTGGACGAGCTGGACCAGTTCGTGATCCACCAGGTCAGCCGTCCGCACACCAAGGCCTTCATCAAGTCGCTGGGCGTGGACCCGAAGAAGGTCATGACCATCTTCGGCGAGCACGGCAACATCGGCCCGGCCTCGGTGCCGATCGTGCTGAGCAAGCTCAAGGAGCTGGGCCGCCTGAAGAAGGGCGACCGCATCGCCCTGCTGGGCATCGGTTCGGGCCTGAACTGCTCGATGGCCGAGGTGGAGTGGTAAGCCGCTCCGTTGCAGCTTGAGGAAAGGGCCGGCTTGTCCGGCCCTTTTTGTCATGTGGCCGGGTGGCCGCATATGTTCAAAAAGTTGGCCGAATTGAACATGTCGGCTTTCTCATGTATAAAAAATCAAGTTTTCTATGCATGATGGTGCCGCGTGTCCTTGTCTCCGCTGCACTCACTGATCCCGGACCGGTTCGAGACGGTCGGCATCCTCAAGCGGCTGGCCTCGGCCAGCCGCGCCTTGGCGGAGCTCAAGGGCCTGGCGGCGAGCATTCCGAACCAGAACATCCTCATCAACACCCTCACCCTCCAAGAGGCGCGCGACAGCTCGGCTATCGAGAACATCGTCACCACCCAGGACGATCTATATCGTGAAGAGGACTCGGCCAGCGCCGTCGGCACGGCGACCAAGGAGGTTCTGCGTTACCGTCAGGCCCTGAGGGCCGGCTACGATCAGGTCCGCACTACCGGCCTTCTGACCCTCAACACCATCGTCCAGATCCAGGAGCAACTCGAATGCAACCGCGCAGGCCTGCGTCGGTTGCCGGGTACGGCACTAAGGGATGGCGATGGGAGGATGGTCTACGAGCCACCGCAAGACGCCAACGAAGTCCGCCGACTGATGGGCGAGCTCGAGCGCTTCATCCACGACGAGCCGCCATTCGCGGCCGATCCCTTGGTGAAGATGGCGCTCATCCATTACCAGTTCGAGAGCATCCATCCGTTCTACGCCGGCAACGGGCGCACCGGGCGGATCCTCAACGTGCTCTACCTGGTGAAGGAGGGCTTGCTTGATATTCCCGTGCTCTACCTGAGCAGGCATATCGTGCGCACCAAGCCTGACTACTACCGCCTGCTGCAAGCCGTTCGGGACGATGATGCATGGGAGGACTGGGTGGCTTACATGCTGGATGCGGTCGCCACTACGGCTGCCGAAACCGTTTCGACGGTTCATGCGATAAAGGAGCTGCTGCAGGAGACCAAGCAGCGCATCCGCGACGGCTACAAGTTCTATAGCCAGGACCTGATCAACAACCTGTTCAACCACCCGTATACGCGGGTCGAGTTCGTGCAGCGCGAGCTGGGAGTGACGCGCGTCACTGCCACCCGCTACCTCGACACCTTGGCGGGCGATGGCGTGCTCCAGAAGATCCGCGTGGGTCGCAACAACTACTACGTGAACCGATCGCTATTCGATCTGCTACGCCGCGGCGACCCGGTGGGCGCGTGACCCCACCGGTCGCCCTGCCGGAATTCTCAGGTTGCGACCGCGCCAGGTCAGTTCCAGCGGCGGGCGCTCAGCCGGCGCCGCAGCACTTCTTGTACTTCTTCCCGCTGCCGCAGGGGCAGGGCTCGTTGCGGCCCGGACCGTCCTCGCGGCGGATCGGGGTGCGCGGGGTCAGCGCCTCGAAGTGGTGGTGGTTGAGGTCGGCCAGCATCGCCGGCAGGTCCATCACGATGTCCAGGCGCTCGCGGTAGGGTAGCGGCGCCGGCGCCTTGTCCGGGTTCTCCGGGTCGACGATCTCGCCGGTGGCCAGGCGCTCGAGCAGGTCGAAGATGTCGGCGATCCAGTCGTGCTCCTCGAGCCACTGGTCCCAGCCTTCCTCGCGCAGGGCCACGCCCTCGAAGAAGCCCAGCGCCCATTCGCGGCCGACGTCCAGCTCGTCCTCGGGCAGCGCTTCCTCGCCTTCCTCCGGATCCTCCGGCAGCCACATCAGCGGCATCAGGTGGTCGGGCAGGTCGTCCTCGCCGGCACGCGCGCGGGCCGCGCACATGTTCCAGTGGCCCAGCAGCAGCGTCTGGATCTCCTCGGCTTCCTCCGGGCTGCCCCACTTCGGGGCCTTGCCGCCCCAGACGACCGGCTGCCACTCCTCCGGCGGGACCGGCGAGGGCGCCACGACCAGGGCCGAGAGGAAGCCGTCCAGCGCCTCCAGGTTGAAGCCGCGGAAGGGCACGGCGCGCTGTTCGAGCAGGCTGGAGAGCCGTTCGATCTGCGCGTCGTCGAGGTAGGGCGGGGGCGTGGCCATGGTCGTGCGGGGATCGGATGGGGGTGTGCATGGTAGTCCCTGGCGGCGGCGAAGGCGCGCCTGCGCCGTCCGGCGTGCCGGCCGACGGCGGGCCGCACTGCCCTACAATGCGCGGTTTCCGCGCGAACCCGCCGCCCGTGTCCCAGTTCCCCGGCTACCCCGAGCATCCCCGCCGCTTCGAAGTCCGTCCCGGCATCCACATGTCCTACCTGGACGAGGGCCCGCGCGACGGCGAGGTGGTGGTGATGCTGCACGGCAACCCGTCGTGGAGCTACTACTGGCGCACCCTGGTGGCCGGGCTCTCGGATCGCTACCGCTGCATCGTGCCGGACCACGTCGGCATGGGCCTGTCGGACAAGCCCGACGACTACCTCGCCTCGAAGCCGCGCTACGACTACACCCTGCGGTCGCGCGTGGACGACCTGGAGGCGCTGCTGCGCCACGCCGGGGTTGACGACGCCACCCCGGTGACCCTCGCCGTGCACGACTGGGGCGGGATGATCGGTTTCGGCTGGGCGCTGGCGCACGCCGCGCAGGTGAAGCGGCTGGTGATCCTCAACACCGCCGCGTTCCCGATGCCGGCGGCCAAGCAGATGCCCTGGCAGATCGCGCTGGGCCGCGACTATTTCATCGGCGAGGTGGTGATCCGCGCGTTCAACGCGTTCTCCGCCGGCGCCTCGTACTTCGGCGTCGAGCGCAGGATGCCCGCCGACGTGCGCCGCGCCTACGTGGCGCCGTACGACTCGTGGAAGAACCGCATCTCCACGATCCGCTTCATGCAGGACATCCCGCTGTCGCGCAAGGACCAGGCGTGGCCGCTGCTGGAAGCGGCGGGCAAGGCGCTGCCGTCCTACGCCGACCGCCCGGCCTTCATCGGCTGGGGCCTGAAGGATTTCGTCTTCGACCGCCACTTCCTCGAACGCTTCCGCGCCGACCTGCCGCGCGCCGAAGTGCACGCCTTCGAGGATGCCGGCCACTACGTGCTGGAAGACAGGCACGAAGTACTGGTGCCCGGGATCCGCGCGTTCCTGGACGCGAATCCGCTGCAAGGCGCGCGCGAGTAACCCCCCTCTCCCTCCGGGAGAGGGGCAGGGGCTGAGGGTCGGGCGCCGACGTCCGTCGGCCTTCCAGCCACAGCGGGATGCCGGCCCTCTCCCCAACCCCTCCCCCGGTGGGGGAGGGGCTTCCGGATCAGCATGTAGGTCGGGCAAGCGCAGCGCACCCGGGACGTGGCGCCGACGAATCCCTCGGTGGATGTGCCCCGCACGCGGCGTTCGGCCTCGTCCGGGCTCGGGTGCCATTGCCCCCTCTCCCGTCGGGAGAGGGGCAGGGGTGAGGGTCGGGCGCCGACGTCCGTTGGCGTTTCCAGCCAACCCGGGGCACCTACCCTCTCCCCAACCCCTCCCCCGGCGGGGGAGGGGCTCGGGTGCGTCACGCCGCGATCGGCGTGACCGGCGGCGACGAGGGGCTGTTGCCGCTGTCGTCCGGATGGTCGTCGTCGTTGTCGGCTTCGCGCCAGCGCCAGTCGGCGGCGGTCAGCGGCGGCAGGCCATGGGCGATGCGGGCGCGGTCGCACTGCGAGCTGGCCACGCCGAATTCCCAGGATGCATCCACTTCGCGGCACACCGAGGGCCGGTTCGGATGGATGCTGCAGCGCGAGTACACGCCGATCTCCGCGTCCAGCGCCACGCAGCGGATCGGCGGCGCGTAGGTGCCCTGCATGCACAGGCGGTGCGCATCCACCCGTTCGGTCAGGTGCGCCGGGACCCCGCCTGCGGTGAACTCGTCCGATTCCATCCAGTGGAAGGCGACGCGGTACTGGGTGCAGCAGGCGCCACAGGTGAGGCAGGGATGCATGGGGGGCCGGGCCTTGCGCGGCGGAGCGGGGAATGGCCGGCGATTCTGCCGTATCCGCGGGGTGCGTTGTAGACGCCAGGGCCCGTACCGGCGCTTTCCCTGGTAGCCCGGCCAAGGCCGAAGGCCGCATCCGGGGTGGAAGCGCGTGCCACCGCCAGTTCCCACCTGTTCCTGGTCCGTCGGCGGCCACGTAGCCCGGCCAAGGCCGGGGGGCCGGAATCCCGACATACCGCGCGCCCAGTCGTACTTGCGCCGCACGTGGGCCGGGAGTCGTCCGGCAATAGGTCCGCAGCGCGTGGTGACGCGGCATGCCTCGCCAACGCCCGGCGCTGCGGCGGTGCGTTCCGCTTGCCCGGCCACGACATCGGGTTCGCAGGGCCCATGCCGCGTCCCGGACCGGCTACCCGGCCCCATCGGCGATAATCCCCGCATGCCTTCCACTCCCTGCAACATCGCCGCCGCCCTGCCGCGGCTGGCCGCCGAACGCCCGAACCAGCCCGCGATCCGTTGCCCCGGTCGCCGCAGCGCCGGCAACGGCCCGGCCGCCTACGACGTGGTCCTGGACTACGCCGCCCTGGATGCGCGCAGCGACGCCATCGCCGCCGGCCTGGCGAAGCAGGGCATCGGCCGCGGCGTGCGTACCGTGGTGATGGTGCGGCCGTCGCCGGAGTTCTTCCTGCTGATGTTCGCCCTGTTCAAGGCCGGTGCCGTGCCGGTGCTGGTCGACCCGGGCATCGACAGGCGCGCGCTGAAGCAGTGCCTGGACGAGGCGAAGGCCGAAGCTTTCATCGGCATTCCGCTGGCCCATCTGGCGCGGCGCCTGCTGGGCTGGGCGAAGTCGGCGGACCGGCTGGTCACCGTCGGCCGCCGCTGGGGCTGGGGCGGGACCACGCTGGCGAAGGTGGAGCGTGCAGGCGCCGGCGCCGGGCCGCAGCTGGCCGACACCGCGCCGGACGACGTCGCCGCGATCCTGTTCACCAGCGGCTCGACCGGCGTGCCCAAGGGCGTGGTCTACCGCCACCGCCACTTCGTCGCGCAGATCGCGATGATGCGCGAGGCCTTCGGCATCGAGCCGGGCGGCGTCGACCTGCCGACCTTCCCGCCGTTCGCGCTGTTCGACCCGGCGCTGGGCCTGACCTCGGTGATCCCGGACATGGATCCCACGCGCCCGGCCCAGGCCGATCCGGTGCGCCTGCACGACGCCATCCGCCGCTTCGGGGTGAGCCAGCTGTTCGGCTCGCCGGCGCTGATGCGGGTGCTGGCCGGGTACGGCCAGCCGCTGCCGACGCTGCGCCGGGTGACCTCGGCCGGCGCCCCCGTGCCGCCGGAAGTGGTCGGGAAGATCCGCGCGCTGCTGCCGGAGCAGGCGCAGTTCTGGACGCCGTACGGCGCCACCGAATGCCTGCCGGTGGCGGTGATCGAAGGCCGCGAGCTGCAGGAGACGCGTGCGGCCACCGAGGCCGGCGCCGGCACCTGCGTCGGCCGCCCGGTGCCGCCGAACCAGGTGCGGATCATCGCCATCGACGATGCGCCGATCGACGACTGGAGCGGCGTGCGCGAACTGCCCGCCGGCCAGGTCGGCGAGATCACCGTCGCCGGTCCCACCGCCACCGACAGCTATTTCAACCGCGAGGCGGCCACGCGCGCGGCCAAGATCCGCGAGACCCTGGCCGACGGCCGCGAGCGCACCGTCCACCGCATGGGCGACGTCGGCTACTTCGACGGCGAAGGCCGGCTGTGGTTCTGTGGGCGCAAGAGCCAGCGCGTGGAAGCGGCCGACGGCCCGCTCTACACCGAACAGGTCGAACCGGTGTTCAACGTGCATCCGCAGGTGCGCCGCACCGCGCTGGTCGGCGTCGGCGAGGTCGGACGCCAGCTGCCGGTGCTGTGCGTGGAGCTGGCCGACGGCGTGCCGGCAAGCGAGTTCGCGCGCATCGAGCGCGAGCTGCGCGCGCTGGGCAAACCCCACGCCGCCGCCGCGCGCATCGACCGGTTCCTGCGCCATCCGCGCTTCCCGGTCGACATCCGCCACAACGCCAAGATCGGCCGCGAGAAGCTGGCCGCCTGGGCCGCCACCCGTACTGGAGCCGACAACGCATGAGGATCCTGGTCACCGGCGGCGGCGGTTTCCTCGGCCAGGCGCTGTGCCGCGGCCTGCGCGAGCGCGGCCACGAAGTGGTGAGCTTCCAGCGCCGGCATTCGCCGGAACTGGCGGCGATGGGCGTGGGCCAGGTGCGCGGCGACCTTGCCGACGCGCACGCGGTGATGCATGCGGCCGCCGGCATGGACGCGGTCTTCCACAACGCCGCCAAGGCCGGCGCCTGGGGCAGCTACGACAGCTACTACCAGGCCAACGTCGTCGGCACGCGCAACGTGCTTGCGGCCTGCCGCGAACACGGCATCGGCCGCCTGGTCTACACCTCCACGCCCAGCGTCACCCATCGCGCCACCCACCCGGTGGAAGGGCTGGGCGCGGACGAGGTGCCTTACGGCGAGGATTTCCAGGCGCCGTATGCGGCGACCAAGGCGATTGCCGAACAGGAAGTGCTGGCGGCGAACGACGCCCGCCTGGCGGTGGTCGCGCTGCGCCCGCGCCTGATCTGGGGGCCGGGCGACCAGCAGATCCTGCCGCGCCTGGTCGAGCGTGCGCACGCCGGCCGCCTGCGCATCGTCGGCAGCGGCGACAACCTGGTCGACACCACCTACATCGACAACGCCGCGCAGGCGCACTTCGACGCGTTCGAGCACCTCGCGCGCGGCGCCGCCTGCGCCGGGCGCGCGTACTTCATCTCCAACGGCGAACCGAAGCCGATCCGCGAGATCCTCAACCTGCTGCTGGCCGCCGCCGGCGCGCCGCCGGTGCGGAAGCATCTTTCGTTCAAGGCCGCGTACCGCATCGGCGCCGCCTGCGAGAAGCTGTGGCCGCTGCTGCGCCTGCGCGGCGAACCGCCGATGACGCGGTTCCTCGCCGAGCAGCTCAGCACCGCGCACTGGTACAGCATGGAACCGGCGCGGCGCGATTTCGGCTACGTGCCGAAGGTCTCCTTTGACGAGGGACTCACGAGGCTGAAGGCTGCATGGCGGGAGCGCGCCGCCGTCACCTGATCACGACCGGGCAGCAAGCAACATCCTCGCACCCGCCCCAGAGAGGCGTTCACCGAGGGATGCCCCCATGCTGCATTACGCCGTCGTTTTCTTCGTCATCGCCGTCATCGCCGCGCTGCTGGGCTTCAGCGGCATCGCCGGCGCGGCCACCAACATCGCCTGGATCCTGTTCGTGGTCTTCCTGGTCCTGGGCGCCATCTCGCTGCTGCGCGGCCGCAAGGTCTAGCAGCCAACCTCCTGGAGCTGTAGCCGCCCGCAACCGGGATGCCTGCGGGCGGCAGGGAAGGGAAGCCATCGAAGCGGGCGGGACGGAGTTCCCGCCCGCTTCTCTTTGTGCCGGCCACCGGCGCCGGCCCCGCCGGGGCCGGTAGAATGCGCGCATGCCCACGCCCTTCGATGCCCTCAAGCCGCTGGCCGGACGCGCCCTGGAAGCGGCGTTGAACCGCGCGCTCGCGCTGGATCCGGATACCCGCGATGCCCTGTCCCGGCTGGATGGCCGGCACGTGTCGCTGGCCCTGGAAGCGCCGCCGCTGGCGCTGGACATCGCCGTGCACGGCGGCTACCTGCAGGTCGGCCCGCCGCTGCGCGAGGCCGACCTGGCGGTGCGCGGCACGGTGGGCGGGCTGCTGGCGCAGCTGCCGTTCTTCGCCAATGCCCGCCCGCGGCCGAAGGGGCGCCTGCACGTGGCCGGCGACGCCGAGCTGGCGCGCGGGCTGCAGCAGCTGGCCGCGCGTTTCCAGCCGGACTGGCAGCAGCCGTTCGTCGCCGCCTTCGGCGAGGTGCTCGGCGTGCAGGTGGCCAACGCAGTAGCCGCCGGACTGCGCGGCGCGCGCGACACCGCCGCCGGCGTGGCCCGTTCCGGCGCCGAATACCTCACCGAGGAATCGCGCGACCTGGTCGCCCGCGACGAAGTGGCCGCGTTCAACGACGGGGTCGACGCGCTGCGCGACGACGTCGAGCGCCTGGCCGCGCGGATCGCGCGGCTGCCGCGCGTGGAGCCGGCGCCATGAGGGCCGCGCTGCGCGCCTGGCGCATCGGCCGGGTGGTCCTGCGCTACCGCCTGGACGAACTGCTCGACGACACTCCGGCCGGCCCCTGGCTGCGCCTGGGCAAGCCGTTCGTGCCGCGTGCCTCGGCCAGCGTGGCCGCGCTGCCGCGCGGCGCCCGCCTGCGCCTGGCGCTGCAGGAGCTGGGCCCGATCTTCGTCAAGTTCGGGCAGATCCTCTCCACCCGCCGCGACCTGGTGCCGGCCGACATCGCCGTCGAGCTGGCGCTGCTGCAGGACCAGGTCGCGCCGTTCGACGGCGAGGCCGCGCGCGGCATCGTCGAGCATGCCCTCGGCGAGCCGGTCGAGGCGGCGTTCGCCCGCTTCGACACCGTGCCGCTGGCCTCGGCCTCGATCGCCCAGGTCCACGCCGCGCGCCTGCGCGACGGCCGCGAGGTGGTGGTCAAGGTGCTGCGTCCGGGCATCGAGAAGCAGATCGCCGCCGACATCGCCCTGCTGCGCTCGCTGGCGTCGGTGGTCGACCGTGCCCACCCCAACGCCGACAAGATCCGTCCGCAACTGGTGGTGGACGAGATCGAAGGCACGCTCGCCGCCGAGCTGGACCTGCAGCGCGAGGGCGCCAACGCCTCGGTGATGCGCCGGCTGTGGAAGGACTCGCCGGACCTGTACGTGCCGGAGGTGATCTGGTCGCACACCGCCGAGCGCGTGCTGACCATGGAGCGGGTGAGCGGCATTCCCTCCGACGACATCGCCGCGCTGGACGCGGCCGGCATCGACCGCAAGGTGCTCGCGGCCAAGGGCGTGCGGGTGTTCTACACCCAGGTGTTCCGCGACAACTTCTTCCACGCCGATGCGCACGCCGGCAACATCTGGGTCGACGACGACCCGGCGCGCCGCGCCGATCCGCGCTTCGTGGTGCTGGATTTCGGCATCGTCGGCCAGCTCTCGCCGCAGGACCAGTACTACCTGGCCGAGAACTTCATGGCCATCTTCCACAAGGACTACCGGCGCATCGCCGAGCTGCACGTGGAAGCGGGCTGGATGCCGGCGACGGTGCGCATCGACGAGCTGGAGGCGGCGGCGCGCGCGGTGTGCGAGCCGTACTTCACCCGGCCGCTGAGCGAAGTGCCGCTGGGCGAGGTGCTGGCCAAGCTGTTCCGCACCGCGCAGCGCTACGAGCTGACCCTGCAACCGCAGCTGATCCTGCTGCAGAAGACCCTGCTCAACATCGAGGGCGTCGGCCGCCTGCTCGACCCGCGCCTGGACATCTGGGCGGTGGCGCAGCCGGTGCTCGAGCGCATCCTGCGCGAGCGCTACAGCCCGCGCCGCCTGCTGCGCGAGTTCGGCAAACGCGCGCCGGAACTAATCACCCGCGCCCCGGACATGCCGCGCCTGGTGCACGCCTGGCTGGAGCAGCAGGTCCAAGGCCGGCACCGCACCGACATCCATTCGCGCGAGCTGGCGGAGATGGCGCGCACGCTGAGGACGATGCAGCGGCGCTCGGTGGCCGCGATCCTCGGCAGCGGCCTGCTGCTGGTGGCCGCGGTGCTGTACGCGCTGGAAGCCGGCGGGCCGCGCCTCCTGGGCGTGCCGCTGTCGGCATGGATCGCCGGCGCCGGTGGCTTGTGGGCGATCCTGGCTGCCTTGCCGCGGCGCTGAGGCGCCAGGCCCCGCAAAGCAGAAGGCCGCCGCGGCATTGCCACGGCGGCCTTCCCTTTATTGCGTCCGGTCTGCTCCACCGCACGGGCGATGGAGCAGACCGTCGTCTCAACCCTGCGGCGCGGCGGCCGGTTCGGCCGTCTTCTCCGCCGCCGCGGCCTTCGCCGCCGCGTCGAAGTCCCCGGCCACGAACACGCTCAGCTTGTCCGGATCCAGGTGCCGGCGGATCGCCGCGTTGACCTGCTCGACCGTCAGCGCCCGGTACTTCCCGTCCATCTCCGCGGTGAACTGCATGGTCCGGCCGAAGTACAGCTGGTCCTGCAGCATGCCGGCGATACGGCTGTCGCTGGCGCGCGACTGCTCGCGTTCGGTCAGCAGGCCGGAGACCGCGTCGCGCAGCTCCCCGGCGGTGACGCCTTCGGCAACCAGCCGCGCCAGTTCCTCGCGCACCGCCTTCTGCACCTTGTCCATGTTCTGCGGCGCGGCGATGGCCTGGATGGCGAAGCTGCCGGCGTCGTCCTGGCCGTCGAGGCTGTCGTCGGCGCTGACCGAGCTGCCTACGCCGTAGCTGAGGCCCTCCTTCTGGCGGATGCGATTGCCCAGGCGCGAGGCCATCGCGCTGCCACCGAAGATGCGGTTGGCCACGACCAGCGCCGGATAGTCCTCGTCGGTCACGCGCAGGGCGATGTTGTGGCGGGCCAGGAACACCGCGTTGGGCTTGTCCGGCGCCGGCAGCTTCGACTCGACGGGCACCACCGCGTGGTGGCGGGTCGCGATCGGCGCGTACGGCCTGGGGCTGGACCAGCCGGCGAACAGCTCGCGCAGCTGCGCCTCGATCGCCACGGCGTCGAAGTCGCCGACGATGGCGATCTCGCCCTGCGTGGTGCCGTAGAAGTCGCGGTGGAAGGCGACCAGGTCCTCGCGCTTGAGCGCCTGCAGCTGGGCCAGCGATTCGTCCAGACTGCGCGCGCGCAGCGGATGGCCGGCAGGCCACGGGTCGAAGTGCAGTGCCATCGCCTGCGAGACCAGGCTGCCGGGCTCCTTGCGCGCGGCCTCCACGGCGGTGATCGCCTGCAGCTTCAGCTGCTCGAACTCGTCCTCCGGGAACGCCGGTTCGCGCAGCAGCTTCGCCATCAGTGCCAGCGCCTCGGGCAGCTGTTCGCGCCGGCTCAGCAGCGACAGCCCGGCGCCCTGCAGGCCGCCGCTGACGCCGCCCCTGGTCTGCAGCGCTTCCAGCTTCTGGTCGATCTGCACGCGGCTCAGGTCGCGCGCGCCGCGCATCAGCATCGAACCGGCCAGGCTGGCGGCCGCGTCGCGGCCGGTCAGGCTGTCGACGTCGCCGAAGCGGAAGCTGGCGTCCACCACCACCGTGCCACCGCGGGTGCGCTTGGGCAGCAGCGCCACCTTCAGGCCTTCGCCGATGGTGAAGCGGCGGGTGCGCGCCTCGATGTTCTCCGGGGTCGGCTCGAAATGCTCGCCGGCATCGATCGCGGCGCGGCCGGCGTAGCCGGCGACCACGCTGGCCGCCGGCGGCGCCACCGGCACCTCGACGCGGTCCGGTTCGTCGGTGGGGATGAAGCGGCCGAGGGTGCGGTTGCTCGCGCGCAGGTACTGCGCGGCCACGCGGTTGACGTCTTCGGTGGTGACCCTGGCGATCGCGTCGCGGTGGGTGAACAGCAGCCGCCAGTCGCCCGAGGCGACGTACTCGGACAGGCCCACGCCCACCGCGTTGACGTTGGTGAAGTACAGGTCGAAGCCGTTGGCGAGGCGCTGCTGCGCCTGCGCGACCTCTTCGGCGGTGACCGGTTCGCTGGCCAGCCGCTCCAGCTGGGCCAGCAGGACTTCTTCCATCTTCGCCGCGTCGCCGCTGCGCGGCTGCACCGCCACCGCGGTGAACAGGCCGGGCTGGGCGCCAGCGCTGGCGCCGGCACCCGCGCCGGCGGCGATGCGCGGATCCACCAGCGCGCGATGCAGGCGTCCGCCCGGGCTGTGGCCGAGCACGTTGCCCAGTACCTCGAGCGCGGCGCTGTCGGCATGGGTGCGCGCCGGGATGTGGTAGGCGGTGGCGACCAGGTTCATGTCGCCGACGCGGCGCACCAGCACCGTGCGTTCGCCGTCCTGCGCCGGCTCGATGGTCGGGAACCGCGGCAGCGGCGTCTTCGGGTTGCGCACGGGACCGAACGCGGCCTGCACCCTGGCCAGGGTCGCGGCCGGATCGATGCGCCCGGCGATGATCAGGGTCGCGTTGTCCGGGCGGTACCAGGTCCGGTAGAACGCCTGCAGTTCCTCGATGCGCAGGCCTTCCACGTCCGAGCGAGCGCCGATCGGCGGGTTGCCGTAGTTGTGCCAGAGGTAGGCGGTCGAGCGCACGCGCTGCAGCAGCACGCCGGCCGGGTTGTTCTCGCCGGATTCCAGCTCGTTGCGGACCACGGTCATCTCGCTGTCCAGGTCGGAACGGGCGACCTTCGAATTGACCATGCGGTCCGCTTCCATGCCCAGCACCCAGGCCAGGGTGTCGTCGTTGGCCGGGAACGAGGCGTGGTAGTTGGTGCGGTCGAACGAAGTGGTGCCGTTGAAGATGATGCCGCGGCGCTTCATCTCGCCGCTGATGTCGGCGTGGGTCGGCGTGCCCTTGAACAGCAGGTGCTCGAGCAGGTGGGCCATGCCGGCCTGGCCGTAGCCCTCGTGCACCGAGCCGACGCCATAGGTGAGGTTGACGGTCACCGTCGGCTTGGTCGGGTCGGGGAACAGCAGCACGCGCAGGCCGTTGGCCAGGGTGTATTCGCTGATGCCTTCGATGCTGGGGCCCGCGACCACGCCCTTGGGCAGGGCGGGCGCATCGGCCCGTGCATGCGCCTGCGTGCCGGGCAGGGCCAGTGCCAGGACCAGCGCGAATGCGAGAATCGGCTTGCTGGGGATCATCCGTGGTCTCCAATGGGCTGCCGGCGATGGTGCCGGCCGCCGGAGTGTCGCAGAAGCGATGGACCGATGCAGGAGTCAGGACGGATGCAGTTGCCGGTGCTGTACGAGGATGCGTGGCTGGCGGTGGTCGACAAGCCCGCCGGGTTGATGGTGCACGACAGCGTGCTGGCGGCCGACGAGACCGACTTCGCCGCCGACCGGCTGCGTGCGCAGTTCGGCCGCCCGATCTTCCTGGTCCACCGCCTGGACCGCGCCACCAGCGGCTGCCTGCTGCTGGCCTTCGACCGCGACAGCGCCTCGGCGCTGGGCAAGGCGGTAATGGACCAGCAGCTGGACAAGCGCTACCTGGCAGTGTGCCGCGGCTGGCCGGAGGAGGCGTTCACCATCGACCATCCGCTGGATGGCGGCCCGGGCAAGCCGCAGAAGAAGCCGGCAGTCACCCGCTTCCGGCGCCTGGCCACCGGCGAACTGCCGGTGCCTTCGGCCGGCCATCCGACCTCGCGCTACGCGTTGCTGGAATGCGAGCCGGTGACCGGACGCTTCCGCCAGATCCGCCGCCACCTCAAACACGCCTCGCACCATCTCATCGGCGACACCAGCCATGGCGACGGGCGCCACAACCGCGAGTTCCGCATGCGCGGCGTGCACCGCATGCTGCTGCACGCCTGGCGGCTGGGTTTCCCGCATCCGCAGACGGGCGCGCCGATGGAAGTGGAGGCGCCGGTATCCGGCGAGTTTGCCAGGGCGATGGAGCTGTTCGGCTGGAGCCTGCCGGCGGCGGCAGGCTCCAGCACGGAGCGCTAGGGCCTGCGGCGTTCGGCGGAGAACCTGGCCATCTCTTCGCGGAGGCGCTCCAGTTCCGGCTGCATCATCCTCTGGCTCGCCTGCATCAGGTTCTGCATCAGCAGCGGCTGCCGTTCCAGCAGGCGCTGCCCGGCCGGCGTCTCGTAGAAGGCGATGATCGCCTCCACGTCCTCGGCCTCGTAGGTCTTCTGGTACATCTCCACGTAGAGCCCGCGCATCTGGTCCCAGGCGAGCATCCGCCGCAACGGGCCCATCGTGGTCTCGAGGGCGCGGGCCATCGCTGCGTGGTCCTCCGGCGTCGCGTCTGGCGGCAGGATGCTCTCCGCCGCGCCCCGGATCTGCGCTTCCAGCTGCGCCGACACTGTTTCGGTCTGGCGCTGCGCATCGGTGAGCTGCAGCAGCCGTTCGATCTGCTCCTCGCTGGGCGGCGCGGCCCAGGCCAGGCCGGGCAGGAGCAGGGAGAGGGTCAGGGCGATCACTTTCCGGCAGTGCATGGGTCCTCCTTGGCCATGGGCCGGGCACGGCGGGATACCGCCCGGCTCCCGTACAATCCTGCCATGCCCGCGGACGCCATCCAGGTCACCCCTACGCTGGCGATCCCGGAAGCGGAGATCGTCGAGCGCTTCGTGCGCGCCAGCGGCGCCGGCGGGCAGAACGTGAACAAGGTCGCCAGCGCGGTCGAGCTGCGTTTCGACATCGCCGGTTCGCCCTCGCTGCCGGAGCCGCTGCGCGAACGCCTGCTCGCCCGCCGCGACCGCCGGCTGACCGACGACGGCGTGCTGGTGATCGACGCGCAGCGCTTCCGCACCCAGGACCGCAACCGCCAGGACGCGCGCGAGCGGCTGGCCGCGTTCATCGCCGCCGGCCTGGCCGTGCCGAAGCGGCGCATCGAAACCAAGCCGACCCGCGCGTCCAGGCAGCGCCGGCTGCAGGGCAAGCGCGAACGCGCCGAGATCAAGCGCGGGCGCAGCACGCGCAACTGGGACTGACATGAGCGAAGACGTTTCCCTGCTGCCGGAAATCCCGGCGGAGATGCCGCAGCTGCCGCCGCGCTACCGCTTCAGCCGCTGGCTGGGCCGCACCGTGCTGCGCCTGGGCGGCTGGCGCGTAGTCGGCACCATCCCGCCGGTGTCGCGACTGGTGGTGATCGCCGCGCCGCACTCGTCCAACTGGGACGGGATCTGGGGCATGGCCGCGAAGATGGCGCTGGGGGTGGACATCCGCGTACTCGGCAAGGCCCAGCTGTTCTGGTGGCCGCTGTCGATCGTGCTCCACCGGCTCGGCGTGATCCCGGTGGACCGCAGCCGTCCGCAGGGCATCGTCGAGCAGGCCACCGAACTGGTGCGCAACAGCCAGCGGATGTGGTTCGTGGTCGCGCCGGAAGGCACGCGCAAGCCGGTCAAGGAATGGAAGCGCGGCTTCTGGAAGATCGCCGACGGGGCGCAGGTGCCGGTGCTGATGACCTACTTCCACTACCCGGAACGGATCATCGGCTTCGGCCCGCTGTTCCACACCACCGGCGACATGGAGGCCGACATGGCCGCGGTGCGCGAGTGGTACCGCCCGTGGCAGGGCAAGAACCGCGGCACCGGGTACGAGGCCGGGTAACGGAGCACGCGCATGGCGGCTGCCCTGGTCTGGTTCCGCGACGACCTGCGCCTGGACGACCAGCCGGCCCTGCGTGCCGCGCTCGACCGCGGCTGGCTGCCGATCCCCGTCTACATCCACGCGCCTTCCGAGGAAGGCGAATGGGCGCCGGGCGCCGCGTCCGGGACGTGGCGGCGGCGCTCGCTGGCCGCGCTGGCGGCGGAACTCGAGCGCCGCGGCTCGCGCCTGGTCCTGCTGCACGGCCCGACCCTGGGCACGCTGCAGGCGCTGGCCGCGCTCAC
>Ga0182737_1002118_pt1 | contig 17057 bp, 15 predicted proteins | sample eDN5th30CBELigOP_FD_128878 | JGI IMG/M metagenome (GOLD analysis project Ga0182737, IMG submission 128878) | Enriched Organic Plus compost microbial communities from Emeryville, California, USA - eDNA 5th pass 30_C BE-Lig OP (version 2) (version 2) ...
CTCCAGTCGCGCGCGGCCGCTGGTGAAACGGTTTGGCGAGATGGCGATGAACTTACCTGGCTGACGAAGCTGAGTGCGGACAGCGTCGATCTGTCAGGTGGCGTGCAGTTGCCGATGTCCCGTGTGCAGGGAACCGATTACTGGATTGTTACCGCCCGAATTGCGGACCTGGATCGGGCCGTCATCTCCTACGTGTTTTTTCCGCGCGACGGCACAAATCCGGTCGGCCGGAGATTCCAGTCGTCGCGGTGGGCCGGACCACGCGCACCCGATCCCGCCGATACGGCGAGTGCGCTGCGCGGGCGCATCGTCCGCACCGAGTTGAACAGTCGTTTTCTGGAGAAACCTCGCGGCGTATCGGCGTATCTGCCTCCGGAACGGAACGGTGAGCCGATTCGGGCCGTCGTGTACGTCGGGGATGGTGGAGCGGTGGGGTTTGCGTCGGTGCTGGATACGATGATCACGACGGGGCAGTTGCCGCGCATCATGCTGGTCGGCATGGATACGGACCTGACCCAGTATCCGGACGGCTGGGATGGGCGGATGCTGGAGTACCTGTATCTGCCGACGCGTGACAGCACGCGCTTCCTCGCGCATGAGCGGTTCGTGCTCGAGGAGGTTGTGCCATGGGCGGAAACGCTGGGAGCGCCGAGCGAAGCAGCTTCCCGTGCGGTGCTCGGGTTCTCCAACAGCGCGGCCTTTGCCATCGAGATCGCATTGCGACGACCCGATGTATTCGGCCGCGCAATCGCCTTCTCGCCGGCGGGTCGCACGCCGGAAATGTTACCGGGGACGTCGCTGGAGGCTCCAGCCGCGTTCTACCTTCTTGGCGGACAACTCGAGGAAAGTTTTCATCGCAAAGCCCTGCAGTGGGCCGCGCTGTTCCGCGAACACGGCGTGGCGCACACCGTACGAGAACCCGTGGCCGGTCATGATTACCAGGTGTGGCGCTCCATGTTGCCCGATGCGCTGGAGTGGGCATTCGGCCGCAGGCAGGTCCAAACGCGCTGGAGTTCGGGAGAACGGCGCGCTTCTGAATAACAGGTAGAGCGGTATCCGCTAACGACGGATGCCGTTCGTCTCGAGCAGCGCCGCGACCTGCGGTTCCGCATCCTGCCAGAGAATTGCAGCGGTCGCGAAGTGTGCGGCCGCGCGATCCTTCCTGCCCAGCTTCAGTTCGATCCGCCCCTGCGCGAGGTGCGCGGGTGCGCGATAGACGACTTCGAAGCCTTCAGGTTCGGGGAAGGTCGCATACCATTTCAGCGCTTCCTCGTACTGCCCGGACTCCTCCAGCAGCATCGCCCTCAGGAAACGCGCATAGGCAAACGAATAACTGTGCGCCGTTGGAGTGATGTCCTCGATGACCACAGTGCTGCCGAGCGCATCGAGTGCTGCGTCCGGATTACCTTGCGCGCGCAGCAGTGCGGCCTCGAGCACGCGACCGAGATACTTCGTGGTTTCGATGTGACGCGGCTGGATCGTGCGTGCTTCCTTCAACTGTCGGATGAACCCGCGCGCTGCGATCGTGTCGTTGGCCTGCACGGCGAGGAGTCCCTCCAGGATCACTCGCCGAGGAAGAAAGCCGCCGATGTTCCATCTGGGGTCGGGACCGGGAAAGGCGGCAAGCTGCCGACGCAACGCGTCGACTTCCTTCGGGTCCGCGCTGACCCACGGCTGTACGAGCGCCAGCGCGCGGAAATCGGCGGGGGCGGTGGATACCACGCGCGAGAACAGTTGATGTGCGGATTCGGGGCGGCCGCGTCCGAGTTCGATCAACGCCTGCAGCGCGAGCGCATCCACCACATTTTCGAGAGCGGGTGGCCCCTGCTCGGTAAATTCCGCGGCGAGCTCTGCCGCACCTCGGAGATCGGTGGTGTGCGCGGCCAGGAGTTTGGCTGCATCGAAGATGCGGTGCGGCCCGTGTGCGGTCGCCTGGGCGAATGCGTCGCGCTTCGCCTGTTGATTGCCGAACGCATAGGCGCGCAGCAGTTCGGCCTGCCCGGTGATGCGGTCGTCCGAGTTGTAGAGATGCAACTCGGCGATGAGGGTGTCGAGCCGTCGCTGATCGCCATCGGCGGCGGCGATGCGGGCGAGGTGGATGAGTGCGGGCACATCGTTGGGGTTGAAGCGTCGCACATGCTCGAACGCCTCGCGCGCCAGTCGATACGAACGCCCGAACCAGGTGCCCCAATGGAAGCGCAGTTCGCCCAGACGATACCACGCTTCCAGGTTGTTCGGCTGCCCGCGTACGATGCGCGTGTAGAGGATGTCCGCTTCCGGGAGGTCATTGCTCCGGTAGGCGGCCCACGCTTCGATCAGCATTCGCTCCGGTTCGGCGAGCCGGGCGGAATGCCGCAATGCCCGCGCGACGATTTCCTTCGACAGCTCCGCCGTCACCGTCCCGGTCCAGTCGCCGGTGACATCGAAGCGGTAGAGCGCGAGTGCGAACGTGCTGTCTTCCGTAATTGCGGTGCGGTAAGCATCGAGCGCGGCGGCGAACCGGCCTTCCCGATAATGCTGTTCACCCTCGAGGTAGGCTCGCAGTGCGGGCAGCACGGTCGTCGAGCGCGCGGCCGCACGACTCAATCGCGCCTTTGACGTGGCGGGCAGAGCAATCAGCATCTGGCGCGTCAGATCGTCGAACAGTGCAAACGCTTCGTCGGTGGTGCCGCGCAGCGTAACATCCGCAAGCCGCTGACCGTTGCGCGTGTCGATCAGTGCAGCATGGATGTGCAGTTGTCCGCTCAGCGCGGTCACCCCGCCCGTGACGAAGTATCGCGCACGGAAGTGTTCACCCAGCTCACGCAGTCGATCGGTTGCCGCGGCATCCACGACGCTTCCGTCCAGATACTCGCGAACCGCACGTGCGTCGATCGTCGCGAGTTCACCCGGCACGACCAGATTCGCGCTCAGAATTTCGGCCGCGCCATCCTTCAGGAACGCAACGTCTGCATCCCCGGTGTGCGAGAACGGCAGGACCAGTACCGTGTTCGATGCGTTGGGTGCCGAGCTGTCTGACGTGAATGTTCCCGTGATCTGCAGCGCAGCGAGGATGAGCAGCACGAGCACAACCAGCGCGCCAGCCACACGCACCGGCCGGAAACCTCCACCTGGTTTGCCGGACTGCATGCCTCCCGTGTCACCGTCCTGCTGCGTGCGTGCCGATGTGTGCGCTGGAACCACGTGCTGCTGTTGCGCTTCCTGCGGCTGCGCTTCCTGCGTTGGCGACTCCCGCGCCGGTGCTGACTGCTGCAACGACGAATCGGGCTGCGGCTGTTGACCCGCGAGTTCAATGTCCGTCGATGCGGTGGCGTGCGCGCGCACACGCGAGCGCACGGTTTCCATCAAAGCGCGCGTCTCGGGCGACGGCTCCATCTCGAACTCGCGGTCGAGCAGCCGTACAAAATCGGCGTAGACACGGGCGGCACCGAGGCGGTCACCGGTGCGATCGAGCAGTGCCAGCAGCCGCCGCAGCGCCGGCTCATCGAGCAGGTCCAACTCGAGTGCACGGCGTGCGCGCACCAGCGCGTCTTCCATGTTGCCGGCTTCTTCGGCGCGCGCGGCCAGCGCCCACGCCGCCGTGCAAGCGCGCATCCGCAGCCGGGCGCGCTCGCGATCGATCCAGTGCGAGAACTCCGCGGTGCCGCCGACGTGGAAGCCTTCCAGCAGGTCGCCGCGACAAAGGTCAACCGCGGCGGCGAGGTCGCTGGCGGAGATCGCGGCTTCGAAGGCTGCTACATCACTCCACAGATGGTCCGCCGCGATTCCAACCTCGTCCTTGCCCCGGCTGACGATGACGTCATTGCCCAGCCAGCCGCGCAGGAAGGAGAGGCTTCGGTTCAGCGAGCCGCGGGCGCGGGCCTCATCCGCGTCCGGCCAGAACACGCCGAGCAACTGGTCGCGTCGGCGGAAGCGGGCGCCCGGCGCGGCGGCGAGGTAGGCGAGCAGCGCGAATCGTTTCGGTTGCGCCAGCACTGCGGAAATCTCCGCGCCCGAGCGGTCGCGAAGGTCGATTCCACCGAGCAGATACAGCCGAAGCGGCTCCAGAGGAGCGCGAGGTTCGTCGTCGAATCCCGGGTTCTTCACAGGTTCGTCAGAGGTCCGTCACAGGAGAGGTACATCGACTAAGGTAGCCTCTGACAAGTGCTTGACGCCACAAAAGGGAGCCCATGAACCGACCAATTCACCCGATCGTCCGGCTCGATTACCTGGTCCGTCTGCCGATGACCACGGTGATCGCGCTGATCTGGCTGAGCGGCAGCGGCGACTCGCCAGTCGGCCGATTCGCGTGGCCATGCGTCATCGCGTACGGCCTGATCTGGCCGCAGATCGCCTACTTCATCGCGCGTCGCAGCCGCGATACAAAAGCCGCCGAATTGCGGAATCTGTTGTTCGACACGCTGGTCGCGGGTGTTGGCGTCGGCCTGATCGGCTTCAACATCGCGGTCGGCGCGGCGTGGCTGGCCGGCATGGCTGGCGCGAACATGAGCGTCGGCGGGCCGAAATTCGCACTGAAGGGACTCGCCGCATTGCTGCTCGGCTTCGCGATCGCGGCGTTCAGCACCGGCTTCTACTTCGCACCCGCGCCGAACCTGGTCTCCACCATCACGTCGCTGACCGGCATCACGGTCTTCCTCGCGATCTTCGCGACGCAGTCCTACATGCAGACGCGGCAGGTCGTCCGGGCGCGCAAACAGCTCGAGCAGCAGAACGAAGAGATCCAGCGCCAGCACGTGCAACTGGCGGAAGCGATGGCGGCGGCGGAGAACGCGCGCGAAGCGGCCGAAGCGGCCAACCAGGCCAAAAGCATGTTCCTCGCCAACATGAGCCACGAGCTGCGCACGCCACTGAACGCGATCATCGGCTACAGTGAAATGCTGATCGAAGAAGCGGAGGACCTCGATCAGACGGAACTCGTGCCCGACCTGCAGAAGATCCAGGTCGCGGGCAAACACCTGCTGGGACTGATCAATGACATCCTCGACCTCTCGAAAATCGAGGCCGGCAAGATGGACCTCGTGCGCGAGGTCGTCAGCATCAGCGGTCTGATCGAGGAGGTGAAGAACACGGCGGATTCGCTGGTCAGGAAAAACGCGAACACGTTCCAGGTCGAAGTCGAGGAGAATCCCGGGCACGTGCTGGCGGACCCGCTCAAGCTCCGGCAGATCCTGCTGAACCTGCTTTCCAACGCGGCCAAGTTCACACACGAAGGAACCATCACGTTGCGCGTGCGGCGCGACCGCGATGGCCGCCAGCCGAGCATCATCTTCGAGGTCACGGATACCGGCATCGGCATGACACCCGAACAGCAGACCAAGCTTTTCCAGCCCTTCCAGCAGGCCGATGCGCAGACCTCGGTGAAGTACGGCGGCACAGGACTCGGGCTCGCGCTGAGTCGGCGCTTCTGCCGGATGATGGGCGGCGACATCAGCATGACCAGCGCGCCGTCCGTTGGCACCACGTTCACCGTGCAGATCCCGTCGGCAAGCATTGAAACGATCGACGATGTGGATGACGCCGAAGATGGTCAGCCGTTCGCGCTGGTGGTTGATGATGATCCCGCAACGCGCGAGATGTTGATGCGCTGGCTCACGCGTGACGGCTGGGTGGTGCTCGGCGCGGAGAACGGTCGCATCGCACTCGACATCATCGCCAGGCGGCAGCCCGCGCTGATCGTGCTCGATCTGGTCATGCCGGAGGTCAACGGCTACGAACTGCTGAGCCGACTCGAAGCGGATCGGCTGGTTCCGGAGCTTCCCGTAGTTGTGCTGACCTCGAGCGACCTGACCGCCGACGAACGTGCGCTGCTGGAGAAATGCGCGCGCGCCGTTCTGCTGAAAGGCACGCACCTGCGCGACCAGGTGCTGAGCACGATCGAAAGTTTCCGCGCAACCGCAACCACGCTACCGAGATCATGATGCCAAGACTTCTTCTGGTCGAAGACAACGACATGAACCGCGACATGCTGTCGCGCCGCCTGGAACGCCGTGGCTACGAGGTGATCATCGCCGTAGACGGCGAGGCAGGTGTCAGGATGGCAACCGAGCAAGAGCCTGATCTGGTAATCATGGATCTGCGGCTGCCCGTGCTCGATGGTTGGGAAGCGACCCGTCAGATCAAGGCGCACCCGGTGACGTGCGGCACGCCCGTCGTCGCACTGACCGCCGACGCATTTGTCGAAGATCGTGAAAAGGCACTCGCAGCGGGGTGCGATGGGTTCGAGACGAAGCCGGTCGAATTCAAGCGGCTGCTCGCCACGATCGAGCTGTTGCTCGGCGAAAGCGCGCCACGATGAGCGGCATCGAATTCCAGGAAGACGCCGCCACCATCGTGCGCCCGGGTGTGCACGCGCACCTGCCCGATTTCCTCGACTTCGTGAAGGAAGCCTGCACGCGCGCGGAGCTCGATCAAAGCGCCGAGTTCGCCGTGCGCCTCGCCGTCGAGGAAGTGTGCACGAATGTGATCCGCCACGGCTACGGCAATCGCGACGATGCGGGTCCGATCGCGCTGCGCGTCGCTGCGGACGCGGAAAACCTGACGATCACGATTGCGGATCGCGCGCCGCTGTTCCGACCCGATGATGCCGCCGCGCCCGACATGGAATCCGACTGGGAGCTGCGCGCGCTCGGGGGGCTTGGCTGGCACCTGGTCCGCTCGAGCGTCGATGAGGTCCGGCACGAGCCGGCGGCAGGAGGCGGCAACGTCGTGACTCTCGTGAAGCGAATCAGTTCCCCAGCAATCAACCCGGAGAAAACAGCATGAACATACAGATCGAAACCAGCGTGCAGGCGACCGTTGTGCGCATCATGGGAAGTGTCGATGGCATGACGGCGGATTCGCTGCTGCAGCAATTGCAGGCGCAGATCGCACAGGGCAGCATTCAGCTCGTCGGCGACCTGAGCGGGGTCGACTATACCAGCAGCGCCGGCCTGCGCACGCTGCTCGCAACCGTCAAGGAAACCCGACGGCTCGGCGGCGATTTCCGACTCGCCGCGGTTCAGCCCGATGTGCTCAAGGTGCTCGAACTGAGCGGCTTCACCAGCATTCTGCGCGTGTTCGGCGATGTCGACAGCGCGGTTGCGAGCTTCGGATCATGAGTGTGCAGAACGGAGTGCCCCCGGATTCCGTGAAGGATAGGCGCAAAGTTGCGATGGTCATCGGCGCCGGGTCCGTGAAATGTGCGGCCGCGCTCGGCATGTGGAGGGTGCTGCGTCGCGAGGGCATCGAGGTCGACCTCTACGTGGGATGCAGCGGTGGCTGTCTCTATGCCGCCGTAATGAGCCTCGACTACACACTCGAGGAAGCCGAGCAGCTCACCAAACGACTCTGGACGCGCGAAGTCACCGCGCGCAAAGACCTTCGGTCGCTGCTCAGCATGATCGTGCCGCGGCTCGTACCGTTTGCCGGGTACTTCGGCCTGGTGAACGAGGAACCGCTGAATGCGGCACTCCGGGCAACGTTCGGCGAACGCACCTTCGATGAGTGTGTTGCACCGCTGCACATGGTCGCCACCGACCTGCAGAACGGCGAGCGCGTTGTGCTTTCATCCGGTCGCATCGCGGACGCGGTCCGCGCGAGTGTCGCCATGCCGTACGTCTGGCCACCCGCGCGCGTCGGCGATCGCTGGCTGCTCGACGGCTGCATGACCGATCCGCTGCCGGTCGATGTTGCGATTCGTGAAGGCGCCGACGTTGTGCTCGCGATGGGCTTCGAAGCGGCGTACCCGCGGCGCATCCGATCGGCGAGCCGCTACGCGTTCCAGGTCAACAGCATCTACACGAACAACCTGCTGCGCGCGAACTACGGTTTCCACAACCTCGCGCATCACGACGAGATCCTGCTTATCCTGCCGGACTTCGACCGACCGGTCGGACTGTTCGACACCGATCGCATTCCGGAAGTCATTAAGGCCGGTGAACGCGCGACCGAAGCGCAGCTTCCGTATCTCGAACGCATTCTTGCAACGCCGATCACATCATGACCACACCGTCGATTCCGTCAAGCGCGCGCCGGCCGCGTGTGGCGCTGGTCTTTGGTTCGGGAGGGCTCAAGTGTGTCGCCGCGGTCGGGCTTTGGAAGGTGCTCGAGCGCGAAGGCATCCCGATCGATCTGACGGTCGGCTGCAGCGGCGGAAGCGTGTACGCAAGTGTCATGGCGGTCGGCATGACCGCTGAGGAAGGGGAACGGGTCACCCCGGGACTGTGGGAACGATCGCTCTCCGCGCGCGTCCGTAAAAGTGCGATGTTGCGGCTGCTGCTGCCGCGGCTGTTCCCGATCGGCGAGGACTTCGGTCTGCTCGATGACCGTCCGCTCATGAGTGCGCTGTACGATGTGCTCGGCGACCATACATTCAACGACCTGAAGCATCCGCTCTTCCTGGCGGCGACGGATGCGTACACGGGTGAGCGTGTGCTCGTTTCGGAAGGGCGCGTGATCGATGCGGTGCGCGCGAGCCTCGCGATTCCGCTCGTCTTCAGCCCGTGGCGCGTGAACGGTCGACTGCTGACCGATGGTGGTGCGACAGATCCGCTGCCGATCAGTGTCGCGATCCGCGAACGGGCGGACCTGATCATCGCGATGGGGTTCGAGAATCCACTGAGTGAGCGGCTCGATTCGCTTCCCGCAATCGCGGCCCAGACCTCAACGATTGCCATGAACAGCCTGATCCGTTCGACCTACGCCTTCTACAGTGCCGCGCATCACGCGGAAATCATTCCGATTCTGCCGACCTTCGATAAACGCATCAGCCTGCGCAGGACCGATCTGATCCCGGAAATCATCGCGGAGGGGGAACGCGCCGCGGAGCGAGTGATGCCCCACATCAAGCGAACACTTACAGCGTTGGAGCCCGCCCGTGCCTGAACAGGCAGCACGCATCCTGGTCGTCGATGACAACGAGATGAACCGCGACATGCTCTCGCGCAGACTGCAGCGGCGCGGCTTCGACACGGCCATAGCCATCAATGGCCGCGACGCGCTCAATGTGCTGGAGGCAGAGCCGTTCGATCTGGTCCTGCTCGACATCATGATGCCCGAGATGGACGGCTATGAAGTGCTGCAGCATCTGAAGGCCAGCGAAGCGCTGCGTCACCTTCCCGTCATCATGATCTCCGCGCGAGATGACATCGAAAGTGTCGTGCGCTGCATCGAGCTTGGTGCGGAAGACCACCTGCCCAAACCGTTCAACGCCACGCTGCTCGGCGCGCGCATCGGTGCATCGCTCGAAAAGAAACGGCTGCGCGATCGCGAACGCCTGTACGCAAAGGCATTGCAGCGGGAACTGGACATCGGTCGCGAGATCCAGACGGGTTTTCTGCCCGAGGTGCTCCCTGAAATCGAGGGGTGGGAGATCGCGGCAACGTTCCAGCCGGCCACGCAGGTCGCGGGCGACTTCTACGATGCGTTTCTGCTGCCGGATCGACGACACGCCGGCCTCGTCATCGCCGACGTGTGCGGAAAGGGGGTTGGCGCCGCGCTGTTCATGGCACTGTTCCGCAGTCTCATCCGCATGGGGATGACACAGGCGTTCGCCTCCGGTGCAGACGACCTTCACACGAAAGTCGCCGACCTGGCCGCATCCGTGAACAACTACATCGCACGCACGCACGAACGCGCGAACATGTTCGCCACCAGCTTCATCGGTATCCTGGATACCACGACCGGAACGCTCGTGTACACCAATGCCGGGCACGACCCGCCGATGATCATCGCGCCCGGAGCGCCCGGACCCGTGCGCCTCGCCACGTCGGGACCCGCGCTCGGCCTGATGCCGGACCTGCACTTCTCGACCGCGGAACTCGTGCTCGCGCCCGGTGAAGCGCTGTTCTGCTTCACGGACGGTGTATGCGACGCGCGCGACCCGGATGGCATCGGCTTCAGCGAGGAAAACATTGTGCAGCACGTGGTCGATCCGGTTCACAATGCACGCGAACTGCTCGAGCGAATCGAGACCGCGGTCCTCACGCATCGTCGCGGCGCCGACCCCTTCGATGATATCACCATGCTCGCGGTTCGCCGGAAGACCGTGTAACGCGCCCGCAGCAACATCATCGAACAGGGCTTCGGGGGTCCACCGACACGTGAAATCTGCCATCTTTGAAGGAGGCAAACACACAGGGACGCCGTACGGCAGATACGGCACAACAAGATTGAAACTGGATGCAGGAACTGCAGACGATCCTCGGCGCCAACGGCGTCATCGCGCGTGAACTGTCCCGGGCACTTCCGCAATACAACACACGCATCCGACAGGTGAGCAGAAACCCGAGGCCGGTGAACCCGTCAGACGAGATGGTACCAGCCGATCTGTTGGATGCGGCTGCAGTCGACCGCGCGGTCGCGGGCAGTTCGGTTGCCTACCTCGTGGCCGGGCTGACATACGACATTTCCGTATGGCAGGAGCAATGGCCGCGGATCATGCACAACGTGATCAAGGCCTGCCAGCGCCACAACGCGAAGCTGGTTTTCTTCGACAATGTGTACGCCTACGGCCGCGTCGATGGCGTGATGACGGAAGACACGCCGTTCAATCCAGTCAGCAGAAAGGGTGAAGTCCGCGCCCGCATCGCGACCACGCTGCTCGATCAGATGCGCACTGGCGCACTCCAGGCGATGATCGTGCGTGCTGCAGACTTCTATGGCCCGGGCGCGCTGGCCAGCATGGTGCATGGGACTGTGTTCGAGCGACTGGCGAAGGGGAAAACGCCGCAATGGATCGGCGATCCGAAGGCGGTGCACACCTTCAGCTACACGCCGGATGCGGGGCGTGCGGTCGCAGTGCTGGGGAACTCGCCCGAAGCGTACGGACAGACCTGGCATGCGCCCACAAGTCCGCAGCAGATCACGGGCGAACAGTTCGTTCGGCTTGCCTGCGAAGCCGCAGGTCGGCCGTACGGTTTGCAGAAGGTGCCCAACTTCGTGCTTCGGATGATGGGCCTGTTCATGCCGATCCTGCGGGAGAACCAGGAGATGATGTACCAGTTCGAGTACGATTACCGCTTCGACAGCAGCAAAATCAGCAAGGCGCTCGGCATCGAGGCGACGCCGTATTCCATCGGTATCCCCGCAACCTGCGCCGCCGTGACTGCCACGACCTGAGAAGAAGGACGCGGAATGGCAATTACGCGCGTCGACGTTCCCGGCCGCGTATTCGTGAAGGCCGTGCTGACAGTTCTGCTGACGCTGGTCCTGATCGGGTTCTTCGAGCAGATCGCGACCGTTGTTGTGATGTTCGCGCTCGCGCTGATCATAACGGCCGTGCTCGATCCGGTAGTTGCCTTTCTGGAAAGACACCATGTTCCGCGCGGGCCCGCGTCGATGCTCTCCCTGGCCGGGCTCGTGCTGCTTGTGGTCGGCCTGCTCGTGCTCGTGGTTCCGCCTGTTGTGACGCAGGGCATCGCACTGGCCGAGAATCTGCCCAACATCCTGAACAGTATCCGCCGCGCGGTCGTCGACTATCCCGCAGTTTACAACGCGATCGAGCGGCAGGCAGTCACGATTCAGCGGAACCCGGGCGCGTTCTTCAGCGGGTTCCTGCGTGCGGGCGTGAATGTCGTCACCGGAATCGCGACGGCGCTGCTCATCCTGACGCTCGCGCTCTACATCCTGATCGACAAGCAGCGGCTGCTCGACGCATTGATGCGGCACACGCCTGTGCGCTACCACGATCGACTCGGTCGTACGCTGGCCGAATGCAGCACGGTCGTGCGCGCCTATTTTGCGGGGCAGGGGATCGTCAGTCTGCTCTTCGCCATCTACGCGTTCATCGTGCTGATGATTCTCGGAGTCCCGTTCGCGATCGTGCTCACCGCGTTTGCGTTTGTGCTCGATGCAATTCCGAATATCGGGCTCGCCGTCGCAACCATTATCGCTGCGATCACCGCGCTTGCCACGACCTCGCCGACGGCTGCCATCATCATCGTGATCGCGTTCCAGGGCTACAATCTCATCGAAAACAACCTGATCTCTCCGCGGATCCTCGGGAACAAGCTGAAAATCCCACCCGTGCTCACGCTGCTCGCGATCCTGGTCGGGGGGCAGGTGTTGGGGGTGATCGGCGTATTTCTGGCGATCCCGCTTGCGGGGATGCTGCCCGTGATCGATCGCATCTGGGTGATTCCCGACGAGCCCGAGCCCGAGTCCGAGCCGGAGGCGCTGCCGCGCGCCGCGGACTAGCCACGGTCCTGCGCGCCAGCCCCGCCGTCTGGCGGTAACCGCCGACAACCCCCACTGTCCCGCCGACCGGCAGCAGGCGCCCTCCGAGCAGCAGGTCGCGACTCCCCGCCGCCCCATACCGCTGGAGCGGCGGTGCCATCGCAGCAGGCGCCCTCCAAGCAGCAGGTCGCGACTCCTGATACATTGCTCAGGTAAGCACATTCTGGAGGATCGGAGTCGTGAAGCTCGAAGATATCGTCGCCGCACGGGACAGGATCCGCGGCGGCATTGTAGCCACCCCCGTCGTACCCGCACTGGCCCTGCCCGAGGGACTGCCGTACCCACTGCACCTCAAGCTCGAAAACACACAGCGGACCGGATCGTTCAAGGACCGCGGCGCATTGAACCGGCTGCTTCAGCTCACGCCCGAGGAGCGCGACCGCGGGCTCGTGACCGCCAGCGCGGGCAACCACGCCCAGGCGGTCGCGTACCATGGGCAGCGGCTGGGCGCACGCGTCGAAGTCGTGATGCCGGAGCATACGCCGCTGATCAAAGTGGTCAACACCCAGCGATTCGGCGCCGGTGTGCGGTTTCACGGCGCAACGCTGTCCGACGCAATGGGCGAGGCGCGCAGGCTCGAGTCAGAGGAACGGCGTGTGTTCGTTCATGCGTTCGATGACGAGCAGGTCATTGCGGGGCAGGGGACGATCGGGCTCGAACTGCTCGAGCAGGTGCCCGACCTGACCGCGGTCGTGGTGCCGATCGGAGGTGGCGGCCTGATCTCCGGGATTGCCATGGCGATCAAGGAGCAGCGGCCGAATGTGCGGATTTACGGCGTTGAAGCCGCCGCGGCCGCATCCGCACTGGCATCCCGCAACGCGGGACACATCGTCCCGATCGAAACCACGGAAACGATTGCGGACGGCATCGCGGTCAAACGTGTCGGCGACCACACGTTCCCGCTGATTCAGCGATACGTCGACGATATCGTTGCGGTCGACGAATCCCAGATCGCCGGCGCCGTTCACGAGCTGCTCGAGCATCAGAAGACGCTCGCGGAAGGGGCAGGTGCCGCGCCGCTCGCCGCGATTCTCGCCGGGCTGCTGCCGCTGCGTTCAACCGATGTCGCCGTCATGGTGTTGTCCGGCGGGAATATCGATGTGGACCTGGTCGATCGCATCGTCGACCGTGGTCGCGTCAGCGACGGCCGACTGACCCGCCTGTCCGTCGCTGTCCCCGATCGACCGGGGAACCTCGCCAGACTGACCCGGCTGGTCGCTGAAGCAGGGGCGAACGTGCTCGACATCGCACACAGCCGCGCTTTCGCCGCGGTTTCCGTGCGCCACGTCGAGATCGAGATGCAGCTTGAAACGCGCAGCCGCGAACACCGCGCCACCATCATCGACCGGCTGCAGCGCGAAGGGTACGCGGTGCGATTTACTTCCTGAGGAGGGATCAATGAAATTGCGAATCGATTACGCGAATGTCGCGTCCGGTGCATTGCATGCGATGCTCGGACTGGAACGTTATGTGCGCGAGCAAACCGAACTCGAACCCGAGATGATCGAACTGGTCAAACTTCGGGCATCGCAGATCAATGGGTGCGCGTACTGCCTCGACATGCACACAAAGGATGCACGCGCACTCGGGATGAGTGAGCAGCGTCTGTATCTGCTGTCGGCATGGCGGGAAGCGCCCTTCTACTCGGACCGCGAGCGCGCTGCACTCGCGTGGACGGAAGCGTTGACGCTGATCAGCACGCACGGTGTGAGCGATGCCCTGTACGATGAGGCTCGTCAGCAGTTCTCGGAAAAGGAACTGGTGGACCTCACGATGGCTGTGAATACCATCAATAGCTGGAACCGGCTCGCCATCAGTTTCCGGCCCGAAGTCGGCAGCTATCAGACACCGGCGAAGCACGACGTAAGCGCCTGACGCGGCAATGCATCGGCTGTGAACGCCAGGCCGGCCGCGACAGCCGACATCGGTGCTGTCGAGCGGATTTCCGGAGTCCTCGCATGCATCAGGTTACCGACCCGGTCTGCTATCATGGCGAAGGGCCCTGCTGGTCCGAACGATGGGGCGGACTGCGCTGGCTCGATATGCTCGCAGGCGACATCCTCACGCTGAAGCCGGATGGCACGATCGCGCGAAAACACATCGCCGACGTGGTTGCAGCGGTGCGACCGCGACATGATGGTGGCGCGGTGATCGGCGTAGAGCGAGGCTTCGCGCTCGAGGCACAGGATGGCTCCGTTACCATGCTGCCGGAAATCTGGAGCGATGCCGGCGTGCGCATGAACGAGGGCGGCTGCGCTCCGGATGGCAGCTTCTACTGCGGTTCGATGGCCTGTAACCAGCAGCACGGCGCCGGGAAACTGTACCGACTCAGTCCGGACGGAAACGTGAGCGTCGTTCTGGAACGGGTTACCATCTCGAACGGCCTCGAATGGAGTCCGGACAACGCACGCGCGTACTACAACGACACCGCCACCATGCGCATCGATGTGTTCGACTACGAAAGCGGATCCGGTCTCGATAAACGTTCGCCGTTCGTAGACCTCTCCGGCGAAGGCGCGTGGCCGGACGGACTCACCGTGGATCGCGAAGGCAACGTCTGGGTGGCGCTCGCGAACCGCAGTGAGGTCCGCTGTTATCGTCCGGATGGCAGACTGCGCGAACGGTTGCACGTGCCGGCCCGGAAGGTGACGGCCTGCACGTTCGGCGGAGCAGCGCTCGACCGCCTGTACATCACGACCTCGCGGGAGAACATCGATGTCGCGACAGATCCGCTTGCGGGATCACTGTTCTGCGTCGAGGTCGGACCGATCGGGATGCCCGTCCGCGAGTTCGCGGGGTGAACGGCCGCGGGATCATGGTTCTGCAGCGAGATCGGACCGATCGGGATGTGCGTCCGCGAGTTCGCCGGATATATCTCGAATCGCGAGCGTTCGCTCACGCGCCGGCGGACCGGCTGACCCGGCGGGATACTCCTCCAGTGGTACCACGTTCCTGTTCCATGCAGCGATCACCGGCTCCATGATCCGCCAGGACTCTTCCGCTTCATCACCGCGGATCGAGAGTGTGCAATCGCCAGACAACGCATCGAGCAGTACCGCGCTGTACGCACGTGGTTCATCCGCGGGTAGCTCCGCGCGCAGTACGAGCGGTTCGAGTTCGAGCGGTGGACCAGGCGCACTCCCCGTAACGTAAAGACTCAGATCCTTCGGGCCGTCGATGCCGATGCGCAGTTCGTTGCGTGGAGGCCGGGGAATCCCTTCGCCAAACGCGAGATGCGGGACCTCGCGGAACGTGATGATGACGCCACGCCGTAGTCGGCTCAGCGCCTTGCCCGCGCGCAGAACGAATCGTGTTCCGGACCAGCGCCAGCTTTCGAGTTCCAGTTCAACCTCGGCCCAGGTCTCCGTGTTTCGCTTCGGATCGACACCTTCCTCAGCCGTGTAGTCCGGGACTTGCTGGCCGGATGCATCACCGGTCGTCGCCAGCCTGCCGGCGGTGTAGCGCGCGCGCCGGGTTCGCTTGCGCATCTGTTGCGCTTCAGGGGGGCGCACCGTCCGCAGCACATCGACTTTGCGATCGCGCAGGTCGCGTTCGCTCAAACTTGCGGGCGGCTCCATCGCAACCAGGCAGAGTACCTGCAGCATGTGGTTCTGCATGACATCTTCGAGCGCGCCCGCACGATCGTAGTAGGCGGCTCGCCCTTCCAGTGCGATGGTTTCCTCCCAGAGAATTTCGACCTGCTCGATGTGTTCGCTGTTCCACACCGGTTCGAACACGCGGTTCGCCAACCGGAAGCCGAGCAGGTTATGAATCGTCGCCATGCCCAGTGCGTGGTCGACCCGGAAAATTCCGCTTTCGCCCGCTGCACCGGTCACCTCCAGCAACAGCCGGTTCAACTCCTTCGCGTTCTCGAGGTTTTCACCAAACGGCTTCTCCACGATGATGCGACTCCCCGCCGGAAGCCCGACGTCGCCGATCGCACGTACTGCCGGTACGAACATCGTCGGCGGCAGCGCGAGATAGGCGGCAAACGGTCTCCCATCACCTGCCAGTTCACGCAGATCCTCAACAACCTCCGGTGAGCTCACGTCGGCCCGATGAAACCGGATCCGCTGAAGCAGACGCCCGCGCGCCGGTTCCTCGATGTCCGAACCGAACTGCTGCAACTTTTTCGCAATGCGTGCACGGAAACTCTCGTCGTTCAGGTCGGATCGGCCCACCCCGACAATTTCGAAGTCCTCCGGCAGCTTGGCGTGCTGCTCCAATTCGGCAAAGGCAGGAAAAATAAAGCGCCCGGCCAGATCGCCCGTGGCGCCGAACAGGAAAACTCGTCCGATCAAAATACGTCCTCGCAGCAGGAGCTCCGCGGCATTCGTCTTGACGTTTGTGCGAGGAGTGTACCAGCGGTGACCGCGATGGGAATGAGCGAAGCATGATGTTGCCGGAAGGCATCGAAGAAATGGTCAGCGGACCCGGACGGCTGCGGTTTGTTGTACAGCCGATTGTCGCGATTCTGCTCGGCATCCGGGATGGCCGTCGCGATGCCGCCGACGGGCGACCGGCGTACTTCTTCTCGATCCTGACCGGCAGTCAGCCCCGCAGAGATGCAACGGCCGAGGGCCTTGCGGTGCTCGCAAGGCCACTGGCCGTCGCAATCCTGATCGATATGGTGCTGCAATACTTCATCTTCAGCTCGGTGCGCATCTGGCATGCGGTGGTCGTCGGGGCAGTGCTCATCGCCTTGCCGTATGTGACCGCGCGGGGCTTCTCGAACCGCCTGCGCAAACACCGCGCGCATCGCAAGTGAACCAGGTTCGGCATGCACGAATGAACGAGCCAGATACTGAGTTCGCCATACGAGAGCGCGACGCCCGCAACGAACA
>Ga0182737_1002119_pt1 | contig 17056 bp, 15 predicted proteins | sample eDN5th30CBELigOP_FD_128878 | JGI IMG/M metagenome (GOLD analysis project Ga0182737, IMG submission 128878) | Enriched Organic Plus compost microbial communities from Emeryville, California, USA - eDNA 5th pass 30_C BE-Lig OP (version 2) (version 2) ...
ACTCGCGTTTACAAGCTGTTTGAGGCGATTCAATCCTTTGAAGATCAGGTGTTTAGGCTCGATGCAAACGGCAGCGCTGCAGCCTATAAACATAGCACTGCTCATGTGTTGAAATTATTGGGTTTGATCGAATCCTCTGAAACCCATCCCGCCTGCAAAGATCAGCGCCCGGCGGATGAAGACGCTCGCATGCGCGAGGCCATGCTGCGGCCCACCCGCATCGCATCTCGCTTAAAAATCTCGGGATGGCCCAGTCAGTTGGTCTAGTACACGGCATGGCCCAAATGGGGGATTCAACGAAATTGTCGAGACAAACCAAAAAAAGTTTGTCCAAATCATCCGCGGCGAACAGTTAACTTCGCGAATCCAAAATAGGCTCCAACCACGAATCAGTAGTGAGTGGTGCCTGTGGAGGAATCCCGAATATCCCGCTGCTGTTTTTTTTGACTTAAATATGAAAGTAACCACTTGCATACTTGTTGTCATAATGTAGACATAAGTAGGATTAAAGGTACTGAAGATAGACAAAAGTTCATCATCACCAATCTTAACACCGTGAAAACGCTTATTTCCCCTACTCGGCGCCACCGCAATAGCCGCGAGGTGGTTGATGCCCATCACCTCGAAGAGGTGCAAATTGATAGCGATATGCTGCAAGCGATAGGCCGTCGCGATGTCGCTGCATTCCAGAAATTTTACCAGAAGTTCAGCGGCCTGCTGTACACCACCATTCATCGCGTTCTGAATGACCACCAGGACACTGAAGACGTGATGCAGGAGGTGCTGGTGCAGATCTGGCAAAAGGCTCACCTTTATGAGCCAAGCAAAGGCAAGCCCCTGACATGGGTGACTACCATGGCCCGTAACCGCGCGATTGACCGCATCCGCTCCAAACAGCGTCGTGCCCGCTTGAATGATGATTTCGAGCAGGAAAGCCGCAGTGTGCAGCCAGAGTTTGACGAGGACACCAGCGATCTGCTGATGACCAAGGAAAGCGATCAGGTGGTGCAGAGCGCTGTGATGGATTTAACCCCAGAACAGCGAGAAGCCATTCAGCTTGCCTACTTTAAAGGTCTTACCCAAAGCGAGATTGCCACCCAGTTGAACGAGCCTCTTGGAACTGTCAAAGCCCGCATTCGTCGCGGTGTTCAGCGCCTGGAGCAGACCGTAAAACGCCGGATGTGATCGTTCCTCTTAGGGAGCGTAAAAAATTAGACACAACACAAAGCTTTAGCCGCCAGGCGGTTCTTGCAGAGAAGCGGGGTATTCGTACCCCGCTTTTTTTGTGACTGCGCAGTGGCAGCCCTCAGGAGAATTTCTCAGGGCAGCAGGGCGTCGCTGATACGTATTAGTTTCGCAGGCGCTTCTGGGAATGGCTGAATTAATCACAGTTCAATACAATAAAGGGCTTTACCTGCCGGAGTTGGATCTCTGGCTGGATCCTCACAAAGGGGAAAAACGTGCATTCGTCTCGCACGCCCACAGTGATCATTTTGCCCGACATCGCTGGACCCTGTGCAGTGAGGCAACGCATGCACTGATCAAAAGCCGCTACGGCGCGACATCAGTAGAAGACGTTGTCACGCCAGCATGGCAGGAGGTGCTTGAAATAGACGGCTATGAAATCCGCCTTCTTCCTGCCGGGCATATTCTCGGCTCGGCCATGCTGCATCTCACCCGCAAGTCAAATGGGGCCAGCCTGCTGTACACAGGCGACTTTAAGCTCAGGCAGGGATTATCTTCGGAGACCGCCGCGCTTCTTCCGGCGGATACCTTGATTTTGGAAACAACCTTTGGTCTGCCTAATTTTCGCTTTCCATCCACAGACAAAGTCATTGCAGAGATTCTGGCCTTCGTGCAAGAAACTTTGGAAGATGGCGGCATTCCTGTTCTCATGGGTTATTCTCTGGGCAAGGCGCAGGAGGTGCTGGCGGCATTGAATCAGATTCAGGTGCCTGTAATGCTGCACAGTTCCATGGTGAAGCTCACTCAGGAATATGAGCGTCTTAATCATCAGTTCCCTGCCTGGCATCCTTTTAAGGCTGATGACGCCGCTGGCCATGCACTTATTTTCCCTCCTAGTGCTGCACGATCTCTGGCTGTAAAGAAGCTGAAGGTCGCCCGCACGGCCATGCTCAGTGGTTGGGCATTAACACCCGGCGCAAAGTTTCGCTATCAGGTGGATGAAGTCTTTCCGCTCAGTGACCATGCGGACTATGGCGAACTACTGGACTGCGTGGCGCAGGTCGGTCCACGTATGATTTACACCGTTCACGGTTACACGGCAGAATTCGCCAGTGACCTGCGCCAGCGGGGCTATGAAGCGTGGTCCATCGTCGGGGACAATCAAATGGAGCTTTCGCTGGCGGTATCTGTTCCATCAACAATCCTGCCAGCCAATGATGCTCCAGAAAAGGTCGTGTCCGCTGTGGTTGAAGCCCCGGCAGTAGATCATGCGCCAGATTCATTCGCCGCCTGGGCCCTGACTTGCGAACGCGTGTCAGCTCAATCTTCGCGACTGAAGAAGCAGCAAATTCTCGCAGAATATCTCCGTCAGGTTGCTCCTGAAAACTTGCCAACAGTCGTCCGCTGGTTTGCTGCCCAACTGGATGACCCCACCCAATCTTCAGCACCGCTACAGACAGGCTGGGCCACTATTCGTCAGGCTCTGCTTGCTGTCAGCGGCATCCGTGAAAGTGAATATCGTGCCATCTCCCGCTCGCAGAATGACACCGGCAGAACTGCGTATCTGGTGCTGCAAAGGGCAGCGCCCCCGATTCAGTCTCAAATGGCCACCCTGGCAGATATCGTTCAGATTTTCCAGGAGCTTCGCGCTGCGAAAGGGCCTGCCAACAAGGCCGGGGTTCTTAAACAGGCTCTGTCTTCCTTGTCCGCTCTTGAAGGCAGCTACCTCGTCAGGTTGCTCACCGGTGAACTCCGCATGGGTTCACGTGAAGGACTCGTGGAAGAAGCGCTCGCGAAAGCCTTTGCCCAATCTCCAGCCGAAGTCCGCGAGGCCGCCATGCTTTGTGGTGATCTCGGTCAGGCTGCCCGGCTGGCATCCAGGCAGGAACTGCATCTGGCGCAGCCCGTTCTGTTCGTTCCAATCAAGGTCATGCTGGCAAGCCCTGAGGAGACGGCCGAGGACATCTGGCAGCGTCTGGCGGCGGATTCACCATCACCATCCGCTGTCTGGCTGGAGGACAAGTACGATGGCATCCGCGCCCAGATCCATGTCGGGCAGGGGAGGGTGGAGATATACACGCGTGACCTGAAAAAGATCACGCAACAGTTTCCTGAAATCGCCGCCGCCGGGAGCAGACTTGATGACAGTGTGATTGTGGACGGTGAAATCGTCGCCTATGCGGAGAACAAGAAGCTGACCTTCCATGACTTGCAACGTCGGCTAGGCCGCAAGGATCAGGGCGACCTCTTCGTGGCCTCAGACATCACGGTGAAATACGTGGTGTTCGATATTCTGTGGCTTGATGGAGAGAGTTTGTTGAATATCCCACTTCAAGAGAGAAGGCAGCATCTTGATAAATTAATGTTTCCTCAGCTCTGGCAGCGCATAGACGTAGTCATAGCCGGTTCAGCAGAGGCCATTGAGTCCGCTTTCCATGCTGCGCGTCGTGCCGGTAACGAAGGGCTTATTGCCAAGGATAGTCAGAGCCTCTACACACCTGGGCGTCGGGGTAAAACCTGGCTGAAACTCAAAAAAGCATTTTCAACCCTCGACGTTGTTGTGGTTAAAGCGGAGCAGGGACATGGCAAACGCAGCCATGTACTCAGTGACTACACTTTTGCCGTGAAGGATGAAACCGGAAAACTGCGCATCATCGGGAAAGCCTATTCAGGGCTGACCGATGCGGAAATTGAAGAGCTCACCCATCATTTCACTGAGCACACCATCAGCCAGCGGGGGAGTGTGCGCACCGTGAGTCCCAACGTAGTTCTGGAGATCGCCTTCGATTCGATACAGGAAAGCAAGCGTCATGACAGCGGTCTGGCCATGCGTTTTCCCCGGATCAAAGCCATCCGGCGGGACAAATCCGCAGAGGAAATTGATTCACTTGCCTATGCCCGCAAACTTGCCGGGTTGGGCGCTTGATGCAGCAATCCACTTGACCTGAAGCCCGCGTTCAGGCACACACAAGGTGACACTTTCTCTCATGCCCCGTTATATCGTTACCATTGGTCTAGAAGTTCACGCGCAGTTGAATACGCGTAGTAAGATGTTCTGTGCCTGCCCGGTTGAATATGGCTCAGAGCCAAACACCCATACCTGCCCAGTCTGCCTGGGGCTGCCTGGGGCTCTGCCCGTGTTGAATTTAAAGGCCATTGAGAAGACTGTCCTCACGGGCATGATGCTGAACTGCAAAACGCCTGAAATCAGCAAATGGGACAGGAAGAACTACTTCTATCCCGATATGCCGAAGAACTATCAGATCAGCCAGTTTGATCAGCCGCTCTGCATTGGTGGTGGCGTGCCTTTATATGATCTGGCTTATCCCAAAGATGCGCAGAAGACCATCAAAAATCCTGGTAAAGTGGTCAAGCTGACCCGCATCCACCTTGAAGAAGACGTGGGGAAAAGCACCCACACTGCCGCAGGTACGCTGGTGGACTTCAATCGTGCCGGCACTCCGCTCATGGAGATCGTCAGTGATCCAGACATTGACAGTGCAGAAGAAGCGGTCGCCTATCTGAACAGCCTTCGCCAGATCCTTGTGTACGGCGGCGTGGGTGATGCAGACATGGAAAAAGGTCAGATGCGCTGTGACGTCAACATCAGCGTGCGCCCTGAAGGACAAGCGGAGCTGGGTTCCAAGATCGAACTGAAAAACATCAACTCCATGTCTGCCGTGCGTCGTGCCATTCATTTTGAGGTGGAGCGCCAGATCGAATGCCTGGAAAGAGGCGAAAAGCTGATCCAGAGCACCCGCCGCTGGGATGATGATCGCGGTGAAACCACGCTTATGCGGACCAAGGAGGATGCCCACGACTACCGCTATCTGCCTGATCCTGATCTGCTGCCGATCAAAACGGCGGCAATCCTTGAACGTGTGCGCCCCCAGGTTCCTGAGCTTCCTCATCAAAAACGCGAACGCTTTGAACAGGAATACTCGGTCAGCGCTTATGACGCAGGGGTGCTGAGCAGTGAACAAAGCCTGGCTGACTGGTTTGAAGCTGCCGCCAGGGCTGATACAAAAGTGCCTGCCAAGAAAGTGGCCAACTGGGTCATCAACGAACTGCTTGGCAAGCTGAATGAGTCATCCATTGGCCTTGTGGATTCAAAAGTCACACCCGCAGCCTTGAGCGAACTTTTGGCTGCCGTCGAGGCTGGCAAAATCTCCAACAATCAGGCCAAGGAAGTCTTTGCAGATATGTTTGAAAGTGGTGACTCCGCCGGTTCCATCATCAAGTCAAAAGGCTTTGAACAGGTCAGCGATACGGGCGCGCTGGAGGCACTCTGTGATCAGGTGATAGCCGCCAATGCCGCCAAGGTGGAGGAATACAAGGCGGGCAATGACAAAGTGCTAAACTGGATGACGGGCCAGATCATGAAATCCAGTGGCGGCAAGGCCAACCCCAAAGTCGTCAGCGAGATACTCAAAGGGAAACTCGGCTGACCTTGCGCCTGTTTTTGTGCTTCATCTGTACAGCCAGATGAAGCACCCATCTGTGTCTGTCCAGACCGCAGGTGCATGGCATCTTTACGCATGATGCAGTTGTCCACACTTCCCTTGAAGATTTTCTTCTTCGTCACGCTGATCGCGCTGCTGGCTCTTGGGGTTTATCTTGCGCGCAACCATGAGCAGTTGTTTGGCCGTCAATCCCCTGGCAGGGCGGAAACCAGCGGTGAGCGCTTTTACACCAAAACGCAGATTTTTGTCTGCTGGCTTCTTTCTGTAAAGTTGGTGATCACCCTCCTCTGGCTGCTCTAAAGCAGCACAGCCTGCGCGATTTTCGAAGTTCTGCGGTAAAACTGGGCGGGGATTATTCCGCCACCCAGTCACGCATTTCGTACAGCGTCCCATCACGTCTGGGTGCGCGGAGGCCCGCTTTTAAACGCTTCACGGTTTGGGCAAAAAAGTCCGCATCGGCTCCATCTTCTCCAATATCACCGAACTGCTCTTCCAGTTTCTCGGGGTCTTCACCCGACTCCAGACGGCGGATGATTTCACGCATTTCAGGCGGTGTTTTATCGCCCATTAAGTCGGTCATTTTCCGCATGAAATGACCTAGCTGGCGTGGGTCAGGGTTATTTTCATCCATCCCAGCCATGTCTTTTTCCAGGCCTGCCATCATGGCTTCCATCTGAGCGTCACTGACATTGGCAAAGGGGTCATTGTCTTCCTCTTTTGCGCCACGCAGAAAGGCAAAGCGGGAGACGCGCCGCTCCATTTTGTACTTTGGATCCTCAGGACAGCGCGGCGTTTTCTCACGATACCCCTGGGTGCGTGCAAGGAACTGATAGACCGTGTGGTTGTCAGGACAATAAAACTCGTAGATCGGCATGGCAGTAAATTTAATGAACGTGCGGGCAACTGCAAGCGACCTTCTTTTATCTTGCATCACGATAGAGAAAAGGTAGCATCCGCCACGAATGCGTCAGTTCGATTGTCCCCAATGCGGAGCATCAGTGGTGTTTCAAAGCGCCACCGCAGAGGCCTCTGTTTGCACTTACTGCCAGAGCGTTATCGTCAGAAAAAATATTGATGTCGAGGCAGTAGGAAAGATGGCGGTGTTGCCGCCTGATGCCTCCCCTTTGCAAACTGGCGCCAGAGGGCGTCTGGCTGAACATGGCTTCTCATTGCTGGGACGTGTCCGGGTGGCATGGGACGGGGGCAGTTGGAATGAATGGTTTGCCGAATTTTCTGACCATAGACGTGGCTGGGTGGCTGAATCCCAGGGTTTCTTCATGGTTTTGCGTGAGGAACAGATTCAGTCGCTGGATAAGAAGTTAAACGGTCAGTTCAAAATCGTCGCAGGCGACACCTATCAGGTCAACAACCGTCAGTTTAAAGTGGTGGACGCCAAGGAGGTGAAATGCCTTGGTGGGGAAGGGGAGTTGCCCACACCTGTTTCCACCGATGATACATGGCAGTCCATAGACCTTGAGACCGATGATGGTGTGGCAGCCACTCTGGAGCGATCAGAGGAAGGCTGGCGTTTTTTTGTCGGCAAGACGGCCAGATTCAATGAACTGAACTGGCAGAATATTCGGGAAATGCCCGGCTGGAATGGTGTGCCTCTGCAGACTGAGCGTGGCATGACCCATGGCCTGAACTGCCCTTCCTGCGGCGGCGTGGTCACGACTCAAGCAGCCGGTCTTAGCATGTCCGTCGTTTGCACTCATTGTAAAAACGTTCTCGATACTTCCCAACCGCAAGTAAAGCTGCTGCAACGTATCACGGAAAAAAAGGTGGTGAAGCCAACCCTGCCGATCGGGCGGAAAGGAGCCTTGCGTGGAACAGAGTGGCAGATCATTGGCTTTATGGAGCGCCGCGATCCATGGGCTCCCTGGCTGGAATATCTCCTGTACAATCCGTTTCAGGGTTACCTCTGGCTGACAGAATATGCTGGCCACTGGACATTGGTTGATCGGCTGATTGTTGCCCCCAAGGCGTTCCCCAACAAGATTCCGCGCCCTGTGGTTCACCACGAAGGCCGTGAATACCTGCGCTATTCAAATCAGAAGTGCGCTGTTTCCTACGTGGAGGGAGAGTTTTACTGGCAGGTAAAAGTTGGCGAAACTGCCCGAGTCGCGGATTACATTGATCCGCCTTATGTGGTTTCTTCAGAAATTTATGAGCAGTTCAATGAAGTAAGCTGGTCAGCCGGGGAGGCTATCGAGGGCAGGGAACTTGCCGACGCCTTCAAGGTTCCCCTGGAACAGTTTAAGAAGCCCGTGGGCCTGGGCATGCTGGCAAAGAATCCGTCACGTGAAAAGTGGCTGACTTTGAAGCCGCTAATCAAGTGGGTTCTGTTGATCTGGATTGCCCTTCAGATTTTCACGGGCGGTTCCTGCTCCAAAAACAAAGTGGAGCATCAGGAAGATCTCCTCTTTACCCGCGCTGCTGCTCCCACGGCAGTGGGGCTTTACAATGCGGGTGTAGCCACGGGCGCCACCACAGTGTCAAAACCCTTTGAAATCACCCGGCGCGGCGGTGTTGAAGTCGCCATCACCGCCCCCGTCAACAATAGCTGGCTGGGGTTTGACGTGGAACTGGTCAATCAGCAAACTGGGGAACGTCACGCGGGCGATCTGGTGGTGGAATATTACCATGGTACGGACAGTGACGGTCCCTGGACAGAGGGTTCAACTTCAGCCACAGCCACGTTTCCTTCCATGAATCCCGGCGCTTATACTCTTGCGCTTGATCCAGAGGGGGATGCCTCCATCAATAACATGAATTACAGGGTGGAAGTAACCAGCGGACACCGCTATTTTTCCAACTTCGTTCTCAGCGTTCTGCTGATGCTGATTTACCCCATCTATCTGTGGTGGAGGCAGGCGTCCATTGAATGGAACCGCTGGGCCGACGCTGACTGATCTGTTCCTTTTGTAGCTATGAATTTCCTTCGCCATCCCATCTACACCGTGCTTGCCATCGGCCTAGGCAGCTGGCTGGTGCTTTCCAATGTGCGGGGTAACAGCCTCTGGCATAGCTACGGCCCGCCGCGTTGGATATCTGCGGCACGTTCAGGATTTTCTCACAAATAACCAACAGCCTACCTTACTGTCATGGACATCATTAACTGGACTGACTTCTTAAACTCCCTCATTTACTCCATTCTTGGCGTGGTCGTTTTTGGGGTGACTTTCGCTCTCATAGATTTTTGCACCAGGCATGACCTTGTGAAGGAAATCGTCGAAAGCAAAAACGTCGCCCTTGCCATCGTGGTGGGCGCTGTTGCACTTGGCATTAGCATCATTGTGGCCGCCGCCATTCATGGCTAGCAGATTTGTGGCTGGCTTAATACCTTTCAGCAAAACAAGCGGTGCATTCATTGCAATGTGCCGTTTGAGTGGCTGAATACCTAAATGTCTGATACAGAGCTTTCGACTTCCTCGTCTGCGCCCAGTTACACCCCTCGTACGGTGTGGCTGCTTCTTGCCTCCGTATTCATCATTGCCACTTGTGGTCTGATTTATGAACTGATTGCAGGGACTCTTGCCAGCTATCTGCTGGGAGATTCTGTCACGCAGTTCTCCACCGTGATAGGGGTATATCTGTTCGCCATGGGCATTGGGTCGTGGCTTTCCAAGTTCGTCACCCGCCGTCTCGCGCTGGTCTTTGTTCAGGTTGAAATCATGATCGGCCTGGTGGGAGGCTGCACGGCGGCCCTGCTGTTTGCGTTATTTGAAAGCGTCATGACCTTTCGCGTGATGCTGTACGCGCTTGTAGTGATGACAGGCATTCTGGTAGGGCTGGAAATTCCGCTTCTGCTGCGCCTGTTAAAGGATCGCATTGAATTCAAAGACCTCGTCGCCCGTGTGCTGTCGCTGGATTACATCGGCGCTCTGCTGGCGTCACTATTGTTTCCCTTATGGCTGGTGCCTCATGTCGGGCTCATGCGCTCCAGTTTTTTGTTTGGCTTTTTGAATGCACTGGTCGGCGTGGGAGCGTTATTTCTCCTGCGCTCGGACATCGCCTGGTGGCGCGGAGTGCTGGCCCAGGGCATCGTTGTTTTAATGATCCTTTTTGGCGGGGTCATTTATTCAGATACACTGCTGGCCTGGTCTGAGCGTGGCTGGTATGGCGGGGAGAATGTGATCTTTGCCAAATCCAGTCCCTATCAGCGGATGGTCATGACGCGAAACCGGGATGAGTTTCGTTTGTACCTCAATGGCAACCTGCAGTTCAGTTCCAGAGATGAATACCGCTATCATGAATCGCTCGTCCATCCGGCCTTGGTCAGAGTTCCAAAGGCTGAAATGAATGTGCTGGTGCTCGGTGGTGGGGATGGACTGGCGGTACGGGAAGTGCTGCGCCATCCTGAAGTGAAACATATAACACTGGTGGATCTGGACCCAGCCATGACTGGGCTGTTTACCACCCATCCTCTACTGGTAGATTTAAATCAGCATTCCCTGAGCTCACCAAAGGTTGAGGTCGTAAACTCAGATGCATTTACATGGCTGGAGAATGCACGGCAGAAGTTTGATGCGGTCATTATAGATTTTCCTGATCCAAGTTCCTTCTCCTTGGGGAAACTCTACACGGTGACATTCTATCAGCGGCTGCGTCAGGTGCTGGAAGCAGATGCAGTGGTGGCCATTCAGACCACATCCCCCTTGTTCGCACGGCGCAGTTTTTGGTGTGTGGAGAATACCTTGAGAACAGTCGGTTTCCAAACTCTGCCTTATCATGCCTATGTTCCGTCTTTTGGAGAGTGGGGGTTTATCATCGCCTCCATGCAGGACCTGCATGTGGTCAGACCCCTGCCTGAAGGCATGCGCTTTCTAACAGTCGAGGGTTTTGCCAGTATGCAGCATTTTACGCCTGACATGAGCAGGGTGGAATCCGAGGTGAACAAGCTGAATAATCAAGTGCTCGTTCGACTCTTTGAGAGTGAATGGGGCCGTTACACCAACTAAATTTTGTAAGAACTTCATGATGCAGCGGCGTCGTTTTATCAAGGGGGTTGCAGGAGCTGCCTGTGCAGCTTCTGGAGTGACCTCGTGCAATCGCGCCGCTTCCATGACTGGCAGTATTCTTGGTCAGGCGCATCAAATAGGGCATCAGATTCGGGATCGCAAAAGCGCCTGGCCTGCGGGGTTGCAACGCGAGAGAACGGAGGTGGTAATCGCAGGAGCAGGGATGTCAGGCTTGATCGCAGCCCTGCGACTGCATCAGGCTGGCATCCAAAAAATCACACTGCTGGATCTGGAGGGATATGCAGGCGGTCATTCATCCTCAGGTAAGAATGCTGTCAGTCCCTATCCTTGGGGGGCTCACTATGTTCCTCTGCCTGGCGATGACTTGGTTGAGGTGATTCGATTGTTTGAAGAGCTGGGCATCATCACTGGGCGTGATGCCGCCAGCCGTCCGATTTTTGATGATCGCTATCTCTGCAATGATCCTGGCGAGCGTCTCTACATTCAAGGAGTATGGCAGGAGGGCCTGGCGCCAACGCTTGGTGCGGATAAGAAGGAGCTAGATGAGCTTCACGCCTTTGCCGAACGCATGCATGATCTGAAAGGCAGACGAGGCAATGATGGGCGGAGACTTTTTTCCATACCTGTGGATGAGAGTTCCACCGATCAGGAATGGTGTGAACTAGATCACCTGTCCATGCATGAGTGGATGATCAAGGAAGGATACCAAAGTCCGCGCTTGCACTGGCTGGTGGATTATTCCTGTCGCGATGACTATGGAGCTGGCAGCCGTGAGGTTTCCGCCTGGGCTGGCCTCCATTACTTTGCTTCACGCGACAATGAAGAAGTGCTTACCTGGCCTGAGGGGAATGGCTGGCTGGTGAAACAGATCCTGAAGAAGATGCCGGGCATCACAGTGCGCCATGCACTGGTGCATGGCATGAGCAACACTGGCTCAGGTGTAGAGGTATCCTCCATTGATCTCGCTTCTGGCGAGCCTTTTTCCTTGCACGCAAAAGCGACCATTTGCGCCATGCCTCGTTTTGTGGCCCAGCGCCTGATTCAGGGACTGCCTTTGTTAACGGGTCTTCAATACTCACCATGGGTGGTGGCCAACCTGACATGGAACGCGCCTCCTCCCGCCGCCTGGGATAATGTCTTGTATAATCATCGTTCTTTAGGATATGTGGTCGCCACTCACCAGGCATTGAACCAGCCGTTTCCCAAACAAAGCGTGCTGACCTGGTATCAGCCGAGAGACCATCTCGCCCCAGCGCTGGCCAGGCAGGAAATGCTGGACTATACTTGGGAGAAGTGGCGCGATGAAATCCTGAATGACATGCGCCCTGCCCATCCAGATATTGATGAACTTGTCACCCAGCTGGATGTCATGCTCTGGGGACATGGGATGATTCGTCCCGTGCCAGGATTTATCACCGGAAAGGAAAGGGCGTCCATGCAACATCCCCATGGAAAAATCGTCTTTGCTCACACGGACATGAGTGGTATTTCCATTTTTGAGGAAGCCTGCGCACGAGGTTCAAGCGCAGCTTCTACAATTTTAAGCCTGCTGCATCACTCACAATCAGGATGATCCTTGGCACCCATACTTTAATTGAAGCGCATGGCTGTCCTCTGGCAGTCTTGGAGAATGCTGAGCAGTTGCGAATGGATTTACTGGAAGCGGTCAAACAGGCCGGCGGCACGATTGTTAAAGATGTTTTCCATCACTTCTCACCCTATGGGCTAAGCGGGGTGATAGTGATTTCAGAAAGTCACGCCACCATTCACACATGGCCAGAGCACGGTTATGCTGCGCTGGATGTGTTCACCTGCGGCTCCAGCTTCAGGCATGAAGTGTTCGTAACAGAAGTGCAGCGCGCCTTGCAGGCGGGAAAGATGGAACATCGCACTTTCCAGCGTGGCCATGGGGAAGGAATTGACTGATTGATTGGCATGGAGATTACACGTTTTGCTCCTTCTCCCACTGGGTTGCTGCATCTTGGTCACGCGTTCGCCGCTCTATTTGCAGCGCAGCAGGCTGAGTTATCAGGTGGGAGGTTTCTGCTCCGCATGGAGGACATTGATCAGACCCGATCGAAAAAAGAATACGAAGACTGCATCTATGAGGATATGCAATGGCTCGATCTGCGATGGGAACTGCCAGTTCGCAGGCAGAGTGAGCATTTTGCAGATTATTTAAGTGCCATGGAGCGGCTTAAAACTTTAGGGTTGTTGTATCCCTGTTTTTGCACACGAAAAGAAATTCAGGCAGAAATCGCCAGGGCAGGGGCGGCGCCCCACGGGCCGGAAGGGGCCGTCTATCCAGGCACATGCAAACGGCTTTCGACAGATGAGGCTGAAGCGAAAATGCATAGCGGAAAGGACTACGCTTTGAGGTTAGACATGGAAAAACTGATGGCCCTGATCACGACGCCTCTGATGTGGGAGGATGTCAAAAAGGGCGAATTTATCGCAGACCCGCGCCCGATGGGCGATGTCGTACTGGCCCGAAAAGATACACCGACGAGTTATCATCTGGCTGTGGTGGTGGATGATGCAGCTCAAAATATTACCTTAATCACCCGTGGTGAGGATTTACTGTTCGCAACGCACCTTCATCGTGTGCTTCAGCATACCCTTGGTCTTCCTGTTCCTAAATGGCTTCATCATGAACTGATTACAGATGAAAATGGTGTTCGTCTTGCAAAGCGGGACAATGCCAGGGCGCTCAAAACGCTACGGGAAGCGGGCTGGACTTCTTCGCGGGTCAGAGATTTTTTGAACATTCCTTGAACTTTAGGTCGAAGTACCAGTGGAAATTTGCAAATAGGTGACTTTTGAATGGCATTTTTTTGCGAAACTGTTTCATTAAGCCCGGCGAATATTCACTACACGGCCCCAATATAAAAATCGATGATTGAAAAAGAAAAAGCAGCGCGAGGTCCTCTCCAATGGTTGTGGCATCAGGTTAAGACGATAGTGATTCAGTTCATTAATTCAGATTACTATCCCCAGGGTCGTGAGGCTCTGTTACAGGCAAAGGACAAGGTGGATATCAAGCGATCCATGTCTTTTGTATTTATTCACATTGGCTGCCTCGGTGTGATATGGGTGGGCTGGAGCTGGACTGCCGTTGTTGCAGCCATCTTGCTGTATGTCATTCGCATGTTCGCCATTACGGCGTTTTATCACCGTTATTTTTCGCACAAGTCCTTCAAGACATCCCGTTTTGTACAGTTTTTGATGGCCGTTTTGGGGAATTCCTCCATGCAACGCGGGCCTCTCTGGTGGGCTTCCGTGCACCGCCACCACCACATTCACTCTGACCACGAAGAAGACAAACATTCCCCGGTGCAGCATGGCTTCTGGTGGGCGCATATTGGCTGGCTGACCAGCGACCGCAATTTCCCGACCGATTACACCCGGGTGCGTGATCTCGCCAAGTACAAGGAACTCATGTTCCTGAACCGTTGCGATCAATTCATCCCCATTGTTTATGGTGTCGTCCTCTGGCTGGTAGGCTGGGGTCTGGAAGCCTGGTTCCCAGGTTTAGGCACCAATGGCGCACAGATGTTCATCTGGGGCTTCTTCGTCAGCACCACCTTCCTGTTGCATGGCACTTTGTTCATCAACTCCCTGGCACATGTGTTTGGCCGTCGTCGCTTTGAGACGGATGATGACAGCCGTAACAGCCTGATTCTTGCCATCATCACCCTTGGTGAGGGCTGGCACAACAATCATCACCGCTATGCGCACTCAGCACGTCAGGGATTCTACTGGTGGGAGGTGGATGTTTCCTACTACATGCTGAAGCTGATGTCATGGATGGGCCTGATCTGGGATCTGAAACGCGTGCCTGAAGGCATCTACAACGAGGCGGCAGAAACCTCGCAGCGCCGCGCTATCAAGAATTCAGATAACGACGATGACGGCATCGTCTATCCAGGCATTCAGGAAGGCGCCTGATCCACCCAGGATTTCCGTGATACACTATGAGTGGCGCATCTTCCGCGACACCGATTGAGCTTGAATTTTCCCGCATCGTTTATGGCACCTGGAGGTTGCTGGACGATGCGGAGTCTGCTTCTCCACAGGCGATAAACGCAAGGTTGAATGCCTGTCTGGATCAGGGTGTCACCACCATTGACACCGCAGAGATTTATGGCCTTTACGAAGTGGAGGAGGCGCTTGGCAAGGCGCTGGCTTTAAGTCCAGGGCTTCGTAACAAGCTGAAGCTAATCAGCAAGTGCGGCATCTATGTGCCATGCAAGTATCATCCTGACCGTACTGTGGCATTTTACAATGCCAGTGCGGCCCGCATCCAAAAGAGCACGGAAAAATCCCTGCGCTTTCTGGGCAGTGATTATCTGGATATGCTGCTCATTCATCGCCCAGACTGGCTGACGAGCGCAGACGATACGGCTGCAGGGTTGAACGACCTGCTGGAAAGCGGCAAGATTCGTGCGGCCGGTGTTTCCAATTACAATGTTCATCAGTTTGATTTGCTAAACAGCCGAATGTCCAGACCGCTGGCGGCTAATCAGATTGAATTCCATTTGCTGAATCAGACGCCGTTGCATGATGGCTCTCTGAGTCAATGCGAGCGTGTTCGTGCCCTGCCCATGGCCTGGAGCCCGCTGGGTGGCGGTCGGCTGCTTGACATCAATCAAGCGCCAGCCCAACGAGTGGCGGCAGCGGCGGCAAAGATGTCTGCAAAATATGATGGGGCAACCGTTGAGCAACTGGCTTACGCATGGATTCTGGCTCATCCCAGCAAACCTGCTGTTGTTATCGGCACTAATAAACTGGATCGTATCAAACGTGCTGCTGCAGCAGCGCGCATCCAACTGGACAGGGAAGACTGGTACATCCTGCGGGAAGCTGCCGAAGGTTTGCCCGTTCCCTGATGGGGATAGGTATTACTTATCAGGAAACGATCGTAGCAGTTGATAACCTGCATCGTTGAAAAAGGGCCGCTATGATTAATTAGGAGGCTGCGTGCTGTAGGGTCAGAGATAAGATTAGATTCGGCAGGAGTTAGAAGATTAAACCCGGACTATGCGATAGAGTGCTTTTGAGAGTGTGAAGAGCGCTAATAGAAAAGGGTGACGGCATGGCAGATTCACCCTGATGGTGAAGCTATCCATGGAATATAGTGACAAGCCTCTGACGTTTTTGCCCGCAGGCAGCGGGCAAGCTGCTCTTTGAAGATCTGCCTGATTATCGCTTCAGCTTGTATGTGACCAAACTGGACCTGCCGCTGGATCAGATCTGGAACATTAACATCTGCCGGGCGGACTGCGAAAACCGCATCAAGGAACTCAAGCAGGACTTTGGGCTGGAGGCTTTTTGTCTGCAGGATTTCTGGGGCAATGAAGCCTCGTTTCGCTTCATCATGGTGGCCTATAACCTGATGAGCCTGTTTCGACATTTTGCGCTCAACAGCCACAACCACTCAACCTTGGCAACGCTACGAACCTAGTGCTTTGCATTAGGCGGATGGATCAACAAACACGCGCATAAAGCCGAGCTAAAAATCTCGCTGTCACGCCGCAAACGACTGTGCATGGACGCCGTTCTGCGCAAAATCCAGGCCCAAGCCATTTCTTTTGTCTATTCTAATGCATAATCCGGGTTGAAAAATGCCGCGCAATCCATGGATTGTATTTACCCAAACACTTCCTTGCGTAGATCACGCAGAGTACACAGGCCGCCAAAGTCAGCGCCGCGCATCGCCCGCGCACCATCGGTTCGGCTGACTCCAAAACGATGACGCTGTTCTTCAAATACTCGATTCACAAAAGCTCGACTGCCCAATACTGCTCCATCTACAAAGTAGCGCACTCGACAAAGTAACATCTGTGCTCGAGTTAAGGTGTCTTTGTTTTCCCTCACGGCCAGCACTTCAGCTCGATCAAAGCCACGCCGATTGCCTTTGGCTCCCTTGCCGAGGCGGGATTGCATCTGTCGTGTTGCTGCATCGCCAGTGTCGCCTTCGTTGTAGATAACCACGCGGTACCTTGCCAGGGCGCGCTGGCCTTTAAGGGGTTTGCGCAGTGAGGCAGGGGCTGAGTTAGCTTTGGAGCTGGGTCTAGATTTAGAATGAGTTGCTTTATCATTGGCTTTGTACTTAGCCTTCACATGCGCGGCATAGGCGTCCATGTCTTCTTCATGAGACAAGACGCGTTCCAACCCTTTGACGGCTAACTTCACACCTGCCACTGCTGCGCCATAACCGCTCCAGTGATAGTCCTTGGGGTCATCCACAATGCCTGCGCGTACCGGATTTAAATCAATATAAGCGCCGACCATTGCCAGCGCATTCATATTGCCTTCGACCAATGTGCTGCGAAAGCGATCCTCCCACAATGTTCCACGCCTGCCATGACGTTTGTTGTACCATTGGGTGAAGCGTTGTTTCAGCGTCTTCATGAACGCGCTGAT
>Ga0182737_1002120_pt1 | contig 17044 bp, 14 predicted proteins | sample eDN5th30CBELigOP_FD_128878 | JGI IMG/M metagenome (GOLD analysis project Ga0182737, IMG submission 128878) | Enriched Organic Plus compost microbial communities from Emeryville, California, USA - eDNA 5th pass 30_C BE-Lig OP (version 2) (version 2) ...
AAGGCACCGGGGCGAACTCCATCACCGGACAATGCAATGCCATGGGTTCACGTCTGTTTTCCAATACCACGAACCTTTTGGCGGGTCATGATTTCACCAAACCGGAACACCGCGCAAAGATTGCCCATGCCTTGCAGATACCGGAAGAACGCATTCCTGACAGGCCAAGCCTTGCCTATGATCAGATCATCGAAGGCATTGCTGAAGGAAAGATCAAGGGCCTGTGGATGATCGCCACCAATGGCGCGCATTCATGGATGCACCAGAAACGCTTTAAGGAACTGGTAAACAAGCTCGAGTTCTTTGTGGTGCAGGACATGTATGCAAACACCGAGTCCGCACAGCTTGCGCATCTGATTCTGCCCGCGGCGGGCTGGGGTGAGAAGGAAGGCACCTTCATCAATTCAGAGCGCCGCATCGGTGTCAGCCGCAAGGTGAGCCGTGCGCCAGGGCAGGCGCTGGCGGACTTCCACATCTTCCGGTTAATTGCGGAATACTGGGGTTGCGGTGACCTGTTCCGCTCATGGACATCACCTGAGCAGGTGTTTCATAAAATGAAGGCCGTCAGCCAGGGGCAGCCTTGTGAGATCAGCGGGATTACGGATTACAACATGCTGGAGCAGGCAGGCGGCATCCAGTGGCCGCTGAGACAGGAAGGTGCGAACTCGATGTCTATGCCGAAGCGAGAACGGCGTTTGTTTGAGGACGGTAGATTCTACACCCGCGACGCCAGGGCGAAGTTTGTGTTCGAGCAGCCGCGTGACGTGCCTGAGCCCACATGCGCTGATTATCCCTTCATTCTGCTGACAGGACGGGGGACCTCCGCGCAGTGGCATACGCAATCTCGCACCGGGAAGTCCGCCATTCTGCGCAAACTGCATCCCAAACAGCTATGGATCGAGATCAATCCGGACGATGCGCGAAAACTGGGCATACATGATGCGCAAAAGGTGAAAGTCATCTCTCGTCGCGCCAGTATCGAAGCCCAGGCCTGGGTGACGCCCACTGTACAGCCCGGGCAGGTGTTCCTGCCCATGCATTATGCCGAGGTGAATCAGCTCACATTGGGCGTGGTGGACCCCTACAGCCGCCAGCCCTCCTACAAGCATTGCGCTGTCACGCTTCAGGCAAATGATTAAGATCAAAATACCGGTTGGGATATGGCGTACAGGAATACCATGGAGGTTTTTCTACTGACCTTCTTCACCAGTGGAGATGGCCGAAAAAACTTTACGGGCTTCTTCAATTTGCCCGTGGCTACCAATGAGCAGTATCTTGTCGCCTGCATGAATTTCCTCATCCACAGGAGGGTTGATGATCTCTTCCTTATGTCTTTCGATACCAACGATGCTGGCGCCTGTTTCACTGCGCAGTCGCAGTTCTGATATCATTTTCCCTATTACCAGCGACTGTTCTGGAATGGTAACGGAAACGAGTTTTGCCTTGTGAAGAAGGCGTGGTATTTCAGAAACCTCCTGTTCCTCATCAAGGTTTGGAACAGGGCTGGCTTCAAGAGTTTCGCGGAGGGCGATCTGCGCTTTTGCATGAAGTTTGATAAAAGACTGTCGAAGCAAAAAGAAAGCGATGCCAAGCACAGCCACCAGCAGGAGCAGCAGATTCCATGATGGCAAAAGTGCTGAACCTAATAGCAGGAGAAATAACATGAGCCCCATGCAGCCTGCGACGAAGACAATGCTGGATACAATCCAGCGTAGTGCATTGGTATTTTCCCCAGCTTTGGCCCGTTGCACACTCATTTCGCTGACCAGCATGCCAAAAGCCTGCCACTTTCTGACCACTGCTATCAGCATTGGCAGGCTAAGCAGCATGGCGCTTATCCACAGGGCGCCCTTAATGTTATCTTCAGCCACGGGAAGGTTTGGCCACCATACTAACGCCCGTGTTTTCAGGAAAGCTGCCGTGATGAACAGCGCAGCAATCAGCAGAAGATTTAAAGCAATCTGCCAGCCCCACTTGCGTAAGAATTTCATTGGCGTAGGGCCTTTTTTTCGTCCAGACATCTGGCCGATCCAGCGTGTATAGGTGTCCATGGCTCCCACCACTGATGAAGGAAGCACGTTTGTCATTCCTCCTACAAGTGGATCAGACGCCCGGATAAGATAAGGAGTTAACAGTGTGGTTAATGCAGATACGGCCACAGCAATAGGGTAGAGGAAATCACTGGTGACGTTTAGGGACATGCCCAAAGTCGCGATGATGAAGGAAAACTCCCCGATTTGCGCCAGCCCCATGCCGACACGCATGGAGCTACGCAGGTCATTTCCTGCGATAAAAGTGCCAAAGCTACAAGTCAGCACTTTTCCGACGACTACCACGGCGGTAATGATCACCACAGGCAGCCAGTGTTCCAGAATCAAGTTCGGATTAATCAGCAGTCCTATTGAGACAAAAAATACTGCGCTGAAAAGATCGCGAACCGGGTTCATCAAGGCTTCGATTTTTGCGATCTGTCGCGCCTCAGCAATGATGGCTCCAATCAAGAATGCTCCCAGGGCGACACTGTATTCGAGTTTCACTGCAAGGAGAGACACACCAAAGCAGAGGCCGGTGACTGTCACCAGAAGCATTTCATTACTTTTGAATCTGGCCACGTAATTCAAAAGGCGGGGAACGAGTATCAGGCCAGAGATCAACAGCACGCCTAGAAATGTGCTGAGCTTGCCAATGGTGGCAGCCACCTCCATGCCTGACAGGGAACCTGTAGTCGCAAACGCGGAGAGCATGGCAATCATCAGGATGGCAAGAATATCCTCGACGATAAGGATGCCGAATATCTGCTGTGCAAATATCTCCCGGGTTTTGCCGAGTTCTTCAAGCGCCTTAATGATAATGGTTGTAGAAGAAATCGCCAGGATGGCTCCCAGAAAAACGCTGTCCATTAAGGACCAGCCAAACCATTGACCCAGTTGATAGCCTGCCCAGACCATCAGCAGGATCTCAAAGGCCGCAGCCAGCAGAGCTGTGAGTCCCACTTCCTTCAGTTTTCGCAGGCTAAATTCAAGCCCCAATGAGAACATGAGAAAGATTACGCCCAATTCAGACAAGGTGGCGATCGTGTGCTCGTCAGAGATAAGGGGAAAGGGCGGGGTATGAGGGCCGATGATGAGTCCTGCCAGAATATACCCGAGCACCACAGGTTGTTTGAGCCGACGAAAAACCACAGTGACCAGCGCGGCCACCATCATCACTACTGCCAGGTCTTGTAAAAGAGTCTCGTGATGCATTCCTATAGGCGCTGTTCTGATTGTACTTTAAGCATGAATTTAGCCAGAGGTGTTTGTTTGCGTCCACGAAATTCGATGAGGAGGGCGGCCCTGGAGGTGGCAAAGAGAAAGAAAAAACGAGGTGTGAATTTTTCCTGTGATGCCAAGGCAAAATGAAGCTAGTATCTGATCATTATGAATGCTGACACGCAACTCTCTGGCATTATCCCGGCTTTGGAACTGCATCACTGGCTGGACAGTGGCAAGCCTCTGATGCTTTTAGACGTTATGGGAGAAGAGAGCTTTACGGAAGAACATATTCCAAGCGCTCAACAGGCTTGTGTTTATGAGTCTTCCTTTATAGATCAGGTAAAAAAACTCAATGCTGATTCTGGCGCTTCTGTGGTGGTCTATGGCACTTCAGAAGCATCGCTTGCATCACAGGTTGCAGCTCAAAAGTTAAAACAGGCGGGGTACACCCATGTTTATGACCTGCGAGGTGGATTAGCCGAATGGAAGTCCGCAGGATTAGCGGTTTCAGGAAGCGCCTCACTCGGGGAGGGCGAGACTGCATTGGATGGACTTTACTTTCTGGACGTTGAGAAGAGTGTGGTGCGCTGGACGGGGCGTAACCTATTGAATCACCATGAAGGCACTCTGCATTTTTCAGAAGGCAAATTTGAGGTGAAAGATGATTCATTGCTGGCTGCTGAATTTTCAGTGGATATGAACAGCATAGCCTGTTCAGATCTGACGGATCAGACATGGAATGAAATGCTGGTCCGGCATTTAAAAGACGCAGATTTTTTCGAAGTTAGCCGTTGGCCTGTGGCGTCATTCAAAGCCACGTCTTCGCTATGGCTTGATGATGTTACGCAGGGGCTTCCTAATTGTCAGATTACGGGCGAGTTGAACTTGCGCGGAGTCACGCAGGAGATTCAATTTAATGCTCTGGTGGGCAGCCAGGATGGTCTGGTATTGGGGGCGCAGGCCGTGTTGGATCTGGATCGAACCCGATGGGGGGCTATCTATGGGTCAGGGCGTTTCTTCGATAAACTTGGCAAGCATCTGGTGAATGACATTGTGCATTTGCACGTTAAGATTGTGGCGGAGAAGCGGGTTTAATCCCAGCTGGTGACATTGTCATGCCAGGTATTCGGGTCGCCGTCTGGGCCTGCGGAATAAATGCCATATTTATCCTGGATATGTTCTGATGGTCGGCCTGGCCACGGAATCTTGGTGCTTTTTTTATGAGCGGTGAGGATGTACAGCGGATTACCCCATGCGTCCACTATCGTTGGCACGGAGTTCATGTGGGCTATTCCAGGCTGACCTCGTTTGGCGGGCTGAAAGTCCATGAAACGGATGGCACGTGGATTGTCCATCTGATCTAAAGCCATTAATGAGGCGACAAAAGATCCTTCAGATTTTTGTGGGTGTGTTTCGCTGCCTACATAATCTAATTGGCGGGGACTGCGCTGATATTCTTGTGTGAAGCCATGTAGTGCAATCGAGAAACCTTTGATGACTGTTTTGGTTTCCAATAGCGGGCGCGCACCGCTGAAGAAAAAGAAGAGGCATGGCACCAGCAGGACTATCAAGATGAAGATACACAGCTTGATGGTAAAACTCAACTTCATGGTGGAGTGAGAATTGTTTCTCACTGATTACACCACAGACGATCATAGCAGGCAAGCCTGTTTCGGCATGCACAGCCAAGTTCGAAGCGATTGGATGGCCGTTTGATCAGTTCCCGAGGTGAAGATACTCGCGCAGCGTATGATTCATTGCCCTCCTTACGGGAGGAAAAGCCTGCGCCAGATTAGACAGCACACTGTTCAGTGCAAATTCCTCAGCCAGGATATGTTTGCCCGCTGCATCCAGATGATTCACCACCACTTTTTCGTAGAACTCCACGTCAGGTGCGCCACGTCTTTCTGCACGATGGCTGATGTAAGAGGGGAACAGGCAGGTTAACACCAGAAACTGGTTGGCGCAGTGGACATGGATGAAGAACTTCTCTGAACCGCTGGCTTTGTCGAGAGCTTGCAGGTAATCCAAGCTGTAAAACATACCAGCGCTTTCAGCGGGCGGCTGTTTTCTGACGCCTGCCGGCAAACCGAAGTCCGCGCAGACAACAGCAATGTAGTCTGCGACTTCTATATCTTCCACGCCGATGCGTTTAAGCGTATGACGGGCGGCCACGAAGAAAAACAACTCAGGAGAAAGCACTGCGGTTGAGCGGTTAACGCAGACCGCATCAAAAAGTTTAGGGTGATCTAGAACATGACCAACTTCCTCAGGATCATCACAGAGGGCGGCCAGCCCTTCACGACTTCGTTCATTCAAAGCCAGAACGTCGAGGATAAACTGCCAGTCGGCTGGAGTAAACCGATACCACGAACCCTTCTTTGGAAACCGCATCATAGGTTGATAGGATTAAGCTACTTACTTTAAGCATTGCCCATGCCAGAATTGCGGAAGGAGCAATTTTGGCTCTGGAACATAGGCTCTGACAATGATTCGACGGAATTGTTGTGCGCTTGATTCATTTGCCCGGAACTGCAAAACGCATATCCCTGCTTGCGGTTTGCAGGGCTCAGGGCACATTGCCCTGTCTATCTGATGTCCATGAGTAATTTAAATGATTCGATCACAGCGCTTCCCAAAGTGGTGATCATAGGTGCGGGGTTTGGAGGGCTGGCGGCGGCGAAAGCACTGGCGGACAAACCGGTAAACGTGACGATGCTGGATCGTGAAAATCATCACTTGTTTCAGCCCCTGCTCTATCAGGTTGCATCGGCAGGGCTTTCGCCTGCCAATATTGCGCAACCCGTGCGCTCCATTCTCAGGAATAAACGCAATATCGAGGTCTTGATGGCTGATGTGACCGGCTTTGATGTGACTGGTAAGAAGGTGCTGGCCGGTGATCGGGTGTTTGACTATGACTACCTGATAGTTGCCACGGGCGCCCGCCATTCTTATTTTGGCCATCCAGAGTGGGAGCGACATGCTCCAGGGTTAAAAACACTTGATGACGCGCTGAATATCCGCCGTCGTCTGCTGCTGGCTTTCGAGCAGGCAGAGTTGACTGAGGATTCTGCAGAACGTGAAAAGCTGCTGACATTTGTGGTAGTGGGCGCAGGACCTACCGGTGTTGAAATGGCTGGGGCCATCTCAGAAATTGCGCGCGAAACCATGGTGCGTGATTTCCGCAGTCTGGATCCCACTTTGACCAAGGTGGTTCTTCTGGATGCTGCGGACCGGGTGCTGCCATTTTTTGACCAGAGCCTGTCGGCCAAAGCCCAATCTCACCTGGAGAGCTTGAAGGTTCAGGTTCGACTGGGAGTTGCTGTGCAGGGAGTAACGGAAGATGGGGTTTCAATCCCAGATGGGTTTATTCATGCACGCACCGTTATCTGGGCAGCGGGCAATGCTGCGTCACCTCTGGTGAAGCAGCTTCCTGGTGAATTTGACCGTGCGGGCCGCATTATGATTACCCATCAGTTGCACCTGAAGGATCATCCAGAGATCTATGTCATTGGGGATACGGCTCATTGTCTGGGGCCGGAAGGCAAGCCTCTACCCGGTGTTTCACCTGTGGCCATGCAGCAGGGCAAGCAGGCTGCGGTAAACATTCTTCAACAGGTGAATGGTGATCCGCCCAGTGAATTCAGCTACTGGGATCGGGGAAGCATGGCCACCATTGGTCGGCACCGTGCTGTGGCGGATGTTCATGTGATGAAGTTTGGCGGACTTTTTGCCTGGCTTGCCTGGGTTTTTGTTCACCTGGTCTTCCTGATGAGCTTCCGCAATCGGATCTCTGTGTTTTTGATCTGGGTGTGGGCGTACTTCACCCGCCAGCAGGGCGCGCGTCTTATTACAGGGAGAAAACAGGAGTAGCCTGGCTAGGCCTGTTTTTTTGAAGGCGCTTTTTTCGGTTCATGCGCTGCTTGAGAATCTGCCGGCAGAGCATGAGTGTGCATCACCATTTGTGGGAATGGAATCGCCCACCCGTGTTTGTTGCATGAATCAACCGCAAGTCTCTGCAGTGCCCTGCCTAGAGAGGGGTAACTGTCTGCCTGATCCCCGGTGAAGCGGGCGACGATTAGGTAATCCAGCGACGATGCCGACGCGCTTGTGAACTCTACCAGAACCAACAGCAGATGCTCTTTGGGCACTTGTTTCAGGAGGCCTGCCTCTATTTCGCTGGCGAGCAATTGTGGAATTCGCGTTGTTGCATCCGCCTGGTGAGCGTAGTCGATACCAAACGTGGTGCTGAGGGCAAAACCATTGTGAAGTGATGTTACATCTAGCTTCATGAAGTCCGCAGTGGCCAGCCAGCGATGTTGGCCACCCCGCACATCCAGTTCGACATAGTCGGGTCCTATTGAAAGCACTTTGGCCAGATCTTTGCCTTCCATTAATATCCATTCCCCCTTTTTGCAGGGGAACCAGGATTCATCCTTGGTGGAGATTCTGGAGTTCATCTCCATCAGTCGTTCTATGGGCATTCTGATACCGGGACCGCCGATTGCAGGATTGGTAAGCTGGGTAAACAGGTTGATGCGTCCCACCTTCCAGGGCACGCCATTGATAAACACCCGCTCACCTTCCCGGACTGCACCCAGGTTTAGCAGCATGCGGACCTGTTCCATATAGTGAGTCAGGCCGGACTTGGCCGCCAAAATAAGGCCTAACAAAGCCAGGACAGCAAGGCTGCCTAGAAGCCAGTCTCCACGCGCGTACAGTACGAGCAGCGCGGCGAGCATGGCCAGCACTACGCTGGCCCCCTGGTGAACAACATCCAGCAGGCGGGCGGCAAAGCTCAACCGCTGATACTGCCGGAGAGGGACATAACGCATGGTATAAAAATAAGCCGCGCGCAACACAGTGAGGACCACAAAGAACGCCAGCAGTGCCAGGAGGATGTTTACACCTCGCGTGAAGACTGCCTTGCGGGCCTGAACCGCCATTTGACCCCAGAAATCCGCCCCGGATTCTCGAAGCTCAGAGAGTTGATAACGCAGGACCTTCGCCCGGTCTGTGGCCTCGGTGCGTCTTTCGTTCCAGACATCCACAATGCGCTGTAGTCCTTTTACAAGTAGTGCATCCTTGTCTTTGTTCTGGGCATTCGGATTTTTGCCTACCTCTTTGATTAGATCTTCCAGTCTGAGCAGGGCTGCCTCTGCCTGAACCACTCGGGCGTCCTGAGTGGAAATCTGCTGCTGTAACGCTTCGATGGCGCGCGGGCGCTTGGTAAGTTCGCGCAGGTCACTAATCAGTGGCATGATCAGCGCGTTAAATTCCTGCTGAACGGTCGGCGGGGTCTGCGGCTCAGTCAGGGTGTTGAAATCCTGTTCATCCACACCACTGGCGACTTCCATAAAGTCATGCTCCAGATCATCGCGTCGTTTTTCCTGGGCAACGATTTGTTGATTGAGGTCGGCTTTTGCCGCATCATCCTTTACATTTCCCAGTTGTTTGCGGAGGTCTTCCAGTTGAGAAGCCACCGCAGCATGGTTACGGGCCAGAGTTCTGAGGGTGTCCGCAGTGGTGGGGTCTGCCTCTATCGGAGACGTGGCAGGGGGCGGGGTGGCTGCTGGTCTGGCTGGCGTAGATGAGCTTTGCTCCTGTGCAGTCAGTTCTGCGCCTGCAACCATGCATAAAATGGACAGGCACAGAAAAATGGATCGCCGCATTTCAGGGCGGAATGTGGGGCTGGCGTGGGGGGGAAGGGGCGAGAGCATGAACTTCAGCAGGTTTCCATAGAACAGGGGTTCATCAAGTGACTCCGTTTTATTGTCTTTTCTTGCGTCCTTCTAATTCCTGTTTATTGGCATGGCGTGGTCTTTAGCTCGCACGTATTTCTCTTTTACTTCCTGCCGTTGGTTGTTCTCGGCTATTACTTGATTCCGAAGGTTGGGAAACATCTTTTCCTTACTTTAGTCAGCTACATTTTTTACGGATGGTGGAATCCGTGGTTTACATTACTCATGCTTGGCTCCACTGCCGTGGACTACTGGTGTGGCAAATTAATCTCCTCCGGGGAGCTGGCGGGTAATCGAAAGCGGATGAAGACGGGGATGCTGATCTCTGTCTTCTCCAATCTGGGCGTGCTAGCCTTCTTCAAATACACCGCTTTTCTCATGGAAAGTGCTCAAGGGGTTTCATCCTGGATGCAATGGGGCATATTGCCTATCCCTGAGTTTTTTAAGAATATTGTGCTGCCGGTCGGCATCTCATTTTATGTCTTTCAAAGCATGAGCTACTGCATTGACCTGTACAGGGGGCATGCCAAACCGGCCAGTTCGTTCGTGGATTTTGCCTGTTACGTGGCCCTCTTTCCGCAACTAGTCGCCGGCCCCATCGTGCGGTACGGCAGTGTGGCAGAGCAGTTGCGCAGTCGTGTGCATACCGTGGAAAACTTTTCGCTGGGGGTGACGCGCTTCTGCTTTGGCTTTGCGAAGAAAATCTTTCTGGCAGATCCGATGGGCGGGATTGCAGATGGAGCCTTCGGGGCAGGGGCGGGATCGCTGACCACGCTCACGGCATGGTTCGGCATTGGCGCCTATGCATTGCAGATTTACTTTGATTTTTCAGCCTACTCTGACATGGCGATTGGCCTGGGCCGTATGTTCGGCTTCCATTTCATTGAAAACTTTGCTTCTCCGTACAAGAGTGTAAGCATCACGGATTTCTGGCGTCGGTGGCATATTTCACTTTCCACTTTCCTACGGGACTACTTGTATATTCCTTTGGGGGGAAACAGGAAAGGCCCGTTTCGTACCTACATTAACCTGATGGCCACCATGTTGCTTGGCGGTCTGTGGCACGGGGCCTCATGGAATTTTGTGATCTGGGGAGCCATTCACGGTGTGATCCTGGCAATCGAACGCTGGTTTGGGAAGCACTTCTCTCTTGCGGGCTCACCCCGGGTCATCAAAATGGCCTACACACTCCTCATTGTTCTAGTAGGGTGGGTTTTCTTCCGGGCAGAAAGTTTTGAGGTGGCGGTTCACTATCTAAAAGTGATGTTCGGTTCTGCGGAAGTTCATTCTACTGCGCTGTTGTTGCAGTTTGAGTTGCTTACAGGGTACAATCTGTTCCAGTTTGCCGTGGGGCTTTTTGCGGTTTGGTTCATGCCGAATATACAGACCATCTTACAGCGCTTTGTTCTCTGGAAGGCAGTGCTGGCGATTTTACTGTTCGTTGCTGCTGTAGCCATGATGTTTACCCGCGGTTTCAGTCCTTTCTTGTATTTCCAGTTCTAATTCGGAGGTTTTTCGTATGTCTCAAATGCACAATCCTTACGCAGAAGAGCGGGATCATACCGTCTTTGAGATCGGCCACATGGTTTCCTGGTTGATCGCGATTCTGTTTTTTCTCATCCTGGCCATTCCGCCGCTCTTTGAGCATGTCTTCAAGATTTCTAAAGGTGAATGGAAAGAGACGCCGACTGGCGAATTACTTTCATGGAATCCAGGAGGGGAGAAAACCCTCTTGGAGCACATCCGTTGGGTGGAGGGAGATCTGGATTCTGCCAGCTATAGCACAGAGATACGTAAGACTACTCAGGCTTGGTTGAGCAGACAGTTTGGAGAAGGCAACAGTAAGACCTTCATAGGGTTTGAGGGGTGGCTCTATTATCGGCCAGACCTTAAGGCTCTTACGGGGCATGGTCCCTTGAAAAAAGAGCCTGTCAGTGTCATGAAGGCTCCAGAACTGGCCAAATTGCCGGAATCCAGAGAAGTCATTCTCAACTTTGCAAGGCAGCTGGAGGAACGCGGCGTAAAACTTTTGCTCGTTCCTGTACCATTAAAAACTATGATCTATCCGGAGTTTGTCTCTCCGGACATTAAAAAAGCATGGATCACTCACCCTGATGCCCCCGCTTATTATGAGCTTTTGAGAAGTAAGGGGGTGGATGTCCTGGATCTCACGGCCGAGCTTGCCGAGGTTCGAAACAAACGGCAATATGTGTATATTCGCGAACCGGATCGTCGTGATCGCGAGGCGGTGAAGGAGGCTCAAGAGGCTGAAAAGAAACTCCAGGAAGCTTTCTTAATGCAGGATACACACTGGACGCCCGACGGCATGCGGACCGTGGCTGAGTTCACGGCAGACTACATCAAAAAACACTATCCAGAAGCTGTTGCAGCGAAGTCACCAGAACTCATTCGCGCCGAGAACGGCATCTACCGCAATAGTTTGGGTGATCTGGTGAAGCTGCTTGACCCTAAGAATCCAGATAAGCTTTTTCCCGAAGAGGAAGTTTTTCTTTCTGTTATAGGAGAGGGAACACAGAGCAAGGACAGTCCTGTTGTACTATTGGGAGACAGTTTTGTGAATATCTTTAACGACCCCTCCATTGGGTTTGGCGACCCTTCTGATCTGGAGTCAAACAAACCTGTAAGGGCTGGTTTTGCCCAACACCTCAGTCTCTTGTTGCAGAAACCTCTGGATATCATAGCTCAGAACGGCAAAGGGGCCACCGGAGTACGTCAGGAATTTGCCAAGCGCTACGATGACGAAATTCGGTCCAAAAAGCTGGTGGTCTGGGTGATTGCAGCTCGTGACATCTTGCTGAGCCGGACTGCTGCCCACCAGGCCAACATTAACTGGAATTATGTGAAGTTTAATCCAAACCAGAATCCAGCAAAAGGTCAGCAACCGGTTGCTCAAACTCCCACCACAACAGCAGCTCAAAAAATTGTCATTGAAGCCACCATGTCGGAGAAATCTCCCAATCAGGATCCCAATGGCACTCCGTATCGCGAAGCCTTGCACACGGCTGTCTATGATGTGGAAAAAGTGGTGGAGGGCAGTCTTGAGGCCAGTCAGGTGATTGGGGTGCAGTGGACTTTTCGCAATAAGGAAATGCAGCCGACCTCAAAATTCGTAGTGGGAAAACGCTATAAGCTTACTCTCGTGCCATGGGAGTCGCGTTCAGACATGCACTTGTTGAATCTTGAAGATACAACCCTGGTATTTGATGCTGCGCGCTGGTTTGTAGAATCTGCAGAGGAAATTCCATGAGGCTGAGGGATTGAACAAAGGTTGGAGTTTGTCCTGCTGATCTGTCATTGACGCGGGCCAAGGTCTGAAGTTCCATCACATCATGAAAGCCTACGCCATCCTTGCCCTACTATTGCTTTTCTTTATGAACGCCACCTCAGCCTCAGCCGAAGCCCCTTATCGTCACGTTGTATTATTCAAGTTCAAAGAGGATGCAACATCCGAGCAGATCAAAGCCGTGGAGGAGTCTTTCAAGGCGCTGCCGGGTAAGATCGATACCATCGTAGATTTTGAATGGGGCACCAATGTCAGCCCAGAGGGGAAAGATGATGGCTTTACCCATTGCTTTTTTGTGACTTTTAGAGATAAAGCTGGCCTTGAGGTGTACCTCCCGCACCCTGACCACAAAGCTTTCGGAGCTGGATTGCGTCCGATATTGGATAAGGTTCTGGTGTTTGACTACGTAGCCAAGTAGTCTGATACCTACCTTTTTCCCGCATGTTCCCCCGCCTGCTATTTCCCTTGCTGCTCCTGGGCGGCACTTTCACCTTTGATTCGGCGGCCAGTGCTGAAGTGCCTGCGCCGCCTTTGCCTTTACGCGAATTCCGTGGCGCCTGGGTCGCTACTGTTCATGGAGTTGACTGGCCGTTTGATCCCGGCGACCCACCTGCGAAGCAACAGCAGGAACTGTTGCAGATCGTTCAAAAAGCGGCGCAGCTTAAACTTAATGCCTTGATCTTTCAGGTGCGTCCGGCTGGTGACGCTTTTTACAAATCTGATCTGGAACCATGGTCCCCCTGGCTCACGGGAGCCATGGGCAGGACACCCAGTCCTCTTTGGGATCCACTGGAGTTCATCATCAAGGAGTCGCACGCACGAGGTATAGAGGTGCATGCGTGGTTTAATCCCTATCGTGCATTGGCTGGGAATAAACATAAGGGAACGGGCACACACATTACGGTACAGCATCCGGATTGGTGCTGGAAGTACGGGGACTATGTCTGGATGTGCCCAGGTGAGCCGGGAGTCAGGGCACACAGCGTGAAAGTTGTGATGGATGTCGTAAAACGTTATGATGTGGATGGCATTCATTTCGACGACTATTTCTACCCTTATCCCATCAAGGATAAGCAAGGGAAGAAGATTGATTTCCCCGATGGACGTTCCTGGCAAAAGTATCAGGATGGCGGTGGTAAATTAAGCCGTTCGGACTGGCGCCGTTCTAATGTGGACCTGTTCATTCAGGAAGTGTACAACGCTATCAAACAGGAAAAACGCTGGGTACGTTTTGGAATCAGTCCTTTTGGTGTTTGGCGTCCTAATCATCCCGAAGGTATCGCTAAAGGGGCTCTGGACGCATATGAAGACATAGGCGCAGATTCACGGAAATGGTTGCAGGCAGGTTGGTGTGACTATTTTTCTCCCCAGCTTTACTGGCCTTCTGAACCGAAGAACCTCAGCTTTAACCTGCTTTACGACTGGTGGCTGACGCAAAATATCGCCCGTCGGCATATTTGGCCGGGAGTAGCTTCTGAGCGGGTGCTCAGGGATCGTCAGCCGTACGAGATTTTAAAGCAGATCAGCCATACCAGGACTCGCAGTCCTTATATGCCGCCGGGACATATTCACTGGAACTTTACGGCTTTGGGTAAGAATAAGGGGACACTGGCTGACCTGTGCGCCAAGCGAGCCTACCAGGAACTGGCGCTACCTCCAGCCGCTGCCTGGTTGGGCAGTGACAAGCCCGCTTCACCCATCCTTCGGCTGGGCACAGGCAAAGCATCCTGGAGCTACGCAGATACACGTCTGGACGCCTTTGTGAAATGGTGGGTAGTGCAGATTTATTCCAAAGGTAAGTGGACAGATGAGGCAATTCTTCCTGCGAATACACGCGAGTTGACGCTGCCAGCAGGAATGGAGGCCATCGCCATACGCGCGATCAGCAACACAGGTCTCTCTAGTGAACCTGCGTTGATCAGGTGATTAAAGGAGTGAAGCTTGTGGCTCATATCATTTCGGGCAGAGGGAAAAAGGGGCTGAAGCAGTCCAGTTGGACCAGGTAATTAAAGGTATGATTAAAAATGTGATTTTTGACTGGTCCGGCACTCTGGCAGACGATCTTGCCGCGGTGTTGATCGCTACCAATGGTGTGCTTGCCCACCATGGGCAGAATCGACTTACCCGTGAGGAGTTCCGCTCACTTTTCAGGCTTCCCTACACAGAATTTTATCGGGAACTGCTGCCGGATGTAGGATTGGACAAGGTGAAAGAACTCTACCTTCAGCACTTCCCAGCAGATGACACCGCTGTTCCCATGCTGCCGCATGCGGTGGAGTTTCTGCAATACTGTGCACTGACTGGCAGGCGGATGGTCGTTCTGAGCAGCGCACCGGAAGAGCATGTCAGAGCGCAGGCGAAGGCAAACGGCGTGGAGCACTTTTTTGAAGCCTTCTGGTGTGGCGTTGTAGATAAGCGTCAAACCATCCACGATTTACTGTTGGAACAAAAGATGTCATCAGATACCACCATGTTTATAGGTGACATGCGGCATGACATTGACGCGGCTAAGAGCGGCGGCGTTCTCTCGGTAGCGACGGCGACCGGCTATGAAACACCCCAAGTATTGATGCAGTCTTGTCCAGATCTGCTGATCAGCAACCTCTCATATTTACCCATTTTGATGGGGCCAGCGCATCCACTTTCAACCGTCGGTGCTCTTATCTTTAATCAGGAGGGCAAAATTCTGTTGGTTCGGACGCACAAGTGGAAAAACAAATGGGGCATTGCAGGCGGTAAGATTCGCCGCAGTGAAACTGCCGAGGAAGCGCTGCGACGCGAAACACGCGAGGAAACCGGACTGGAAATCGGAGACATCCGATTTGCAATGGTTCAGGATTGTGTGGAGCCTGAGGAATTTGAGTCGGCCGCTCACTTTATCCTGCTAAACTACACGGCCCGAATCAGCGGAACTGGTGACAGCGTCATCCTTAATGATGAAGCTGAAGAATTTATATGGGTCACAAGTGACGTGGCCTTGACCATGGATCTGAACAAACCCACGCGGTATTTGATTGAACTTGCCGCCAAGGAATCCCCAGCCGCTGTCTGCTGATATATGAATGACCAAATTCTCATACAAGGGCTGGATCTGCCAGTTCTCATCGGTGTGCCACAGGAGGAGCGGGCAGCATGGCAGACATTGAAGGCGGATGTCTGCATGAAGCTGGATGTTGGTTTTGAAACCATGGGGGATGATCTTTCCATGACGGTGGACTACGCCGCTGTAGCAGCCGGGTTGCGCCAAATTGCCGCAGCCCGCCCCCGTCAACTTCTGGAGACGCTCATTGCGGAGCTGGTTGAGTACTGTATGGACCATCTCAAAGTTGTGGAAGTGGACATGACATTGAGAAAAAAAATTCTGCCAGGCACTGATTATGTTGCAGTTAGAATGCAACGAAAACAAAATCCAAAACCCTAGCATGTCCGTAGTATAAGAAACACTTGCGTGGAATGCCTCCTGTATGTTGTTTACCCGGATGAGTCATGAGCACCGCTACCCCCCTGAACACCGCTCCTGCATCCAGATCGTTAATTAGGCGTGATAAAATGTCTGACATGCCTTTAAACAACGACCCGGATCAGGAACTGATTACCCGTGCCCAGAATGGAGATACACTTGCGTTTGACGACCTTGTACGCAAGTACACTCCCAAGCTCTATGGGCTGGTGTACAACATGACGTCAAACCGGGATGACACCGCAGACCTGCTCCAGGACATTTTTGCCAAAGCGTACCGCTCGTTGAAGCGCTTTCAGGGGAAGAGCACCTTCTACACCTGGATTTACTCCATCAGTGTCAATATGACTCTAAATTTCCTCAAGAAGAGGGGGCGTTATACAAAGCTGAGTTTGGATGATGTGGACAATGGCATCCAAAATGATCCAGATTTTATAAAACTGACCTCGGGGGGAAATCCGTTAAAGGATGTGAATGTGCATGAACTTCAAAAAAGGTTGAACGAAGCCATGCTGAAGCTGTCAGAAGATCACCGAACCGTGGTAACCCTATACGACATCCAAGGAATGCAGCACGCAGACATCAGCAAAATTCTTGGGGTGAGTGAGGGCACTGTACGTTCACGACTTTTTTATGCGCACCGCCAGCTTCAAAACTATCTGGAAGATTTCAGGTGAAGGCAATTTCATAACTTTTTGATTTCAGTTTACCTACTACAGCGCAACTAAATGTTCATCTATGAGTGACTTCGAAGATATCCAACGTTTGATTCGCCTCAAGCGCCATGAGAACCCGCCAGAAGACTTCGTAGAAGACTTTGTACGTTCCTTCCAACAACGGCAGCGTGCGGAACTTCTTCAGCAATCCGCCCGGGGGCTTCTCTGGGAGAGAATGACCACTTATGTAGATGGTCTGCTTTCGCCGAAGTGGGGCTGGGCAACTGCGGCGGTAGCCGTAGTAGGCGTATCGCTATTGACCCTGAAACCTTCCTCACTGGATCTACAGGGGAGCATGGCCAGTAATGGGCATGATACTACAGTGATTTACGATAGTGCGATGAGCCGTCCGATCTCAGATGAAGAAGTGAAGGAGTATCTTTTAAGCCGTCACTACGATGGCATCTTTGGCGAAGATAAGGCTCCAAGCCACTCATCCGACCAGCAGTTCGCGTCACCCGTGATTCAAACGGACAATTTGCTGCCAATTGGATTCAAGCTGGATATGCCCCGTTGATCAAGCTGGTTGAGTCTCTATGCTGAACTCATTTGAAAAGCCGTACCGCCTG
>Ga0182737_1002121_pt1 | contig 17016 bp, 15 predicted proteins | sample eDN5th30CBELigOP_FD_128878 | JGI IMG/M metagenome (GOLD analysis project Ga0182737, IMG submission 128878) | Enriched Organic Plus compost microbial communities from Emeryville, California, USA - eDNA 5th pass 30_C BE-Lig OP (version 2) (version 2) ...
AGGTGCAGCTCGCCCATGCCCGCAATAATCGTCTGGCCAGTCTCTTCGTCGGTACGCACCACAAAGGTAGGATCCTCTTCAGAAAGACGCTGGAGCGCGTTTGCCATTTTCTCCTGGTCACCTTTGCTCTTCGGCTCTACAGCCATGCTGATAACAGGCTCTGGGAAGGATGGCGGCTCAAGAAGCACATCATAATCATCTTCAGCAAGCGTATCGCCGGTAGTGATGTTTTTCACACCCACCATCGCCGCAATGTCGCCAGAGTAACAAGCTTCAATGTCCGTGTGCTGGTTGGCCTGAATCTGAATCAAGCGACCCACACGCTCAGATTTGCGGGTGCGTGGATTGTAAATAGTGTCGCCTTTTTTAACGCAGCCGGAGTAAACACGGAAGAATACCAGCTTACCTACAAATTTATCGCTCCAGAGTTTGAAAGCAAGACTGACAAACTTGGCGTTATCATCAGGGCTGGCCTCAATCTTGACACTGTCATCAAGAGCGCTCTGACCCTGGGCAGAAGGAATGTCAAGGGGGCCGGGAAGATAATCAACAACGGCGTCAACCAGATACTGAACACCCTTGTTCTTGAAGGCTGAACCACCCGCCATTGGGATGATTTTCAGACCAATAACAGCACGGCGAAGAGCCGCCTTTACATCTTTGACAGTGATTGGCTGCTCCTCAAGGAACATCATGCCAAGCTCTTCATCCACATTGCAGAGCTCTTCCACAAGCTCGTCATAAGCCATTTTGGCGATTTCTTTTTCTTCGCCTTCCAGCTCACGAACTTCATACGTGGAGCCAAACTTGTCACTGTCGGAGTAATAGACGGACTTCTGGTTCACCACATCAATCTGACCGCGAAGATTGTCTTCAGCGCCGATCGGGATCAGAATCGGCCAGGCATTGGCGCCCAGCTTGGTGCGGACATCCTTCACCACATTGGCAAAGTTGGCGCCCGTACGGTCCATCTTGTTAACAAAAGCAATACGCGGAACACCGTACTTCTCAGCCTGACGGTAAACCGTCTCAGACTGCGGCTGCACGCCTGCCACGCCACAAAGGACGAAAATAGCGCCGTCCAACACACGCAGGGAACGCTCCACTTCAGCCGTGAAGTCCACGTGACCAGGGGTGTCAATAATGTTAACACGAATGTCCTGGTTTTCGAAGTTCTTGAAAACACCCTCTTCCTTAATCTGCTTCCACTTGGTGGTCACCGCAGCAGACGTAATGGTAATGCCGCGCTCTTTCTCCTGCTCCATCCAGTCAGTGGTGGCAGCGCCATCATGCACCTCACCAATCCGGTGAATCATGCCGGTGTAGAAAAGAATACGCTCGGTCAGCGTGGTCTTTCCGGCATCAATGTGAGCACAGATACCGATGTTGCGGGTACGCTCGAGCGGATATTCGCGTTTCGGTGAATTGAGGTTGGCAGACATGGAGAAGAGTCGGAGTAAGGAAGGTGGGAAAATAAAAAAGAAGGACTACCAGCGGAAATGAGCAAAGGCGCGGTTCGCCTGAGCCATTTTGTGCACGTCATCACGCTTACGGATGGCGTTGCCCTGGTTGCCAGCAGCATCCCTCAACTCATTGGCAAGAGCGCGATGCATCGGGGTGCCTTTGCGCTTGCGGGCAAACCCCACGAGCCAGCGCATGGCCAGAGACTCGGAACGCTCAGGAGCCACTTCAAGAGGCACCTGATAGGTGGCGCCACCCACACGACGGGACTTAACTTCCACACGAGGCTTGGCGTTTTCAATGGCGCGGTTAAGCAGCTCAAGAGGATCCACAGCATCGCTCTTCTCATTAAGCATCTCAATGGCGCGATAAACAATGCGCTCAGCCAGAGACTTTTTACCGCCAACCATGATGCGGTTGATCAGGTGACCAACAAGCTCACTGTCATAACGTGAATCTTTGACGAGCGGCTTTTCGAAAACGCGTTTTCTACGGGACATATCCTTGGAAAGTTAAAATTAGGGAAAGGTGAAGCGGCAGGCTTATTTCTTCTTCTTGCCAGTGTCGGCTGCAGCCTGACCCGGCTTTGGACGCTTGGCGCCGTATTTGGAGCGACCACGACGGCGCTTGTCCACACCAAGACAGTCAAGTGTACCGCGAACAATGTGGTAACGAACACCCGGCAAGTCTTTTACTCGACCGCCGCGAACCAGAACAATGGAGTGCTCCTGGAGGTTGTGACCTTCACCGCCAATGTAGGCAATGACTTCATGCCCGTTGGTCAGTCTCACCTTCGCCACTTTACGCAGAGCGGAGTTCGGCTTCTTCGGCGTGCGGGTCATCACCTGCAAACAGACACCACGACGCTGGGGGCAGTTGGCAAGCGCAGGGGACTTTGATTTGACCGCTTTGTCTTTGCGGCCATGTCGCACGAGTTGGTTAATGGTGGGCATGAGAGGAATGTCAAAGATTCACGTTCGCATCGGTCGCGAGACGGAGAGACACGTCACCCTCAAGAGGATACGTGCATTTTTCCGGAGCCGTGGCCGATAGAAAAGCCCGCGTTGGCGGGCTGAGAACACGTTCCGACCTGAAACAGGCCGAGTCGTGGGGCGGGGAGATTACGTTATTGCGGGAATGGCGCAACTTCTTTTTTTAGTTTTTCACGATTTCCCACAAATTTTCAGGGCAGTTCATCGCTCACATCACTGATTCCTGAGCAAAATGCTCAAATTTTCACCCTGTAAATTCTCGAAATTATTAACTTTTATTAAAGGTTTAACCGTTTCGATAAACTTTTTATTTCGGCCAGATCATGAAAAGGTACGCTCCATACCCTGCAAGCAGAACCGCCCCCTCCCACCGCCGTACCATCATTCCCGTCCAAAGGATAGGCACCAGAACCGCTGCAAAGGCCATCATGGTCCAAAGGTCGATCTGGCTGATGCCTGGGCCGTGCAATGGCCCGGCAACAAGGCCTGAAACACCCAAAATGCACAGAAGGTTGAAAATGTTGGACCCAATGACATTGCCAATGGCGATGTCCGCCTGCTTGCGAAAGGCCGCCACCAGCGAGGACGCCAGTTCGGGAAGGCTGGTGCCAGCCGCCACAATAGTCAGGCCGATGATGGCTTCACTGATATGGAACTGCCGTGCAATATCCACAGCACCTGTAACAAACGCACGGGAACCGGCCACCAGCACGGCCAACCCCACCACCAGCAAAAGAGTGATCTTCCAGCCCGGCATGGACGGTTCGGCATCCAGATCCTCCATCTCTGATTTGAATTCTTGTTTTACATGAGCGCTGGCGCTCTTTTTGGCGAGCCAGATGTTCACCCCAATGTACAAAATCAACATTGACGCAAACACAGTGGCCTCCCATTTTTCTATCGTCGAATCACGGAAAAACCACAGAAACAAGCCGCTCATGATCACCATGAAAGGCGCATCAAGTTTCAGCAGTTGAAATTCAACCTTCAAGGGAATGATCAACGCGGTGATGGCCAGGATCACCCCAACATTAAACATATTCGACCCAACAACATTACCCAGCGCAATGTCCCCCTGCCCGCCGAGCGTGGCGGTCAGGCTCACCACCAGTTCCGGACTGCTGGTGCCAAACGCCACCACAGTAAGACCAGCGATCAACGGCGTCATCCCGAGCTTTAACGCCAGTGAAGTCGCCCCTTGAACCAACCATTCAGCGCCGTAATAGAGGGCGACTAATCCAAGCAAAATAAGACCAATACTAAGTAGCATGCGCTTTTCCCCATGCCGTAAAACATCGGCTAGGCAATCAAAATCGGTCTGTTCGGGCTTGTTTACCGCCCTGCCGCAAGCTGGGTGATTATGAAGCTGAAGAGGTCAGGATGCTGCACTTCTGTTGCGCCCTTGTAGTTAAAAATATGAGGGGCGTTGATTTGCTTGAGCTTTTCCACGAGACCGGCGCCAAAGTTAGCCGAATGAGGCGGGTCCTGCGCCGCCTGCCCCATGACGACCGCTGAATCATAGAACAAATACACCGGAGGATCATCTCCCGTCGCCAGTTCATAAGGTGAAAATTGCTTGATCCAGGGCATCAGCTCCTCGCGCTTGTTCAAAAAGTCCTGATAACTGGGCAGTGAGAATGCATGGTGACCATAGTCGTTGTTGGAAATCCAGTCGCGCATCTGCCGAGGGTCAAGCGATGTCTGAGGGACAAATGCGAGTACACAGCTTAACCGGGTGGACTCGCGCGCAATCGGATCCGCGCTTTTAGCATCTGCCATGTCAGGATGATATGCCAGCCACAGCACATTGAAGCCCCCAGCGGAGCCCCCGCATCCTGCGATGCGGCCTTTATCTATGTGCCACTCCCCCGCCTGACTGCGGACAAACTGTAGCGCCCGTGCAGAATCTTCCAGGCAGGCCTTCACAGGTGGATAAATCTTCTGCTCAATGGCATCTGGCAGAAGCCGGTAATTGATCGACACCACCGAAATGCCTGCCTCCAGGCAGTTCTTCAGGAAATCCGGGTTGGCCTTGTCGCCATTCATCCACCCGCCTCCATGGATGAAAAAAAGCAGCGGCGACGGCTTCTGCACAGTAGCATCTTTGGCCTGATAAAAATCCAATACCTGGCGTGCGTGGGAGCCATAGGCCACATTGGCCAGCGTCGGCGTGGGCTTTTCAGCTTCGGCTAACAAGGCCGGAACACAGACAATCCAGAGCAGGCTGAGGCTTGTAAAAGACAGGATGCGGTTCTTCATAAAAGGCAGATTTTGCATGCTCCCACGGGGAATATCACACGTCATCACAAAAGTCAGCCCCCACTGCAATTGCATGCGTTGCCGGGTAGGAAGGCCGCAAACGATTGCAAAACCCGCCAATCCCATGCAAAGTGCGCGCCTTTCCCATGGCACTCATCAACGAAAACTACCTTAAACTCAAAGCCGGCTACCTCTTCCCTGAAATCGCCCGGCGCGTTAAAGCTTTCACTGAAGCCAACCCCGAAGGCGCAAAACGCCTGATCCGTTGCGGTATCGGCGATGTGACCGAACCCCTGCCAGAAGCCGTGCGTTATGCCATGCATGAGGCAGTGGATGAAATGGGCGACCGTGGCTCCTTTAAAGGTTACGGCCCGGAGCAGGGTTACGATTTCCTGCGCAACGCCATCGCCGACAACGATTACAAAGCTAGGGGCATTGAGGTTTCTGCGGATGAAATTTTCGTCAGCGACGGCTCCAAATGCGACACAGGCAACATTCTTGACATCTTTGGCCAGGGCAACAGCATCGCCATCACCGACCCGGTTTATCCCGTGTATGTGGACACCAACGTGATGATCGGCAACACTGGTGAGGCAGATGAAAACGGTGCTTATGCAGGACTTACCTACCTGAAATGCAGCCCCGAGAATGGTTTCGTTCCAGACATTCCCAAGGAAAAGGTCGACCTCATCTACCTCTGCTATCCCAACAACCCAACCGGCGCCGTCGCCACAAAGGAGCAGCTCGCCGCCTGGGTCGCCTACGCCCGCCAGCATGGCAGCATCCTGCTGTATGACGCCGCTTATGAATCCTTCATTCAGGACCCGGCGGTGCCGCGCAGTATCTACGAAATCGAAGGCGCGCGCGACTGCGCCATCGAGTTCCGCAGCTTCTCCAAAAACGGCGGATTCACCGGCGTGCGCTGCGCGTTTATCGTGATTCCTAAAACCCTGCTCGGATACAAAAAAGACGGAACCGCTTATCCCCTCCACCCCTTGTGGAGCCGCCGTCATAGCACCAAATTCAACGGTGCCAGCTACATTGTGCAAAAAGGGGCGGAGGCCCTTTACAGTGATGAAGGCAAGTCCCAGGTGAAGGCGCTGATCGAGCACTACATGGGCAACGCCGCTCTGCTCGTTGAAGCCGTGAAAGCAAAAGGCCTGCCTGTATTTGGCGGCTCCAATGCCCCCTATGTATGGGTCGGCACGCCTGACGGCCTGACTAGCTGGCAGATGTTTGATAAAATGCTGAATGAGGCCAACGTCGTCATCACGCCCGGCAGCGGCTTTGGCTCCGCTGGTGAAGGCTTCTTCCGCATCAGCGCCTTTAACAGCCGCGCAAATGTTGAAGAAGTCTGCCGCCGCCTGGTAGCCCTGTAATTTTCAGAACTGCACTGATTCCTTTAAAAGCAGCCCTGCGGGGCTGCTTTTTTTGAGTATCCATCTTTGCTAAAAATCCAACTTTCCGAATAAAAGCTGGAAACTTATGTCGTTTGTGAGGGTTATTGATGAGACTTTTTGCGTCTTGTCTTCTCTGTAAACCCCCATGTCCCTGGCAGAACTTCTTACTCAATGTGCCGCCCAGGCTGGCTGTAGTCAGCCCGAGCAGTGCCGTCAAGCCTTGCAGGAAGCGACCGAACGTCGCACTTCATTGGTGGATGCGGTGCTCGATTCCGGTCTGGTGGACGAGGATTTGTTTTATCCAGCTCTGGGCCAGGCGCTCGATCTGCCATTCACGGCGGATGAAAATTTTGAGGCGGCAGAAAATCTGCATAACCGCTTCCCTGCGAAGCTGGCACTGCGCCACCGCCTTTATCCAGCACAGCTTAGCGGCCCTGACCTGACGCTGCTGACCTATGATCCCTTTAACCTGGATGCCCGGCAGGCCATCGGCCATGAAGTGCGCAAACGCATCACCTGGGGACTGGCCACAAGGCGTCGTGTTCTGGAAGCACTGCACCAGGGGTACGGCGTTGGAGCCGAGAATTTTGAAGAACTGCTGGAAGGTCGCGAAGGCGATGGCGGACACGATGACCTGAAACAGGAAACCACGGTGCTGGATGAGGCCGATGAAGAGGCCACCGTGATGAACTTTGTAAACCAGATCTTCCGCGAAGCGCTGAAGGAGCGCGCCACGGATATTCACGTAGAGCCACTGGAACGCGACCTGCGCATCCGCTATCGTATTGACGGCAGGCTGCTGGAAGTGCCTGTGCCGCCCAACATGCGCCTGCTTCAGGCCTCTCTGATCTCGCGCTTGAAAATCATGGCGCACCTGGACATTGCCGAGCGCCGTCTGCCACAGGATGGCCGCATTAACCTCGAACTGGATGGCAACCCCATTGATGTTCGCGTTGCCACCATTCCTTCAGTCAACGGTGAGAGCGTTAGTTTGCGCCTGCTGACCCGTCAGAAGTTCGACATGGAGAAGCTGGGCCTGGATGGCGAAATCCTGCAAAAGATCAATCGCCTGCTGGGCATGCCGAACGGCATCATCCTGGTGACAGGTCCCACCGGTTCCGGCAAGAGCACCACGCTTTACACACTTCTGCGCCAGCTAAACACCAAAGATCGACGCATTGTGACCATCGAAGACCCGGTGGAAAATAAACTGGATGGGGTGGTGCAGATTGCGGTGAAACCTGAGATCAATCTTACCTTCGCCGCCGGTTTGCGCTCCATCCTGCGCGGTGACCCGAACGTCGTCATGGTCGGTGAGATGCGTGACCTTGAAACAACTGAGATTGCCATTCGTGCTGCACTCACAGGTCACCTGGTGTTTTCAACGCTGCACACCAATGATGCCGTGGGCGGCATCAGCCGCCTGCTGGACATGGGCATTGAGCCATTTCTTATCAGTTCATCCGTACGTGCTTTTCAGGCTCAGCGACTGGTGCGTACCCTGTGCCCTTTCTGCAAAAAACCTGCAGAGCATGATGACAGCTACCTCAGCGCCATTGGTTTCCCGGTAGAATATCGCGATCAATTGAAACGCCCCGAAGGTTGCCGCCAGTGTCGCAACACAGGCTTTCAGGGACGGCTGGCCATCATGGAGATTGCACTCATGACGGAAGCCATGGGGGAAAAGATCAATACGCGTGCGCCGATGCCGGACATCAAGGCCCAGGCGCTGGCGGACGGCATGGTTCCGATGCGGCAGTACGGATTCATGAAAGCGGCTCAGGGAATCACCACTGTCGAAGAGGTGATGACCGTGACCGCATCCAGTGATTGATGCTTCAGCCTCGCCAAACAGCAGTTCACTTTTTTACCACCTTTTAATTTTCTTGCCTTCATTTGTTTACATAGCCCTTGATGGCGCCGGCCAGCAGGTTAGCGGTTCACTGAGTGTGCCGACCCGGGCGGAGGCGTATCGTCGGCTGGAATCCCAGAAGCTTACTCCGGTGAAGGTCAGTGAGCAGGCCAGGGACAATGCGCCTGCAAAGGAAGACAAGAAAAACAAGGCAGCGCCGCCAAAACTGAAACGTATCCAGCTTATCCTGTTTACCGAGGAGCTGGCGGACCTGATGGATGGCGGGCTGCAACTGGAACAAGCGTTAAGGGTCATGCATGAACGCCAGGAGGCGGCGGTGCTACGCGATGTAAGCGGGCGCATCCGCGAGCAGCTTCGTGAAGGCGCTACTTTTTCCAAGGCTCTGCAAAACGCCTCCCCCAGTTTTGATGACCTGTACTGCAACCTGGCCGCTGCTGGCGAGGCATCGGGCACTCTGCCGCAGATCCTGCGCCGCCTGTGCAACAGCATTCAGCAGATGCATGAGCTGCAATCACGGGTGGTTGGCGCCATGGTGTATCCAGCCTTTCTTTTTGGCGGGCTGATTTTGCTGCTGGTGGTGTTTAGCGTGGTGCTGCTGCCAGCTTTTTCTGACATGCTGTCCAAAAGCCGCACTCAACTGCCGCTGATCATGCGCAGTCTGATTGCCTTTACCGACGTGGTGGCCGCCTGGTGGTGGCTGGGTCTGGTGGTGGGTATAGCGGCAGGCCTGCTGTTTAAAATGTTTATCAATACTGACAAGGGGCGCACGTGGTGGGACAAGGCCAAGCTACAGATCCCCCTGTTCGGCCCTGTCATCAGTTCGCGTTTTTATGCGCAGTTTTCCTCCTCTCTTGGGGGGTTGATCAGCAATGGCATCCCGCTGCTGAATGCGTTGCGGCTTTCTGCCAAGGCCACCAGCAATGTTTATTTCCGCCAGGTGGTGGTCAGAGCCAGTGAGTCTATTGGCGAAGGGGTCGCCCTGTCCAATGCGCTGCGCAAGAACCGTGAACTGCCGATGATGCTCATTGATATGATTGCCATGGGGGAGCAAACCGGACGCCTGGGTCATGCGTTACAGAAGGCCGCCGCCCGTTATGACAAGGAACTGGATAAACGGGTGAAACGCGTCACGTCTTATATCACCCCCGTGGTGCTGGCGATTATTTTCACTGTCGTCACCATTGTGGCGCTGGCCATTGTGACCTCCATCTTTGAAACCATGTCCAGTGTGCGCTCTGGCGCTTAAACTGTCTCATCTCACATAAAATTTCATTCTTTACTGTCACCTACCACCCTACCCCGAACCATGAACATCCTGACTCACAAAAACTACCGTCACCGCGCCAACGCAGCCGCAGCCTTTACCTTGATCGAAATTGTTCTGGTGCTGGCCCTGCTGGCCATTCTGATGGGAGCTGCCATCACCACGCTGAACCGCGGCGGGCTCATTGAAGGCGCGCAGGAAGACCGCGTGAAGAGTGACATCCAGACCATCAGCACCGCGCTGGACGCCTACTCCTACAGTGCGGGCCGTTATCCGACCAGTGAACAGAGCATCAATGCGCTGATGGACAAGCCCACGACCGCCCCGATTCCAGACCGCTGGCACCGTAGCTTGAATGAACTGCCGACCGATCCATGGAAACAGCCTTACAAGTATGTGTACCCTGCCCAGAAGTCGAAAAACCCGTATGACATCTATTCCATCGGGAAAGATGGCAAGGAAGGCACCGAGGACGACATTGGCAACTGGTAAAGCCACTGCGCCAATTTCAGTACCCTAAGTCTTGTGTTACTCTGATGAAACGCTGCCTTGCACCTCGAATCGCCTGTCAGTCTGGCGGCAGATGCGGGGCGGCTTTTACCCTGATTGAGATCATTCTGGTGCTGTCGCTGGTGGCGATCATGGCGGCGGCTGCCGTGCCTGCCATCAATGGCCTGCGTGAAGATGAGGCCGCCCGTGAGCCGCTGACGCAACTGGCCAAACTGGCCAAGGAAACCCGCCTGCGTGCCATGCATGACAAGCGCCCCTACCAGATTGCCTTTACGCACAATTCCTTTACAGCTACGCGTTACCTGAGTCCCTATCTGGAGCTTGCCGAACTGGAGCGATTCCTGCAAACCCCTGCGCCAGACCCTCGGCAGGATCCGCAGTTGCGGGATGAAATTGATGATGGTCTGGCCTCCATTCAACCTTATGTGAACTGGACCAAGAGCTACACCCTGCCGGATAATTTGAGCTACAACATCCAGTTCTGGCATGAGCCTGCGCCTACAGAAATAGGCGGCAGTCTGGTGAAGTTGTGGGTTTTCCAGCCCAGCGGCGTGGTGGCTCCGATCAGCATCAACATCATTCATGGCGGCAATGTCCACAGCGCCACCTTCACCGCCCTGACAGCGGATATTGCCAGGACAAGTTCACAAAAGCTTTAGGGCTGTGTGATGCTTTTTAACAAACCACAAGTGAAACCCCCATCTCCATTTACAGCATTCCGTTCATCTTTCGCCTTCCGGCGGCAGGGCGGTTATCTGCTGCTGGAGTTGATTCTGGCGCTGACGCTGTTTTCTGTGGCGGTGGTGGGCCTGGCGCGTTCCCTGCAAATGAGCCTGCAGACCGCGAGCATCATCAACCGGGAACATGATGTGCGGCTGGCGCTGCGCTGTTTTCTTGAAGAAATCCGCCGCAAACCTTTGAATGAAATGACCCAGTCCTATTACGATGAACGGCTGGGGCTGACTTACCAGAGCAGCATCGAACCGCTGGAGCTGAGGGACAAGAACGGCGCGGTGTTAAACAACCTTTATCAGCTTCGTGTCAGCACAAGCTTTGAAGCGGGCGCTGAAGCCCGAGAAGAGTCCCTGGAGGTGTATGTGTACAAAACACAAACCGAAGAGGAGGGTGGATCATGAAGCTGCGGCGCCCGCATCATCAGCACCGCCCGGCGGGCCTGGGTTTTGGTTTCACCTTGCTGGAGGTCATTCTGGCCCTGGCTCTGCTGTCGCTTCTCAGCGGCATGGTGTTCGGCATTGTCCGTGTGGCCATGCGTACCGCCATGGAAACCCGGCAGGTTCAGGAGGAGAACGACCAGCTTAACCAGTTTATTCGTCTTTGCCGTCATACCTTTCAGAACCTTCCCGCCACAGCCATCCTGAATCTGACCGTGACCCAAAGCGGCACACCTGTACAGCAAGAGCTGCTTTTTTCAGGTGTGCCTGAGTGTTTTCCCTTTGGCTCCAATCCTATTTCTTATGAGGATTCGATCCTTGGCCTGCGCCCGGACATTGAAGCTTCACAAAATGATGAAAGCGGTCTGGTGACCTATTTTATCGGCCTGAGCCGTGAGGACCTGCTGGATACTGAGGAAAATAACCATGCAGGCGCGATCCGAGCCAGCGCCAGCGGGCTGGCCGCACCGGATGCAGAGGGGCGCTACTGGATGCCACTGCTGCCTGGTGTGCTACAACTTACCTGGCGATTCTATGATGAGACGGAGGACATCTGGCATGAGGAGTGGGACAGCGCCACACTGCCGCCGCTGGTGGAGATGGTCTTGCTGATGCAAGACCGCACCTATCCCATTAGAATGGTCTTTGCCCTGCCAAGCACAAAACTTAGCGAGGCCAATGCCCAACTGGCCACCAGCGCCGCAGATACGAGCACTGCTGAGGGGGAAGACACCAACAGTAATGCGGGAGGGGGAAACAATGGCAATGGAAATGCCCAGGGGCGCGGGCAAGGGCAAGGACAAGGTCGCGGCCAGGGAAGAGGCGGTGACCAAGGGGGCGGTCGTGGTCAGGGGGGACAGGGCAACGGCGGCCAGAATCCAAATATGCAAAATCGTTCCAATAATGCGCAACCATCTGGCAACAACGCGGGTTTTAACCAGGGGGCGCGTTCCGGCGGTTCCTGATATTGTATTATCTCATGAGGTTTAGGTTTAACACGAGCACGCACATTTCAGCGAGGCCGGGCAGGGCAACGCCGGGATGGCGGAGCCGTGCTCAGCGCCAAGGCGGTTCCGCACTGATGCTGGTGCTGGCCGCTATTATCCTCATGTCTGTTTCTGTGATGGGCGTGGTGCAGTTCATGCGTTACAGCCTGGAGGAAGAAGGGGTCGCTTCACGGGATTTCCGCGCGATGCATCTGGCGGAGAGCGGCATTGCGCTGGGATTGAGCCCGCAAATTCAACCTGGCGATCCTGTGTTGCGGCAGGCGGTGGGCTCGGACAGTGGCTTTGAAGTCGTGATTTCCTCTGAAGGTTCCCGTATCCCGCTCGTCTCACTGACAGAAGAAAATATGCTGAACGGGGTTTATGAACTGTTTGTGGACTGGGGTCTGAGTCCCAATGACGCCCGCATGGTGGCGGACTCCCTGGCGGACTGGGTGGACACGGATGATGAAGTCCGCTCTCAGGGGGCTGAAAGCGACTACTATGAGGGGCGCGGATTTGCCAATTTTCCGAGGCAGCAGGATTTTACGTCGCTGGAGGAGATGGTGCTGGTGCGCGGCATGAATCTGGTGGAGGCGATCAAACCCGACTGGCGCAATTATTTTAGCGCCAACGGGGATGGCTTTCTTGACCTGAATTATGCGCCGAAGGAAATCATTGTGGCGGTGTTTGGCGCGCAGGAATCCAATGCTGAGAATCTGATCCGCGAGCGCAATGGCGCGGATGGCCTGCCCAATACAGAAGATGATGTGAAACTGACATCTGATCAGATTCGCAATGTGCTGGGTCTGGATGAAGCGCGATTCAGCCAGCTTGCCTCCCTGTTTACTGAAGATCATCTGACGCGCCGCATCGAAAGTGTCGGGCGCATTGGTGAATCGTCCTATAAGATTACTGTTATTGCCCGCCGCCAGACGGATGGTTCACTGAACTATCTTGCCCGTCTGGAGGAATAACCTCCCTTTTTTTCGCCTTTCCCGCTTTCTTATTTCCTCCATGTCTGCCACCACCGCCAGCTTTCTGATGCCCGATGCAGCCCCCACGTGGCAACTGTGGAAAACGCTGAACAGCGGCAATCCTGTGCCGGTGGAGTTCCCCTCTGAATGTCGGCAGAATGGCAAGCCGCTGGTGGTGGGTCTGCCTGCCACGGCCTGCCGTACCGTGGGTCTGGTGTTGCCGGAGGTCACGGCGGATTTGCTGCCCTCGATGATTGAGGCGCAACTGGAGAAGCGCGGCTTTACGATTGTGGCTCCGCCCCAGGCAAACTATGCCTGGCATCTTCTAGGCGCCCAGCATGGGCAGATGTTTGTGAGCGTGGATGTGCTGGGTCATCCTTTTCCGCAGGAGCTGATTGTCCCTCACGCGGTGAATTATGCCGCGGCCCTGCGCATGCGGCAGTTGCCTGCGGATGAGCTGGTCATTGTTCAGGAGCAAGACCAGATTGTCCTTGCCTTTGGTCAGCAGGGCAAGCTATGGCACAGTCACATCATCGGCAGTACAGCGACCGCAGCCGAAGATCTGGCAAGGGAGATTCGCCTGGCGCAAATGGTGCTGGAAAACACAGCCACGGCTTCGCCCATCCTGGGGATAGAGCTTGTGGGGCAGCATTTAGCGCAGTTAAAACCTGCATTGCAGGCCAGTCTCAAGCTGCCTTTGAAGACGGCGGCGCATCTGGAAGCCAGCCGCCAGGTCAAAATGGAGCCGGGGCAGAAACTTCTGCCGCTGGCGGTTTATGATGCGCAGAAACGGCAGGTGCGGAAGCGCCAGGTGACACTGGCAGCCCTGGTGCTGGCGGTTTTGTACACGGTGCTGTTCCTGTTTGGCTGGATGTACATCAGCCGTATTGAGGCAGAAAAAGCCGCGCTACAAGCTAGGATTAATGATACAGGCGGTCCTGCGGCCTCTGTAAGAACCACGGCGCAACGCTGGCGTGCGCTGGAGCCTGCCACGGATGTTCAACGTTACCCGATGGTGCAGTTGAGCCAGATCACTTCCCTGATGCCACCCAGCGGCATCCTGATCAAGAAGTTTACTGCCGAGCTGGCTGAAGTTGAAATAGACGGCGATGCCCGCGATGCCCAATCTGCCACCCAGTTTCTGGAAGACCTGAAGAAGCACCCGCAGTTGGGCCGTTATGCCTGGAGCATGCCTGTCCCCGCTGTGCGAAACAACGTCGCCACCTTTAAGATTCAGGGAACCCTGCAATAGAATAATCTCCACCATGCCACGCGCCCTGAATCCACGAGAAAAGCGGTTGCTTGCCGCCTGTCTGATCACGCTGTTTCTGGTGATCAACTTTCTGGCGTTCCGTGAGTTTAACCTGCGGCGTAAAAACGTTGCCACGGGTCTGAGCCAGATGCGTGAGCAGGTGGCCTCCAATCAGGTGTGGCTGAGCGACCGCGCTTTTTGGGAGAAGCGCAAAGCCTGGCTGGATGAAAAAATGCCGTACACGGATTCTGCCGGCAGGTCTCAAGGTCAGTTGCTGGAATTGCTGCAAAACAGCGCCCTGGACATGGGGCTGACGGTGAGCAATACCACGCTGCTGGAGCCCCAGGCGCTGGAGCATGCGAATGAAGTGGCTGTTACCGTGCGTGTGCGGGGCGACCAGGATGTGATGCTGCGCTGGCTGCTGATGCTACAATCTCCCGAACGATTTCAGGCGGTAAAAAACCTGGAACTGGAGCTGGATTCACGGGCACGTGAAACAACTCCGCAGGCGCAGTGCAACCTTACCGTGGCACGCTGGTTTAATCCTAATCCGCCTGCCAATCAGCCCTCCCCGGCGGCGCCTGCCAGCGAAGCCCCGGCTGAAACGCCTGCGCCTGGCCAGCAGGAGCAACCCACGGAGGAGCCTGTAAATCCGCTGGATCTCGGCTCCCCCATTTGAATCTGACCTACACCCCCCTGACTGACTGTATGAAACGCTCCCTTGCATTCCTGCCACTGATGATGGCGTATGCTGTTCTGCCAGCGGCTGATCCAGACCTGCCACAGGCTTTTGACCCAGGGGTGGCGGCTCCTTTGCTGGAGTCCTCTCCTTTCACCCGTTCGCTCAACCTGTCTGATACGCTGGTGCTGACAGGCATAGCTTTTATTGAAGGGAAACCTGTGGCCACCATTTTAAACACTGCGAACAAGGAAAGCTATGTGGTTTCAGAAACGCCGAATGCGCAGGGCTGGAAGCTGGCGGAAACCAATGCCACGGTGCAACTGGACCGCACCCAGGCTAAGATCATGGTGGGGACAGAGATTGTCACGGTGCGCTACAGCGAGCAGCAGTTAAGCCCTGAGAATACCAAAGGCGCCAGGCCCGGCGGCGGCGGTGATGGCGGACGCCGTGACGGGGACAGGCGGGAGAGACGCCGTGGCCCTGACGATGAAACCAGACAGCGTATTGAAGCCCTGCCTGAGGAGGAACGCCGCAAGCTCTTCGACGACTTCCGCAAAAACCGCGACAAATTCCGAGAGATGTCTGATGACCAGCGGCGCGAATTTTTTCAACGCCAGCTTGAGCAGGCAGAACGCCGCGCCCGCCGCTAATTCCGTCAGTCCCAGCCTAAGACTCATTTCCCGCACTGTTTTCTAATCCTCCCCTGCCTTTCACCTCACGCCTATATGATTCCCAAGTTTGCCGGTTTCCTTCTTTTAGCCTTCTCACCCGTGGTCTATGCCCAGTTGAATGAAGGCGCACTGCAAAGAAGAACGACCGACACCAATCCAAGTGAGTTTCGTTTGATTCAGAACGAGCCGCTGGCTGAACGCCCGCCAACCCTTCTTCTGGTGCAGGCCAGCAATGAGCAACAGGAGTCGCAACCTGCGCAACCTGCGGCGCCGCCACCGCCGCCTCCTGCGAACGGCGATGAAGGACGGGGGCCTGGCGGTGGATTTGGAGGGCCGCGTGGCGGATTTGGCGCGGGCGGATTTGGGTCACGTGGCGGAAGCTCAGAATCAGAAACATTCCGTGTTGAAGGCGACAAGGTCTCCCTTCAATTTCCCAACAACAGCATCATTGACATTCTGGGCATTTACGAGCGCCTTACCAACAAGACGCTGATTAAGGACACCACCATCTTTGAAGGTCAGACCATCAGCCTGGTCACGCCGCAACCTGTGGAAAAGGAAGAGGCGGTGAAGCTGATTGAGGCGTCCCTGTTCACCAACGGTTACGCCATTGTGGCTGAGCCTGATGGCAAGAGCGCGCGTATCCTGCCCACGCGGACCCAGGGGGCGGCCAATGCGCAATTTTCCCAAGGGGTGCGCTTTTACCAAAGCGCGAATGACCTGCCGAATAATGACACGATTGTCAGTTACTTCATGGGTCTGTCCAACCTGGATCCACTGGAAGCTGCGGAGATTCTTGGCAACCACGTGGGATTGAGTGTCTATGGCCGTATTACACCTGTGTTGAACCCTCCAGGTCTGCTGTTGACGGAGAATGCGAACATTGTACGCCAACTTGTCAGTGTTAAGGAGGTGATAGACACGCCGAGCAGCGCCAGTTCTATTGTTACCAAGTTCATCGCATTAAAATATGCGGATGCGGCCACGGTGGCGCAGATTGTTCAGGCAACGATAGATGCCCAGACGACGGATTCGCAGGAGAAGGGCATTACCACCATTCGCGGGGGCGCTCCGCAGCAGCAGCAGCAACAACGCGGTAACGACAGGGACCGTGGCCAGCAGCAGCAGCAGGCTCAACAAGGAGGCGGCAACCAGCAGAACACGGCGACGATTAAACCGGAGGTGAGAGCCAAGGCGCAGGTGATCGCAGACAGCCGGCTAAACCAGGTGCTGATAGTCGCGGAGCCTGAAGACTACGCCTACATTAGCAGCCTTATCCTTGAGTTTGACAAACCGGTGGATGTGCCAGAGCCGTATGAACGGAAGCTGAAGAATATCTTTTCGCTGGATGTGATTTCTGTGCTGGCGGATTTGTTAAAGGACACCAGCACTTCAACTGAACTGCCGGGCGGAGGCACTCTGACCCAGCCTCAGCAGCAGCTTATTACCAGCAACAACCAGATGCTGACAGGCCGCAACACGGCAACCACGCGCGGCGGCTCGTTCACCAATGCGACCGG